>VOFI01001287.1_pt1 | contig 156001 bp, 201 predicted proteins | sample 5384131 | NCBI WGS metagenome assembly VOFI01 (sample SAMN12384728, study PRJNA508395) | human gut metagenome | isolation source: healthy gut H | host: Homo sapiens | reverse complement strand
AGGCTTGATAAAAACACATCGTCAGTTATGAAATGCTATGCAAACCTCGATTTCAAAAAAGACTATCCGCCGAAACCTGAAAAACTATGACAAAACAAGCAACCAGCTTATACTGAAAGATATCTATTTCAGTGGACGTGTGAAAAAGCATAACAAAAAGCGCATTATCATAGCCATAGACGAAAGCGGTTCAATGCTCGGTTCAGTCATCTATAGTGCAGTAATGGCGCAGATAATTTCCGAACTGCCCTTTGCAGAGGTGAAGCTCATCATATTTGATACAAGCATCGTTGACCTCTCAGACCATGTAGACGACCCTGCTCAAACAATAATGAGCGTTCAGCTTGGGGGAGGAACGGATATGCAAACGAACAATCGCTTATTGAACTTTCAAACAAGGGCATTTACAAACGTGCGTTGAAGGAATCCAAAAACATGACCCTTTCGGCTGAAAAAATACATGAATGTTACATAGTAAAATTAGGCGGTGAAACCTGCACCATAAAATCACCTCTTGATGAAAGTCAATGCAGTTGTATTTCAAGAGGAATGTGCAGGCACATTATCACAGCCATACTGCTTTTGAAAGCACAGCTTCCACAGTACAACGGCGAGGATACCACTCCAGAGGTCATAACCTCAGCGCCTGAACAAGCAGAAATTGAACTCCCCGACCAACCTGAAATAAATCCGCTTTCTCAGGATACCCAGAAAAAGATAAAAGGATGTGCCGAACAGTGCTTAAAAATAATGTCTGGAATATTTACCAGAGGTCTTGTAAGAGCCGAAGAGAGCGACCCCGATAATTTTGAGCTTGCCGCAGTTTCCTGCCACGCTACAAATGCGTGAACTTGGCAGCCGACTTAAAGACTGTGTTTCAAGGCGAGCTTCATTCAGTCCGCAGGTATTCACTCACAAAATGTTTGAATATGCTGACAGCATGAACAAGCTTATAAAAGCCGACATCACAGAAGAAATGCTCGGCACCTTCCGCAGAGAATACACCGACTATGAGGGGACGCTCCAACTCCTGCCTATAGGCACAAGAAATGTCAGTGGCGAATACACTGGCTGTATCTACTATTTTCTAAATAAAGACAGAACTTCGCCCCAGCGCTTTTTCACCTACAGCGATCTGCGCCCCACTTTCTATGAAAGAAAGTCAAGACGATTTGCCGAAAGCACAACTGTATGGGATCTTGACAGCTCCCTAAACAACTATATGCACACGGAACTAAAACTAAAAAACGCCAAGGTGAGCATGGGGCATTTGTCCTCATCGTCAAAGACCAACGCCATAGGCGCAGGCCCTGCACAGCTAAACTGTTTTGCCCTCCGTGAGCTTATTGTCAGCGATTTCAAAGAGCTTGCGGAAAAGATCTCCGCAAACAAAAGCGACGAGGAGACCGACCGGCTTTATTTCGTTCACCCCAAAGAGTGCGTCGCTTCATATTTTGACAAGCACACTCAACAGCAGATTTTTATTATAAAAGACAGCTGTGATAGACAAATATCCGTCACCGCAAAATACACAGCAGAAAATCGTGAATTTATTTCCACGCTTGAAACCATAGGTGGCAAAATGCTAAAAGAGAAGCACAAAAACTACGTCATGCTGACTCAGGGCTTGAAGAACTTGCAAAACGTTATGAATGCTTCACAAAGCTGTGCGAAAATGCAAGACACACCACCGCAGACAAAAAGCCTTGATATCTTCACTGCCGCAGGCAACACGATGCGGTATATCAGACTTTGCACACAAAAATTAGCACTGTTCAGTGCGATAAATAATATGGAGGAGAAAAAATGATCTACAACGAAAGCACCAAAAGCTTTATAAAGCTTGAAACCGCCCTAAAGGAGCTTGGTTTTGACCAGCAGACCATAGACCTTGCCCTTGAATATCTTGACATCACAAAGCCAAGAAACAATGACCTGATGAGAAAAATTATAACAAGATACTATCCAAAACTCATGCAGTATAGTTATCGTGAAAAGCTTATCAAAGCTGTAAAAAGTGAGATATCAAATTCAGATAGTGATGAGCTTAAAGACCGTTATATTATTTTCAGTTCAATGGCAACGGGTCCATATTTCCGATATATGACAGAAGCGCTGTCTGGCAATGCCTATATATATTCCGAAAACAAAGCCATGTATATGAAGCCGCTCACTGATTTTTATGGTGAGAACGCAGAAGCAGTCTGGATATCAACAGAGATATCACACAGATCAGATCAATCCATACACTACGTTTTCACTGTAAATCCTATCTATTCCGCAGATGTTGCTATAAGGACATTCAAATACGTTAGCCCTGACGATATCATAGCACAGCTTCTCCTGTGCGTTTACGCATTGGACGCAACCGAGCTGCCTAAAAAGAGCCTGCTCGGCAAAACAATAATTCCTGATACAGCCGCAATTGCCATAAAAAAGCTTTGCGAAGTGGTCGAAAAAAAGCCCCAAACAACTACAGCCGTTTTCTGTCTTTTTCTTGCCGCATATGCAGAAGCGTCATATTTTGCAAAAGAATATCGTGCATTTTTTGATAAGAACATTGTGAAATACTGCGACGATCTTACCCAAGGGCTGATATATATGAAGCTTTCCACCAACAGGATATTCGACCTTATCTCAACCACAGTGTCTTACAGATAGATACATTCTGCACTTTGTCAAATTACCTGACAAAACGGAAACTACCCTGTGCAAATGGTAAAGCTCGCAAAAGATCACCCCAATATCTTCATACAAACAATGAAGAACGCTCGCTTTGATCTAGGCATAATAATGGAGAAAATGCTCAAAGCCACTGACCCGAATTATGATGCAAAGGCAGTAGGTCTTAAAGCCGCCCAGCAGGAACATATCTCAAAAAATATAGCCGAGCATTTCAAACACCGTGACGAGATATACGCATATATCACAGGCAAAGCCGAATTAGACACCATACTCCCTTTTGCAGACGAAGAATCCTGTAATGGCGGACATCAGAATATGAATTATGTTGGCGAATATGGCGAGGACGATTTTATAATCCGCTGTATCGCCGCCCTTTCCATAGGAGCGACTAAAGATACAAGTGACCCCCTCCAACTTATAGGCAACGATCTTTATTATAACACCGAGTTCATCGTCCGTGCAATGGTAAGATCAGGTCTACCGATAGATATAATTATAAGATCCCTTGGCTGGCAGATAGAAAGCTCTTACTGTAAAGAAGTCATCATCAATAAGATAACCGCTATCATGCCAGAATTTAAAGACAAAGCCACCATTATCGACGTAAGCAAAATGGCTGTGTCCAGCCGACTTTTGTATATAAGGCTTCTTGATATCGCAGACAGCAACAAGTACAAAGACGAATTTTTTGCCCTTTGTGACGATAACAGCAAGGTAATAAAAGCAGAGCTTGTGAAGGTTATATCCGCCCACAAGGATTGGCACGATGATGTTTGCAAACTTCTTGCTCAGAAAAAATCAGCCAAGCGTGAAACTGCACTTATGATAATTGAAAATCAGGGAGCTGACGCCTACCGCACAGAGCTTGAAAAAGCCTATGCCACAGAGAAATCCGACAAACTAAAATCGAAAATATCTGAACTTTTGGGCAGCGAAGCAAAGCCTGCCGAAATATCAAATGAAGACCTTGTGACTACGCTCACCAAAGGCACAAAAAGCCAAACGCCAACGAAGGTACCCTCCCACCCGAGGGCAAGACACTTGCCCAGAAGCTCAAAGCTGACGAGCTTGAAACATTCGCCCTTGAAGTCCTGAGCCGCTGGCTTGAAAAAAAGGTGCAGAAGCGAAAACAAAATGGACAATGTATTTTGCGGCCATTTACGGCGGTGATGAAGCAATAAATTGCCTGACGGATTACATAAAAGAATGGTCGAAACAGTCATTAAATATGCGTGTTGCCCTTGCGGTTAAAGCCGTCAATGCCGTAGCTCTGAACGGCAGTTCCTATGCACTTATGACTGTAGACAATATTTCAAGAAAATATAAGAGTCGTGCGGTCAGAGCTGCCGCAGTTGACGCACTTGCCAATGCCGCTAAACAGCTTGGCTTGACAACGCAGGAGCTTGCGGATAAGATAGTACCTGACATGGGCTTTGACGAGAAAATGTGCCGCACCTTTGATTTTGGAAGCAGAAAATTCTCCGTTTATCTCACTCCACAGCTTGATATAGAAATATTCGAGGGCGAGAAAAAACTTAAAAATCTCCCTAAAATAGGCGTTAATGACGACCCTGCCCTCGCAGAAAAGGCTACTGCTGATTTCAAGGAAATGAAAAAGCAAATGAAAACTGTTGTTGACGCACAGAAACAGCGTCTTGAATATGTGCTTATGCTTGACCGTAAGTGGACAGCAGCAGCTTGGAAAGCTCTCTTTGTAAAAAAATCCTCTCATGCACTGCTTTGCGATAGGTCTTATATGGGGTATTTACGAAAATGGCTGTCTTAAAACTTCGTTCCGTTATCTTGACGACGGCAGCTTTACAAACTCAGATGATGATGAGATAGAGCTGTCCGAGGTTATGCAGATAGGGCTTGTTCACCCGCTGGAGCTTACTGAACATGAAAAGCTTGGCTGGAACAGCTTGATGATTACAAGATAATACAGCCATTTGACCAGCTAAGAAGAAAGGTATACAAAGTAGCGGAAATCGATAAGAATAAGACCGCCTGCGAGATCTTCAAGAATACCGAGATAACGAACACCACTCTAGTCAACCGCATGACCAAAGCAGGCTGGTATAAGGGTCAGGCACAGGACGCAGGCTTTTTCTATGAGTTCATAAGAAATGATATCTCAGGCAAGGAGAAAGATCCCGACGGCAAGCTCATCAACATAGGCATGACCGCCGAGCTTAAATTCTCAGGAACATACATTGGCTATTACGAGATAGAGGACGTGACCGTGGAAGAGCTTTACTTCCGACTTCCCGATGCTGCATACAATGACAACATGAAACTTGGCGATCTGCCTTTTTACTTATTTATTTTCCACAGGAAGTCCGTGATCTCCTGCAATGTATCTGCCTGCCCTGTTCACACAATATATGCAAACAGGAACTATGTACAAGCAAGCCGCTATCCATGCCGCCTGATCTGTGAAGCAGATTGCAAGATAACCGAATTTCGGCACAAATATCATACTTACAGAAATTCGAGCTATCATTTCCGTCACTCCTGAGAATATAGCAAGTCCAGAATATCCAAGACCCTGCGTACACATTCTGCAAGTGTTGAGTATACCTAGCGTCCAATAGAAAAAAGCCTGCATAGAAAAGATATTTGGCTGAAGCAGTAAGCACTGCTGCGTCTGACTTATTCACAAAGATAAGCGAAAGCTCTCTGCCGAAGAATATAAGTACAATACCGGCTATTACTCCATATGTCATGCCAACGCCAACTCCAATGCGTATACCCTTTTTGATACGCTTGAGATTTCCTGCACCGAGATTTTGGCTTGCAAAAACAAAAATCTATAACACAAATTAAATTTACTTTTGTGATTTTAAACAAATATAATAACAAAAAACATCCTTACCCTCAAGACGAACAAGACCCTTTTCCTTAGCCGCCGTCATAGAGCCACAGCTCATAAGATCGTCAAATGAAACAACTTCAGCTCTGATGAAGCCCTTTTCAAAGTCAGTGTGTATCTTTCCTGCCGCCTGTGGAGCTTTAGTGCCCTTTTTTGATAGTCCAAGCTCTTACCTCAGGTTCGCCTGCTGTCAGGTATGAAATAAGACCAAGAAGCGAATAGCCCTCCTTGATTATTCTGTTAAGACCTGAAGTTTCAAGACCGAGGTCTGCAAGGAACATTTCCTTGTCCTCATCGTCCATGTCAGATATCTCAGCCTCTATCTGCGCGCATATCGGGAACACAGCCGAGCCTTCGGCTTTTGCGATCTCGCAAACTTCCTTTTGTAATGCTCGTTGCTTTCGATATTGTTTCTGAAATCATCTTCGCAAAGGTTAGCCGCATAGATAACAGGCTTAAGTGAAAGAAGCGGTGTTTCTTTAAGTATCTCCAGCTCGTCCTCTGTCATGTCATAAGAACGTGCAGGCTTGCCGCTTTCAAGATGCTCTTTGAGCTTTTCAAGGAACTCTACAGCAGAAGCAAGAGATTTGTCGCCTTTCATTGCCTTTTTTAGTTCTGTCAAGCTTTCTCTCGATAAGCTCAACGTCAGAGAAAATAAGCTCCAAATCTATAGTTTCAATGTCTCTGCGAGGATTGATAGAGCCGTCAACATGAATGATGTTAGGGTCGTCAAAACATCTTACAACGTGAACGATAGCGTCCACCTCTCTTATGTTTGAAAGAAATTTGTTTCCAAGTCCCTCGCCCTTTGAAGCACCCTTTACAAGACCTGCAATGTCAACAAATTCAAGTGTTGCAGGAGTAAACTTTACAGGGTGATACATCTCAGCCAGCTTGTCAAGTCTTTCATCAGGCACCGAAACAATGCCCACATTCGGTTCGATCGTGCAAAACGGATAGTTCGCAGATTCTGCACCCGCATTTGTGAGTGCATTAAAAAGTGTTGATTTTCCTACGTTAGGAAGTCCTACCATGCCAAGTTTCATATCAATATACGCCTTTCGTTAAAATTTTACGCCATCATTGTCAAAATCATCTTCATCATCATCAAAGTCATAATCATCATAATACTCATCAGGGTCAAAATGATCGTTACAGCCACCCTTGTCTATCTTGTTGTTACAACCGATAGTAACACCTTTCTTGATAGGCGAAACAAACAGACCAATTATAACGCCAAGGAGAAAAAGTGCAAGACCTTTCCAAAAATAGCTTACTGTGCAGTTATTTTCAGTATCGCAGTTTTCTTCAAAAATATCCATAATAATACCTCCGTCTATTCTACTGATTTTAAAGATTCTACCATATCTATCTTTTTAAGCTTGAAATGAAGAACCAAATTAACTATAAATGCAAATGCCAATGTGAGCAATGCACCAAGCACATACGCCCACCAAACAAGCTGTCTGTTGAACAGCACAAGGTCGACCTCAGAAGTTATCACAACAAAATAGTGCAGTATCTTTCCTGCCACAAGACCCACGATAATGCCCACAAGCGTCGATATCAGATTTTCTCTGTAAATATACGCTGAAGTCTCACCGTCATAGAATCCAAGCACTTTTATTGTCGCTATCTCACGAACACGCTCAGTTATGTTTATGTTTGCCAAATTGTAAAGCACCACAAAAGCCAAGCCTCCCGCGCAAACGATGAGCAAAATAACGATAGCGTCAAGGCTGTCCACAGAATTAAGGAAACCTCTGCTTGAATCATTTTTAAAGCTTATTCCATAAAACTCGTCATTTGAAATAAGCTGTTCCTTGAAAGAGTTTTCATCAGTGTCTTTCTTTAGGTCAATAAAAGAAAGATTATAAACAGGCTTCTCACCGTATACACTTTCAAAATCATCAGGAGTGATGTAAATATAATGCAAAGCATAGTTCTTGCTTACTCCGCCTATCTTGAACTCTTTCTCCTCATGACCACTGAGCTTTATAGTAATAGTTTCACCCGTTTTCAGGTCAAGAAGCTTTGCAAGCTTTTGTGTTATGATAACAGAACCGCTTTTCACTTCAAGGTTTGATCCATTCTCAGCAGATACAAGATCGATATAATCTCCCATATTTTCAGGAGTTTTCGGCACGATCATAGAAACAGACTGGTTTTCACTTTCATTTTCTGCAATGCCATCTGTACTCTGCATAAGCATAGATTTGTCTACCTGTGCGATACTGCTTATCTTGTCCTCCAATTGTTTCTCGTCAAAATCGGCTGAATTAAGTACCGCAATACCATCATACAGAAATATCTCATTGAATTGCTTTTCGGCAATAGTCTTTATAGAATATTTCAAACCAAAACCCGTGACTATCAGCGCCGTACAGCCTGCCACTCCCACGATTGTCATAAAGAAACGCTTTTTATATCTCAGCAAATTTCTCACAGTGACCTTTGCAAGAAAGTCAAGCCGATTCCATATAAAATCCACACGCTCCAGCAAAACACGCCTGCCATTCTGCGGTGGCTTTGGACGCATAAGCTGTGACGGCTGCGACTTTAGTTCTTTCATGCAGGCATAAAGCACCGCCGAGCAAGTGCAAATAATAGACACCACCAAGCAAAGCACCATATAAACAGGCTTGAACGGTGTGTCAATATCAGGAATGTTATATAAAATATTATAGCAACTATAAATTATCTTCGGAAAGATCTGCAATCCAACAACAACGCCTATGCAACTTCCTGCTGATGCCGCTGTTGCTGCATAGAAAAGATACTTTCCGGCTATTCTTGCCCCACTGTATCCTAAAGCCTTGTATGTACCTATCTGCGTTCTCTGTTCCTCTACCATTCTAGTCATTGTGGTCAGGCATACAAGCGCCGCCACAAGAATAAAGAACACAGGAAACACCTTTGCGATAGAGTCGACCTTCTGAGCGTCCCCATAAAAGGAACTATAATCAGAGCTAGCCTCAAATCTGTCATACTGATAGAATCGTTTTAACGGCTTCAAGTTCTTTTTTTCGCTCCGGCTATCTCATCTTCTGCCGCCGCAAGCTGACCATTATATTCGTCAAAAGCCGCCGTACTTCCTGTCTTTTTTGTCTTCAAGAAGCTTTCCTGCCACTTCTTCAAGCTGTTGTGCTTTTTAAAAGCTGTGACCTTGCAAGATACTTTGCACTAGAACCACTCTGTTCAGCCTTATCATAAGCCTCCTGAGCTTCCTCAACCGACTTCTGCGCCGTTGTCAAAAGCTCCGTAAGCTGATTTTCGTCGCAGGCAAGCGCCTGTTTCAAGATGTCAACTTTCTCCTGAGCGACATCAATACTGTCCTGAGCGTCACTGCTTAGTTTTTTCAAACCTTGCGTTCACACTGTCCTCAAAAAACTCCACCGCCTGAACGCTCTTATCTTTCACAGCCTGCTTGTACTCGTCGGAAAACGGGTCAAGCTCGTCAGTGCCTTTGAATTTCACATAAAGCTCAGTGTAATAATCGCACACAAACTCGCTCTCAGGCACAAAAACGTTGCTTACCACAGTTCCGTTGCCCACTGTGGTCGCATCACGCTCATAGCCGATATAAAGCGGTGAAGCCACAATACCAACTATCCTGTATGTGTCAGTTGCCAAAGTATCAGTTATATTTTTTGACGAGTCAGGCTCGTTGATCTTTATCTCTCCGCCCAACTTAAAGGTGTTAGGTGAACTCATTTTTACCTCTACTGCGCACTCGCCTTTTTTTTTCAGGAAGCCTGCCCTCTAGTAAAACAGGCTTATCAAGATTATTAGGGCTGTTCTCATCAACAACATTGTTGAAGGACATGAATTTCAGCACAAGGTTTTGATTTTCATGATAATAGAAAACGTCCTTAGAATATCCCGCCATAACGCCCTCAACGTTCTCTGCTTTTTTCACAGCCTCAACGTCCTCAGACTTAACGCCTATAGACGACATTAACTTAATATCCATAAGTCTGTTATCACTGAAATATTTCTCCGCCGTGTCTATCATATCAGGCATAGTCGCCTTGATACCAGAGAAAAATCCACAGCCAAGAAGAACTATCAGAAAAATAGAGAGAAATCTGCCCAACGAGTGACTTATCTCTCTGACAGTATCCTTTTTCAATGCACTTTTCATGACAGACCTCCCCTTTGTAATATCATTCTTCCCCGTCACTATCCGAAAAATCATCAAGACCTATCCTGCCCGATAGAATAAAATAAACAATCGCCGCAAGGACAAAAACTACAGGAGCAAAATTATAATAGCTTTTTAGCCCACTCAACCCCCAACGCTCCCGCAAGCATAAGACCCAGCACTCCTGAGATATCAAAAAACAAGATACAAAAATACGTCCTAAGTGCCGATACCGCAGGTGCAGTGTCCCCATCGGGGTCAGCTTTATCACTGAAAATATTTATCCTGCCTGCTGAAAACACAAGCAGAATAAACACCGCCATAGTAAGAAGACTTAGCACAAGATCCACCACATAAGGCTTTGTCCTGCCTGCCGTCATGCCCACTATCAGCACAAAGCAATCACACCCCATGCAGAACATTAGAGCCGCCGTATTTACCACCGTAAGCACTAGCTGAAAAGGCGTAAAAGGAACTTTTTTCATTTTATCTTAATCGCCGAACATTTCCTTAGAAAGCTTGCCAAGCTTCTCACAGCCGTCGATTATCTGTTTGTCTGTAGGAGTTGAGAAGTTCAATCTGAATGAAGCTGTCTTGTCAGACTCGCTTACCATGAAAGCATTGCCCGGAACAACGGCTACCTTATATTCTGCAACAGCCTTTTGCAGAAACCAGTCATGTCACTGCCTTCCGGAAGAGTACACCAAATGAACAGACCGCCCTCAGGTCTTGTGAACTTGATCTGTGAAGAGAAATTCTTCTCGATCTGCTCTATCATAAGTTCGAGCTTATGCTTGTAGATCACTCTCAGCGAAGCAAGATGTGCTTCGATATCATTGTCCTTCATGAAGTTGTAAGCCAGCATCTGCGCCCAGATATTTGTATGTACGTCAGCCACCTGCTTGCAGACAACTATCTTTCCGATTATCTCCTTTGGAGCGGAAATGTAGCCAACTCTGATACCAGGAGCAAGTATCTTCGAGAATGTTCTTGAATACATAACAAGACCGTCCTTGTCCATGCTCTTGATAGACGGGATAGCCTCACCCTTTATTCTCAGGTCGCCGTATGGGTTATCTTCAAGGATCATAACACTGTACTTCTTAGCAAGCTCATATATAGCCTTTCTCTTTTTCAAGAGAAGTTGTAAGACCAGTAGGATTCTGGAAGTTAGAGATAATGTAGAATACCTTTACCTTGCCTGTAGCGAAAGCCTCTTCAAGCTCTTTCAGGTCAACTCCGTCTTCATGAAGCGTGATACCCTTAAGCTCAACATTGTAAGACTTAAACGCATTAAGTGAGCCTATAAAGCTTGGAGCTTCACAGCAAAGAATGTCGCCTGGGTCGCAGAGAACTTTACAAGCAAGCTCGTTAGCCTGCTGAGCACCGCTTGTGATGATAAGATCATCTCTCTCAGGATCAAATTCACCCTTCTTTTCAAGCTCTTTCTTAAGGAGATCTCTCAGCGGAGTGTATCCCTCTGTAAGGCTGTACTGGAGTGCGCCGATAGGATTTTCCTTGAATATCTCTTCTGATATTCTATTAAGCTCGTCCACAGGGAATGCCTCAGGAGAAGGATTGCCTGCCGCAAATGAAATTACCTCTGGGTCAGAAGTAAATTTAAGTATCTCTCTGATAGCAGAAGCCTGCAGATGAGAAACCTTTTCTGAAAACTTATAAGTCATAACTTTTTTACCTCTTTTTCTTAAAAATACATAATATGATTATATCACATTTTTCCTATAAAATAAAGTGTTTACACAAACTTTTTTAGTATTAGCACCCTAAGCTCTATTTTTGTGCAATTTAAACAACTGCATATCCACCTGACATATGGACAAACCGTAATAAAACCCACCATAACAGCATAAGATCATATAAAAACAAGTCAGAAAGCAGGTTGACAGATGAAAAGACAAGGCTTTATAAAAGGCTCAGCAATATTGCTTGCAATGGTTCTGATAACAAAAATTCTGGGACTTCTCTATAAGATACCTCTTACTAATCTTCTGGGCGGCACAGGCATGGGATATTTCGCTTCAGCATTCTCAGTTTTCACACCAGTTTTTCGCAATAGTCGTTTCAGGTATCCCCTCCACCATGGCTCGCCTTACCGCTGAAAACTATGCCCTTGAACGCTTTTCAAATATGCGTCATTCCAAGCGAACTGCATTTTTCCTTTTCACGATCATCAGCGCAGCCGCTGCCGCAGTAATGATACTCACCTCAGATTTTCTGTCACGCAATGTAGTCGGCGAGCCAAGTACAAAATATATGCTCTCATGTGCGTTGCCCCATCTATTATTTTCTGTACCATTATGTCAGTGGAACGCGGTTACTGTGAGGGCTTGCAGAATAATACCGACCGCTGTATCAGAAGTGATAGAAACCCTTTTCAAACTTATCCTAGGTCTTGGTTTCGCCTACGGACTAATGTATCATATCTCCGATATGTATGATAAAACAGGCATGATATTTGGCACAGCCTATGAAAACTCACGTCAGGCAGCCTCCGCTGCACTTCCATTTATAGCTGCCGCAGCTATCCTAGGTTCGTCCATAGCCTCTGCGATCGCCTGTCTGTATATTCTCATATCAGGCAAGATCAAAGGCGACAGCGTAACAAAGCAAATAGAGGTTTTCATATGCGTCCTATCCGTACGCTCAGTTTGCAAAATGACGGATCTAAAACCAAAAGTGAGCGAAATTTTCGTAAAGCCCACCTACGCCGCTATTATGTGCAGTGTGACAGCCATTTTGTCACACGAAACACTTACGAAAATAGCCCATTTGCAAATAAATCATAGATTTGTGACCCTTTTTTCTATAGGAATTGGTAGCACAATGTACTTTTTTTGTTTATATTTATTGTGCGAAACGCCGAAAAATATTGTAAATTGCATATTTTCAAAAAAAAATCCGCAAAACCCTTGAAATTTTGAGCAAAATGGTTTATTATTAATAAGCACCCTTTTGGAAAGGTAATGATGTAATGAGCGATAAAATTAAGGAATTGCTTGCTAAAGACAGCTTTGATATCAATGATCTTGCGGATATCGTGGTAATTCTCAGAAGCGAGAACGGCTGCCCGTGGGATAAGGTCCAGACCCATAAGTCTATCAAGAAAGATTTTCTTGAAGAAGTCTATGAGGTCATGGAAGCAATTGACTGTGACTCTCCTGAAATGATGAGAGAAGAACTTGGCGACGTTCTTTTGCAGGTGGTTTTTCATACAGTTATCGAGACCGAAAACAACAATTTCCGACTTGACGATGTGATAACTGATATCTGTAAAAAGCTTATCATCAGACACCCACACGTTTTCGGAAGCGTAGAAGCTGACAACGTTGAAACAGTGCTTAAAAAAATTGGGACACTATCAAGAAAGAAACCAAGGGACAGGAAACTTATTCCGATACCCTTAAAAGCGTTCCAAAGAACTTTCCTGCACTTATGAGAGCTCAGAAGTTAAGCAAACGTGCAGCAAGAGCAGGTATCGAGTATGACAATGCTCATGATATAAGCGCACTTGAAAATGCTGCTAAGGCTCTTGAAAACAGTGCTGACAGTGATAAAGCCGTAGTTGCAAAACAACTTGGCGAGATAATGTTCACTTGTGCTTCACTTGCAAGAAAGACCTTGACGCTGAAGAAGTGCTGACGGATACAAATAATAATTATATCGAAAAGTTTGAGAAAACAGACTGTAACCGCCATTGTAACAAACTGCTTGCCGTTCATGCCAAACTCAACAGAAAGGTCAAGCTTGTCAGCAGTTGAAGCAGAAGCAAGCTCTACCCAGCCTGATACAGCCTGAGAATCAGATGTACCATTCACATCAAATCTAATAGTACCTGAAAATGCGTCACCCTCTTCTTTAAGGTCTTTGAGAGTAACCTCAGCCTCCATTGTGTCAAAGTTTATGCTCGGTGAAACTGCCATGGTAGGCTCAAGGGAAAGTCCACCGTCAGCAGAAGTCATGTCAGCGTCTATATCTGAATCAGACGCAGTTTCCATTTTCATTGTGAACTTGCCATTTGTAACACCGTCAACAGTATTTGCAGAACCCTTGAATGATGCACTGCCCTCACTGCCCATGTTAAGGCTAAAATCAACAGCCACAACGTCGTCCTTAAGAATGGTGTAAAGAGTTGCACCCTCGCCGTCTTTTTTCAAAGCTAAAGCCCGCAAAATCGTCACCGCTGTAGTAAGCGTCAAATTTTACAGTTTCGTCAAGATTATCGCTTGCAAAAAGTGAATCCATAGAATCAGCATACTGTGAGATTATCTCATCATATGACATACCAAGCTCGTCAGCAACGCCTGCCTTGTTGAACATATCTTTAAGCGTAGCGTCGTCCTTAGCCTTGTCAAGAACAGCCTTAAAAGCAGCCTTTACATCATTGCCTGAGATAGTGTATTCCTTAGTTGTATAGCTGTACTCGTTTCCGTCAATGTCACCAGTCTTTTTCTCGCCGTCAACAGGCTTAGGGAAAGAGTCCTCTATAACCTTCTTGTATTCCTCCAGATCCTTTTCAAATGCGTCAGTATCAAAATCAACATCAGCGCCCTCAGCAGAATCAAAGAGAGAATCAAGGTCAATGCCCTGTGAAGAAAGCTCACTGCCTACCTTGTCTTTAAGGCTGTCAACGTTAACCATAAGATAAGCGTCAGAAAGCTCAGGTATCTGAACATAAGCCGACTTGTTATCTCTGGAATATACAGCATTAGCAGACACAAGATTATTTCCGCCATATGTCAGCGAAACATCTGCTGCAGTGTTGCTTCCCTTCTGCTTTGTAACAGTTGTCACAGAAATAGGCTGTAAGCTGACACCTGCCTGCTCTGTGAAGCCCTCACCGAATGAAACAGTAGCCGTTGCGTTGTAAGCAAAATCAAGTTCGCCCTTGATAGCCTTTTCAGCCGTGCCAAGAGTGTTGTTTATATTATCTGCCACCTGAGTAAGCTTAGCCTTGCCGCCCTCAGTTTTACCATCATTACTGTCTTTATTTACAAAATAATAGCCAAGACCTGAGCCAACTATGCTGAGACCCAAAACGCCTGCCAATACAGGTGTAAGCACCTTATTTTTTACCATTTTATTTCCTCCTTAAAGAAACTCGTGTTTCTGTTGGTATTTAAAATATAACATACTTTTAACAATTTGTCAATAGACTAACATATTACAAATCAGCTACAAATGTCCTAAAATAACAAAAAAAGAGAGGCACAAGGCCTCTCTTCATCATATTCTCTTATCAGCCAAATTCAAATCCGCCAGCCCTCACTCTGTCGATAAAGTCCCCGAGAATATCAGTATTGGTTTTCGATACCGAGTGAAGCAAATAAATAGCCCCCGGGTGAACCGCATTCACAAGCTTTTCAAGTGCCTGCCCCTCATCAGGCTGATTGTTCACGTCCCAATCAGCGTAAGCAAAGCTCCAAAGCTCAGTCACATAACCGCAGTTTGCCGTCACCCCAAGAGAGAACTCCGAAAACTCCCCCATAGGCGGTCTGAACACTGTCATGGTATAATCATAGTTATCCTCCATATACTTATGGAAATCCTTTATCTCCGACTCACATTCCGCCTGTCCAAGCGTCGGCATAGAATAATGGTGTACCGAATGATTTCCCACAATATGCCCCTCGTCTCATCTTTCAGTGTATCCGTTCTCATACCCCTGATCAAAGGTCAGATATATCTTGTCATCATTATTTATAGCCTTTGCATTAAGCATGCCGTATTGTGCATTAAAATCAAGCGCACCAGTCGTCCTGTTCTTTTCGTCCACAAGAACGCCTTGACCATATCCGACCTTGTCATGTGAAAGCCCCGAAAGATCTATCTTTTCCTTTGCTGTTTTCTTTCCCACAGCCACAGGCTCGATGACCGCCGAGCTTGTTCCCTCTGATGAATTTCCCTCACGCACTATCACTGTCCTGCCACAAGCACTGAGCGCTACAACTGCACAAATAAGTGCCATGCAATTTCTTATCTTCATATGAAGCCCTCCGTTTTCTTATCATCTTATACTATTATGTTCAGAAAACGTCTTTATACAAAAATACGTTTCAGGTAAATTCTGACGTAAAACAAAAAAGGCGGCAAAAACTACCGCCTTTAAATATCAGTTATGACTCAAGATAGGACTTCACCAATGCCTGCAAAAGTTCATCTCTGTCAATATGACGAATAAGACTTCTGGCATTATTGTATGTCGTTATGTAGGTCGGGTCCTCAGAAAGAATATAACCTACGATCTGATTAATAGGATTATAGCCCTTCTCTTTCAGAGCGTCATATATAATTGTAAGTGTCTTTTTTCAGCTCAGCCTCCTTGTCGTGCTGTACTGAAAATTCCATAGTTTGTTCGTGCATTATGCTCAGCCCCTCTGCAATGTATTAATATCAGCAATACGCCTGATATTATTATACTCCATTTGTTTCAAAATAACAAGTCAAAAAGCAAAATTTATGCACTTTATACAAATCAAGCACTATATTTTTTACATTCTGAGTTCAGCACCGATAGCCTTGAGAGCTTCAAGAACTTTCTTCATAGCCTTGTCAGCCTGCTCGTCAGTAAGCGTGCCGTCATGTGAACGCATTGAAATGGAGTATGAAACAGACTTCTTGCCCTTTTCGATCTGCTCGCCCTTGTAAACGTCAAAAAGCGTTACCTTTTCAAGTATCGAGCCAACAGCCTTGCTTATAGTCTTTTCAAGAAGAGCCGCAGGAATATCGTCATCACAAACGATAGACAGATCTCTTGTTGTAGCAGGATACTTAGGCAGTGGCTTATATGTCTTCTGAGCAACACAGCTTGCCATAAGCTCAGGAACATTTATCTTGCCCACATAAGCTCTTGCGTCAATGCCGTAGTTCTCCAGAACTCTCGGATGAAGCTCGCCAAAAATGCCGATCTCCTCACCATTTACTTTAACGACAGCAACTCTGCCCGGTGGAAAGCGTAGAACTCGTCAAAGCCACATTCAGCAGTAGCCTTTTCAAATTCAACTTTCTGTGCGCCGAGCTTAGAGAGCAGTCCCTCAACAACGCCCTTGATGTCATAGAAATCAGCCTTTGTTTCAGTGTCATAGAAACCAAAACCAAGTCTTTCAGGCTCGTTAGGAAGCACCTCTCCCTCAACAGGGATATACTCGTTTCCTCTCTCGAAGATATAGCACTCAGGGGTGCGGTAGCTGTAGTTTCTTGCAAGCACTTCACATACAGACGGAATGATAGTCGTTCTCATAACGCTGGTGTCCTCGCCAAGAGGGTTTGTGATAACAACTGTCTTTCTCAGTTTTGAGTCAGCAGGAAGATTTATCTTGTCAAAATACTTAGGGGAAATGAATGAGAATGTAGATATCTCGTTAAGACCCATAGCGAGCATAGATCTCTGTATATGTCTGTCAAACTTCTGCGCCTCGGTGAGCTTAGCCTGTGCAACGCCTCTTACGATAGTGTTTGGAATCTTGTTGTAGCCGTAAAGTCTTGCAACTTCCTCTGCCACGTCAGCCTTGCAGGCAATGTCCACTCTGTACCATGGCGAAACTACCTTGCCGTCCTTTATCTCAAAGCCAAGCCTTGTGAGGTATTCAACCATGTCGCTCTCAGGTATTTCAGTACCAAGGAACTTATTTAACGCCTGCAACTGCAACCGGCTTTTCAGCGTCAGCAATAACGAGCATCTCTTCTGAAAGCTCCCTTACTTCTCCGTCAAGAGTTGTGATAGTTTCTCCTGCCTTAGCGTTTCTGATGTTGATAGATGCGTCCTTAACATATCTAAGATCAAAAGCGTGCATCGGTCTGCCATATTCAAGCATAACATAGTTTGTGATATCAACAAAGTTGTTGATAGGTCTAACGCCGCAGCCTCTCAGTCTTTCTCTCATCCAACGAGGTGAAGGACCTATCTTTACGTTCTTAACGATACCGACCATATATCTCTTGCAAAGGTCAGTGTTGTGTATCTTTACCTTGAGCATATCGTTGATATCCCCGTCAATGCCCTTGAACTCAGGCTTCTTGACCTTCAGCTCAGTGCCAGTAGCCGCAGTTTCTCTTGCAAGACCGATAACAGAAAGACAGTCAGGTCTATTTGAAGTTATCTCAAACTCAACAGTTGTGTCATTGTATCCAATAGCCTCATGTATATCCTTGCCTACTGTCTTGTCACAGTCATCGCGAAGAATGAAAATTCCGTCCTCAATAGCATATGGGAAATCGTGAACAGAAAGTCCAAGCTCGCCCAGAGAGCAAAGCATACCATTAGAAGCAACACCTCTAAGCTTGCCCTTTGTTATCTTCACCTGCTTGCCCTCATGGAGAACAGATGACTTGTGCTTTGCAACAGGCACAAAATCGCCCTCATGAACGTTCTGAGCGCCAGTAACTATCTGAACAGGCTCGTCCTCTCCCACGTCTACCTGAGTGATGAACATATGGTCAGAATCAGGGTGACGCTCCATAGAAACTACCTTGCCCACAACAACGTTAGAAATATCCTTGCCCTCCTGCTCAAAGCACTCTACCTTTGAGCCTGAAAGCGTCAGAGCGGAAACAAAATCCTTTATCGGCATATCGCAGTCTACATAGTCTGCAAGCCATTTCATTGACAAATCCATTTATTATTCCTCCGTAATCTTATCATTTACCGCAGTTTTGTATCTTCTCGTCCAAGTCCTTTAAAAACAGCGGTCTATAAATATAGAAATCTTTCCACCGCTTTATGTTCACAGTATATTTTATCCCGAAATTATCAGTTATCTCAGCTTTCATGCTGTCATTGACACCATTTGTGCTGTGAACTATGGTCTTGAACTCTCTAATATCCGTATATTTTATAAGCAGTTTAGCCTTAGGCACATACATATATCTGTCAAGTAGATAAAAGGTCTTGTATTTGAACTCGCTTCCCTCTATCTCGCTTTCCAAAGCCAGCATATCCTGAGCGTCAAATTGCTCCAGCCTTGCAAGGTTCTCTCTGTATTGTTTTACCTGCCTTTTAAATCCTCTTATTCCGATAAAAAGCAGGATACCCAGAAAATTATCAGAAACCCACTTAGCATGAGCATATCCCATGCACTCTGCTGTTCTTTTACAAGCATGACCGATAACCCACCGCCAACGCCTACTATCAGCGCCATAAGTGTGCTGATAGCCGCCGACGTTACAAGCTTAGCCTTTGACGGCACAAGCTTTCTGTAAAGCCTGCTCTGGCTCATAACTTCATTCATCAGAACTGCTCTAAAAATCTCATATCGTTCTCATAAAGCAGACGCATATCGTTGATGTTGTATCTGCCCATTGTTATTCTTTCAAGACCGATACCAAATGCAAATCCGCTGTAAACCTCAGGGTCAATGCCACAGCCCTCAAGTACCTTAGGGTGTACCATACCTGCGCCGAGAAGCTCTACCCAGCCCTCCTGCTTGCACATTGAACAGCCCTTGCCATGGCAGTTGAAGCACATAAGGTCAACTTCAGCAGAAGGCTCTGTGTATGGAAAATGGTGCGGACGAAGTCTTATCTGAGTGTCCTCGCCGTAAAGACGCTTCATAAGAAGCCAAGACCCTCTATCTGGTGGAACAGCGGTGAATGTGTAGCGTCCACTGTGTCAGAACGGTAAACTCTGCCAGGTGAAATGATTCTGATAGGCGGCTTTCTCTTTTCCATTGTTCTTATCTGAACAGAAGAAGTCTGTGTTCTAAGAACAACGTTCTCATTGATGTAGAATGTATCCTGCGTATCTCTTGCAGGGTGAGATTTAGGCATATTCAGTGCCTCAAAGCAATAGTGGTCTGTTTCAACCTCTGGACCGTCCACAATATCAAAGCCCATACCAAGGAACACTTCCTCTACCTCTTCAAGAGTAGCGTTCAGAGGGTGAGGTCTGCCTATTCTTGTTTTCTTGCCCGGAAGCGTAACGTCTATAGCTTCCTCTGTAAGCCTTACCTGCTCCATTTTGCTCTTAAGCTCTTCCTTACGCTTATTGAGAGCGTTCTCGATATCAGCTCTTACCTTGTTTGCAAGCTGACCGATAACAGGTCTTTCCTCTGCGGAAAGCTTGCCCATTTGCTTAAGTATGGAAGTTATCTCTCCCTTTTTGCCAAGAAATCTTACTCTGAAATCTTCCAACAGCTTGGCGTCATCAATATGTGAAAGTTCTTCTTTCGCACGCTCGTCAATGCTTTTCAACTGTTCTTTCATTACTTATCCTCCTATAAAAAATAAGCCCTGCCCCGACTAAACAGGACAAGACTTTGAAATTCTTGTTTATACCACCTATCAGTAAAGAGCCAACACTCTCCCGTCCTTAACGCAGACAGACGTTCACGATTACTAAAGACTATCTCTCATTCGGCATGACCACTCGCAAGTGAACTTCATTTTGTCAGGATATAAAGCCGCTTTCAGAAAACGCACACACGCCGCAGCTTCTCTCTGAAGACCCTTAGCAAAACTACTCTCTCGGTCATAGTGTTTTAAGTGTATTGATACAATAATATGTTATCACATTCCGCCTCACATTTCAAGGGCTTAACAAAAAGTTTACAACTACAGTCCATGCTTATGAAGCCTGTCCCACTTCATATCTTCCTCTGAGTAATAATCGTCCTCCTCGTCCTCTATCTTGTTGTATTCCTTGTGGGGATAACCTATCTTCTCATAAAAGTCATTGATAAGCACAAGCTTGCCCTTAGTGTCCTGAAAGCTCAGAGCTATCATACCGTCCTCAGGCACAAAAGCTTTCTCCCTACCCTCTTTGTCCTTTACCACAAAGCTTGACTTCTCCACATTTTTCAGCACGCAAACGAGTCTTCCCTTGTTTGTCTGATAAGACTTCTCTACCTCCTCATAGTAAAGGCATATGTGCAGATAGCTTTTAGAAAGCCCCATGCGCTGAGAGTGTTCAATGTGATCCTCATATATCCTCGTGTAAACATCAGCGTCCCGTGAAAGCGAGTAATACCAGTACATAAGCCCGCCCACAGAACAATTGCAAGCCCCCAGCAGTATAAGCAGGACCTTTGCAAAGACCGCACTTGCAAACACCGCACCAATTATGATGATAACGACCCCAAGCAGGATATTCTTATACATATTCCTCTGCATTTTCCTGTGTTCTTCAATATCATGCGCCGCCTTGACCTGCCTCTCCGCCCTTGACAGCTTCGGAGGATATTCATAAACCGCCTGCAAAACATTCACCTCACAATTAGGATAACCATATGATACAAAAAATGCACAACACCCATAAGAGCATTGTACATTTTCTTATCTATTTTCAGCTTTATTATACACCTGAAATGCGCAAAAGTCAACACGTTTCAACAAAATTGTGACATATGTGTCTGTTGTTAGTAAAGGAGATACACAGCCCAACAAGGGTTAGGGTTTACGTCAAGACCATTAGGACAAGCTTCTACATAGACCACATAATAAACATCATTTCTTTCTTCATATTCATAATCTATGTAGTCCATATAAATCTTTTTGAAATCTGAAAGCATTGACTGTCCTTCTGTAAACTCTATTGTATCTACTCTATCGTACATCACTTGGCTTTGCTTTTCCTTCTTTTCGTAAAAAGTATTCTTCTACCGTATTATAATCTATGCCGTACTTCCAAAACTCTGTGTAATGTTCCTTAATATACGTTGCTTTTTCTCTTGAATATGCTGTAAGTTCTGCCTTCATAGCATCAATATCAGCCTGTGTTATCTTATCACTTTTCTTAGTTGTCGCCGTCACGACCCCCGAATACTTGCCATAGTGATTATTATTCGTCTTTTTGTCGTCCTGCTTGCAAGCCCTTATCTTGAACTGATACTTTGTCGCAGGCGCAAGCTTCTTCACAGTGTAGCTTGTCCCTGTGGTCTTGCCTATCTCTTTCCATTTGCCTTTTATGTTCTGATAAATGCGGTAATTTGTACAGCCTATCTTCGTCCAAGAAAGCTTAACGCTGTCAGTGCCAACACTGCTTACCTTTAGCCCCTTGCAAGCCTGCGGATTGGTCGCCGTGTTCCAGTTTGCGGAATATTCTCCGTAATGCATTAGGCAGCTTCTTAACTGTGTAGCTCGTACCCTTGCAATCCCCAAGCTTGTTGTACTTGCCATTTTTTCGCATATAAACAGTGTAACCGCTCGCACCCTTTACCTTGCTCCATTTGAGCTGTATCTCACTGTTTGAAAGCGTCTTAGATTTAAGCCCCGTTACCTTGCCAACACTCGCCGCTTCCGCAACGATAGCCGTCTGTGAGAATATCCCCATATCCTCCGCCGCAGGTACAACAGCCCCCGTGCCCATAAGCATTGCCACCATAACAACAGCCGCCGTTTTCTTCATACCATTCTTCATAAAAAAGCACCTCTCCCGATTCTCTATAATTCCCCATATGTCATGGTAATATTATATAATACCATAAAGCCAAATATTTGTCAATACTTCTACCAAAAAATAAAATATTTCGTAGGGGCGAACATTGTTTGCCCGTCGAAGCAACAAACAAAAAGCACAACGCCCACAAAGAGCATTGTGCTTTTATCATATCTAAATCAATTACCCATTCTTCTTGCTGTCATTCTCTCTTATCTCAACACGGCGAATCTTACCGCTGATAGTCTTAGGCAGCTCGTCCACAAACTCAACTATTCTAGGATACTTGTAAGGCGCAGTTGATTGCTTAACATAGTTCTGAAGCTCCTTAGCAAGCTCAGGAGAAGCAGTGTAGCCCTTTGCAAGCACGATAGTAGCCTTAACTACCTTGCCTCTGATAGCGTCATCAGCCGCCGTGATAGCGCACTCCAGTACAGAAGGGTGTTCCATAAGGATACTCTCTATCTCGAAAGGTCCTATACGATAGCCAGAAGCCTTGATAAGGTCGTCCGTTCTTCCAACATACCAGTAGTAGCCGTCATCGTCCATGTAAGCAGTGTCGCCTGTGTGATACATACCAAATCTCCAAGCGTTGTCCGTTGCCTCAGGGTTTCTGTAATACTCCTTGAACAGCGCAGGTTTTCGCCCCTCTTAGCGTAAACAACGATCTCGCCTGTCTCGCCTACCTTAACAGGCTTGCCCTCGTTGTCAACTATACCGATGTTGTAAAGTGGTGTAGGCTTACCCATCGAGCCCGGCTTTGGCTCCATGCCGTAAAGATTGCCCACAAGCACAGCGCCCTCTGTCTGACCGAAGCCCTCCATAAGCTTAAGACCTGTGTACTCATACCACTTGTTGAATACTTCAGGGTTAAGAGCCTCACCGGCGATACAGCTATATTTCAGTGAAGAAAGGTCATAGTTTTCAAGACCCTCCTTGATGAAAAATCTGTACATTGTCGGAGGTGCGCAGAAAGAAGTAAGCTTGTAATCCTGAATTACTTTCAGCACGTTTGCAGGAATAAATCTGTCGAAGTCATATACAAAAGTTGTTGCACCGCAGATAAACTGACCAAACATCTTGCCCCATGCACACTTAGCCCAGCCTGTTTCAGAAACAGTAAGGTGCAGTGAGTTCTCGTCAAGATGATGCCAGTGCTTAGCAGTGATAATGTGTGCCGCAGCCAGTGAATACTTGTGCAGTACCATTTTAGGATATCCAGTCGTACCAGAGCTGAAATACATAAGCATTGACTCAGTAACGTGTGTTTCGATCCTCTCAAAAAGTCTTTGGATACTTGTCCATTTCGCTGAGAAAATCTATCCAACCCTCTTTAGCACCGTGAGTGATAAACTTCTCTTTCATGCCGCTGTACTGCTCAAGAGCTGAATCCACCTGATTAGGAACATCGTCCTCCGCAATTGCCACGATATAAGATATAGACGCAGCGTCAAAGCGGTAAACATAGTCTTTTTTCTTGAGCTGACAAGTTGCAGGCACAAGGATAGCGCCTATCTTCATAAGACCGTAAGCAAGGAACCAGAACTCATAATGACGTTTAAGAACAGCCATAACAAAATCGCCCTTCTTAACTCCGTGTGCCAGCATCCCAGCTCGTCTATAACGTCATATGAGAAGTTGAAGTTCTCAGGCAGGTCAAGCTTAAAGCTTTTAAGTCTGCCCTCGCTGTCAAGCTCCTCGTCAACAAACCTCTTGTAAAAATCAGCCATTACAAAACTCATATATGAAATCCTCCGTTTTAATTATATCCTGTTTATCTCATGACAAATGCTCACTATGTCCTGCGGAACTTCCGCAATATACTTCGCACCTGCATTTTCAAGTTCTTCTCTGCCCCTGAAGCCCCATTCACAGCCAATGCAGTCAAGGCCCGCATTTTTTGCCGTCATAACGTCCACATCAGAATCGCCGATAAGCACAGCTTCCTCAGCCTTGACCCCAAGCGTGCCAAGAATATTGTATATTATCTCAGGCGCAGGCTTTGTCGGAACACCGTCCTTTTTGCCCTCGATCAGGTCAAAATCTTTCTCACCGAAAATATTCTACAATGTAGTTCACAAAGCCGTCAGGCTTGTTTGAAGACCACCGCCGTCATAATGCCCTCATTGCGAAGCGTGTCAAGCACCTCGCAGATATGCTCATAAGGCTTGGTCTTGTTCACACATCTCTTGTTGTATTCCTCAGAGAACTCAGCATGATACTTTTTGATGTTCTCCTCGCTTCTCAGCTTCTCAGGCAAAGCCCGCTCAACAAGCTTCAAAGTACCATTTCCCACTAAATGCTTGTAGGTATCATAATCAAACAGAGGAAACCCATTTCTCTCAAGTACCGCGTTCATGGCGTCCCCAAGATCATAAATAGAATTTACAAGCGTTCCGTCCAGATCAAAAATAAATAGCTTTTTCATAAAACCAGCTATACAAAAAGCCTTTCCTCCCTCCGACTTTCCATAAACTTGTCGGTCACCATGCACTAATTTTTACACTTATCGCAAGTTTATACACGTATCATAACTTTGTACACTTATCATAAGTTTGTACATTAATCGCAAATTTATACACTTGTCTAAAAAATCACGAGATTTATTATACACTGATATTGTGGCTTGTTTATGAACATACACACCTGTAATTGTTAAATTAAAATTCACAAAGATATCTATGTGATACATATTTATGTGAATAAGAAAATTGTTTTAAGCAAATATAGTCTGTTCAGCGAATATTTTAAGCCCTATACATATTAAAATAACTCCCCCAACTATCCTTGCCTTGCTTTTGAGTTTTCCGCTGAATTTGTTACCAAGCATAAACCCACAGAACGATAAGGCCGCCGTAACAACACATATAAACGCCGCCGACCTGACTATGCCCACACCAAGTGCAGCAAAGCTTATGCCCACAGCCAGTGCGTCCACAGAGGTGGCAAATCCCTGCACAAGCACCGCCCAGAAAGTGAGCCTGCCCACTGTCTGGATCTCATCGTCCCCAGAACCGCATATCATGTTCAACCCTATGAACCCAAGCAGTATCAAAGCTATCCAGTGGTCGAACCTCTCTATGTACTCCGCAAAATTCATGCCCAGCGCATAGCCGATCGCAGGCATTATCCCCTGAAAAAGCCCGAATATGATGCCGCACATCAATGCTCCCCTGACTCTCCCCTTTCTGACACAAAGCCCATTAGTCACCGATACCGCAAAAGCGTCCATAGAAAGTCCACACGCAGTAAGAAAAAGCTCAAAAATACTCATATAATCCCCTGTATAATGTATAAAAACAGCTTTACATTCAATCTTGACTTTCCTTATATTTTTATCTGCACCCACACTTTTTACACCTGCTACCACACCTTTTCTGTAGAGGCGAACAGCGTTCGCCCATCGAAGCAACAAACCCATGCTTTCATCAAATAAAATAGCCCCTACTCAACAAAAAAACGCCATCCCCGTAAAATACAAAATAACATCTTTGCATTTTCCGAAAACAGCGTCATACCGTTATATTTTGTTAATCCTCACACTTTGAAGCAAGAAGCGAGCTGTATTGATTTCTGAACTGCTCAAATCTGCCCTCGTCAAGAGCCTCTCTATCTTCTCCGTGAGCGTGTTGTAGAAATACAGATTGTGCATAACTGCCAGCCTGCCGCCCAACTGCTCCTCAGACTTGAACAGATGACGAATATACGCCCTGCTGTGATTACGGCACGCTGTCTGTAAGAATAGGCTTGTCCCAATTCATGAACTTGTGAAGTCCGCCCATTTTGTATATAATATCATCGCCCGGTCTGACGTGCAAATGATAGGTATTGCAAAGCTCCACCTGAGTTTTAAGTTCGTTTTTCAGATCAATGGAAGAAACTCCGCCCTTTATTGCCGCCGAAGTTCCCACGTTCATAAAAACAGGCGTCTGTATCGTTCCATGAACAGTTTCAAACTGTCCCCTGCGTGCAGCACCCTCTTGTTTAAGTAATGTAAACATAAATTCTCCTTATAAATTATTTTTTCAGCCTATTCCATATCATACAGCTTCATAGTTTCAATATTTCTGTACTCATGCTTTTCATAATATCCAATAAGCTCTCCCTCATCATTTCTGAGAGCTATCATATAAACGTCCTTATTTTCCTTTTCGTTGCGGAAAGTATACACCTTGTTGTTGCCGCTTTTCATATCTTTTGACCGCTGTCGGGTTCATATATACTATCGTATGCTCAAGGTCGCAAATAACCACAGGTGCATCGTCTGCGTCAATAACGCTCTTAAAAAAGTTATTTTCCATTTCCGTTCTCCTTTATGATATCATTCCTGCCCCTTATTCCTTTAAGCACCATATCCAGAGGCACACCAAATATTTTTATGCAAAGCACCAATACAATAGGTATCGCTGTAAGTGTCAAATAAAGCTCCCAACGTTCTGGAAAAGCCTTTGCAAGATATGCCTGATAACCATAGTATGTGAGCATATAAACAATAGTCCTGTGCCAGAAGTACACCTGCAAAGTCCTGGAGCCGCACTTTGTTATCAGCGGTATCTTCACATCAAGCCCAATACCAAGCACCGCCAAACAAAGCAGTGCCGAGATACCCATAACAAGAAGCCTGCTCAAAAAAGTGCAATCCATGTCCGTTGCTTCAGATATGGCAAAATAAGAGTTTCTTCCCGTAAGAAGCATTCTCAGCGGATAAACAAGCTTTGTTTTTCCAAAGCAGAAATAAGTCCAAATGCCTGCTGAAAACCTTTGCCTGCGGTACACCTGTTTCACCGCCGCCGTCACCAAAAAGACTTGACAGTGCTGTCGTCTATCAAATGCCCCAAGACCACAAGCACTATAAGCAGAAATTTCATATTGTCATATAAATACAGTCGTTTCTTCTCCCCTGACTTAACGTCATTCATATAGAAAAAACCTCCGTAAAACAAAGTTTGAAATGAGATATCATCGCCGCAGGCGATACCTTAATTCCTCACTCAGATATTATGAGCATACAATCACCAAAGCTGAAAAATCTGTATTTCTCCTCCACAGCTATCTTGTAAGCGTTCATAGTGTTCTCGTATCCCATAAATGCAGAAACAAGCATTATAAGCGTGCTTTCAGGCAGGTGAAAATTAGTAACAAGTCCGTCAAGTTATGGTCAAGGACCTTGTCCTCAACAGGTCTGAACTGCCCCAACGTGCAGAAACATACGCAATGTTCACACCCATTGCCTTTAAGTCCTCAGTCTGCTCAGGCAGACCGGCAGTCGGCGCAGCAGACGAGCCAAGCTCATGAGCATAAACCGTCTGGTATCTGTCCTTGTCCTTCAGCTTTTCAGTAATATAAGGCGGCAAAGGCATCTGACCTATCTCGTCAAGTGTGGCAAAGAAATTCTCCTCGCACTCAAATCGTGCGATACGGTTTCCGTCCTCCAGCACGTCGATTATCTCCGCCTTCAGCTTACCGCCGCCAAAAACAAATCTTGTGCCGATCTTGGCTTTTTTGCCAGGTCTGCAAAGAATCTCCCAGACCATGTTCTCTTTCTGCTCCACAAGCAAAAACTCAATGAACGAGCCTGTGTCCTCACGCTCGCCGTATATCCTCGCAGGAAGCACCTTGGAGTCGTTAAGCACAAGCAAGTCACCTTTTTTGAGATAATTGCATAGATTATAGAAATGGTCGTGTACCACCTCTCCCGTCTGCCTGTTTATCTTCATCATTCTCGAAGCATTTCTAGGCTCGACAGGGGTCTGTGCAATAAGCTCCTGTGGCAGGTCATAATAAAAATCCGATCTTTTCATGTTGTTAATATCAAGCATTTTAAATATCTCCTATTTATTTAAAATATAATAATTATAATAATGTAGGCAACGGCGTCCTCTACGTCCCACTCTCACCATTCTCAAAGTCCTTATTCCAACAACTGTCAACATTCTTCAAAGCCATTTAATTTCATATAAACTTATTAATTTACAGAAAATTAAAATATTTTTATCTATATGTATTGACAGAACGCTAAATATTTGTTATCATTAAACAGAACAGATAGAGGTGCAGTTGAAATGAGTATCATTTTTCGTGTGACCCCACACAACAGCGTCCCAACGCCTATGGTAAATGAGAAAGGTAAAACTGCCGAAGCGGAGTATCGGGAACACTCCTGCTGACTGTTAGTTTAATAGACTATCAGTTGTCATCATTACAAATGGTGGAGTGCTATCGGCATAAATTTTTATGTCAACATTCTTATTATATTGTATGATGAACTGGTTTTCAACCAGTTTTTTTATTATTTGTTTATTTTTTATGTTTTGTGCAAAATAACATTTGAACAGCGGCATATTTTAGTGTATAACGCCAAAGAAAATTGTTACCATGGCACAGGAAAAGGAGTTTTAATAATGAAAAAAAGTACAATGTCGGTATCATCGGTGCAACAGGAATGGTAGGTCAGAGATTTTCTCTGCTTCTTGACAAACACCCATGGTTCAATGTAGTATGCGTTGCCGCTTCACCACGTTCGGCAGGCAAAAAGCTCAAGGACGCAGTTGCAGGCAAGTGGAAGCTTTCAGAGCCTCTGCCGGAAGCTATCGGTGAGCTTACAGTTCTGAACGCCGAGGAGGACGTTGAGAAGACCGCTTCAATGGTAGATTTCGTATTCTGCGCAGTTGATATGAAGAAAGACGAGATAAGAGCCCTTGAAGAAAAGTATGCAAAGGCTGAATGCCCTGTTGTATCAAACAACTCCGCACACAGACATACTCCTGATGTTCCAATGGTCATTCCTGAGGTAAACCCTGAGCATATCGAGATAATCGCTTCACAGAGAAAAAAGACTTGGCACAAAGAGAGGATTTATCGCAGTTAAGTCTAACTGCTCACTCCAGTCTTACGTTCCTGCTCTTGCTCCTCTTATGGATAAGTATAAGGTAACAAAGGCTCTTGCCTGCACATATCAGGCAATTTCAGGCGCAGGAAAGACATTTGAAAGTTTCCCTGAGATACTTGACAACGTTATCCCATATATCGGCGGCGAGGAAGAAAAGTCTGAGAAAGAGCCTCTTAAGATCTGGGGTCATATCGAGGGCGACGTTATCGTTGACGCAACAGCTCCAGCTATCACAACACAGTGCCTGAGAGTTCCTGTTTCCGACGGTCACACAGCAGCAGTTTTCGTATCATTTGAGAATAAACCTTCTAAGGAAGAGATCCTTCAGGCTTGGAAAGATTTCAGCGGTGTTCCACAGGAGCTTCAGCTTCCAAGCGCTCCAAAGCAGTTCCTTAACTACTTCACAGAGGACGATCGTCCACAGGCTAAGCTCGACAGAAACCTTGAGGGCGGCATGGCAGTTTCTATAGGCAGACTGAGAGAAGATTCACAGTATGACTATAAGTTCGTTTGCCTTTCACACAATACACTGAGAGGTGCGGCAGGCGGAGCAGTTCTGCTGGCTGAACTTCTTGCAGCAAAGGGCTATTTTGACTAATATAACACATATATACGCACGAAAGGAGTGCTGTTTATGAAAAAAGACTATTTTCACAGGTGCAGGCGTTGCTATCGTTACACCTATGAACGCTGACGGATCTATCAACTTTGACAAGCTGGGCGAGCTTATCGATTTCAACATCGACAACGGTACAGACGCTATCATAATCTGCGGAACAACAGGCGAAAGTGCTACCATGACAGATGAGGAGCATATCGAGTGTATCCGCTATGCTATTGAAAAGACAAATCACAGAATTCCTGTTATCGCAGGCACTGGTTCAAACCATACAGAGTATGCCGTAAACCTTTCTAAGAAAGCTGAGGAGCTTGGTGCTGACGCTCTGCTTTGTGTTACACCTTATTATAATAAGACTTCACAGGCAGGACTTATCGCACACTTCTCCGCTATCGCAAAGGCTGTTACACTGCCTATCATTCTTTACAACGTACCGTCAAGAACAGGTGTGAACATTCTTCCTGAAACTTGCCGTGAGCTTGCAAAGATAGACAATATCGTTGCTATCAAGGCAGCAAGCGGAAACATCAGCCAGATAACACAGGTGGCAGCTCTCTGCGGTGATGACCTTGATATCTATTCAGGCAACGACGATCAGATCGTTCCTATCATGGCTCTGGGCGGAAAGGGTGTTATCTCAGTTCTTTCCAACTGTATGCCATTTGAAACACATGAGATCACACAGCTCTGCCTTGATGGAAAGTACGAGGAAGCAAGAGAAAAGGTATTCAAGACCCTTGGTTTTGCAAAGGCACTTTTCAGCGACGTAAACCCTATCCCTGTCAAGGAAGCTCTTAACCTTATGGGCTTTGAGGTCGGCGAGTGTCGTCTGCCACTTGTAAGAATGAGCGATGATAAGATAGAAAAGCTGAAAGCGTCAATGAACGCTCTCGGACTTATCAAGTAAAAAAATACAAAGGGCGGAGAAATTCGCCCTTTATGTTTACCATTATAAAATTGTACTAATGTAAGGGTTGGCGTCCCCGACAGCCCAAACGCTGTCTTTGACATTATCACTTACGTTTATCTACAAATCAAAAAGAAAAGGAATGATATAAATGACTAAGATCGCAATATGTGGCGCCTGCGGAAAAATGGGCAGGTTCATATATGACGTTATATCAGAGCGTGACGACTGCACAGTAAGCGCAGGTATCGACAAATTTGATCATGCTTGCAGACGCAATAAACGAGGAGCTTGACAACAAGTATCACTATGTTTACGATCGTCATTCTGTAAGAGCAAAGAGAGAAAAGACCGAGATCGGTATGCACTCTGTCCGTGGCGGCACTATTGTTGGCGAGCATGAGATAATCTTTGCAGGCAGAGATGAAGTTATCTCACTCAAGCACGAAGCTCATTCAAAGCAGGTTTTCGCTGTGGGTGCAGTGAATGCAGGCGTTTTCCTTTGTGGAAAGCCGGCAGGACTTTACGCAATGAGCGATCTTCTTGCTTCACTTTAATTAAATATCAGATACATTGGGCGTCCTTGACGTTCCACTATTTCAGAGATTTTTTACACTCTCAGGCTGCTGTTTTATACGGCAGCCTTTTTTTCATACAAAAAAAATAGCCGTGCGTGATTTTTTCCGCACAGCCATTTCATTACATATTCTTATCAAGCTCCAAAGTCGTTTTCTCACGCTTTGTGAGCTTTTTTCCATTGTGCTTTGTACTCTGCATAGACCATTTTCCACTCGGCTTCATCAGGAACATATCCACCGAAGCAGGTCTTTTTCAAAAAGATCTATAAGACCACCAAGCTCAACTCCACGCCTCTTAACAAGATATTCTCTTATCATTTCAGGCGTGTATCCAGATAGCTTGTCATTAGAAGCTATGGTCAAAAGCCTTACCACCCACCTGTAAAGCCTTATGACCTTTTCTCCGTTATCTCTGAATTTAAGTGACAGTCTGAAAAATACCTCGATAATTCTGTTAAGGAATACGAAAACCACAAGCACAAACGCTACACCGATAAACAGTGCGATCCTGCTGAAATAGCTTACAAAAGTTGAAACATCAAAGTTCGTACCATTTGCACTGTAGTCACGCTGATAGCCCGGAACTGTCGGGTCAAAAGTCATCCAGCCAATGCCTGTGATAAAGACCTCTACAAAAGCGTGAGCGTGGCTATCTCTTACCACAAACTCTCCACGTTCATTCTTTTCATATGCTGCAAAGCCCTGAACATACCTTGCTGGAAGTCCCAGCATTCTCGCCATAAGCGTCATGCTTGTGGCATAGTTCGTGCAGTTTCCACGCTTGCTCGTGAAAAGAAAATATGCGATAGACTCATCGTCAGGCTCATACTCGTTATCGTAAACATAGCCGTTCTGCTCAAAATAATCCACAAGCGCCTGAGCTTTCTCATAATCATTTTTGCAATTTTCCGTTATGTTTTTCGCAAGAGCCTCCATTTTTCCGCCTTTATCGTCATATGCAGAAACATCTGTGTACAACGCATATATCTTATAAATATTCAGCGCTTGATTTGATGTGACATCTCCGTTTGTCAAACCATAAGAAAGCAGAAGTTTGAACTGATTTTCGGTCATATCAAGATTTGCCGCAGCCTGTCTTTCGCTCTCCGTTTCAGGGATATACTCAAAGCTAATGCCAAGCTTATTTCCTGCGGTGTCATATGGTCTGTAGACCTCACTGTGAGTTGTTTTGATATAAACGTTGTTCTCCCCTGGGGTTATCATCAGTGGAGCAGGGATATAGCTAGGGGTAAAGCTGTCGCTGAACTGATTCATGACTGCCTTTTCACTGAACAGATCATCAGGAAACTGTGACCTGTCCATGCCAAGATCCTTGGTGTAATCCTTATCTGCGAGTGACTTTGCTATGCTGTAAACATAGCTCGGTGAGTTCACCTCGTTGTCACCGTAAAGATGAACATTTTTGTCAAAATCAAAATCGTAGAAGCTATCGTCTGTTACCCACTTCTCGTTTCTGAAAAGGTCAAAGGATTGTCTGCGGAGGTAAATGACCTGTTCATCAGAGGTTGTGGTGAAGTTGAAAAGTATCTCGCCCGTTGCGTCTGCGCCAAATCTTGGGGAAGACTCATCACTAAGATTGTCATATGTGCCACTGCTTTTGGATGCTTTTGATATTCACATCAAAGAAGTTGCTATTTTTTTTTAATAAAGCAAGATAAGATGTCTTTGATAAATGAAAGTCTGACATTGTCTACAAGATAGGTCTTAAAGATTATGTTCATGACCACTGCTCCAAGGAGCAGCGGCAAAGAAGTATAAAGTCTGACATATTTTGAAAGAATATTCACAAGGGTGTTTTTTATCTGAGCAGTTTTAGTATTCAAAAGCCACACCCCCTATGTCATTTTACGAAACTCGAAAGTTTCGTCTACAAGCCACATATTTTCTGTCTGCTTATCAAGGCCGCTAAGACGTGTTACTACAAAAGAGCCGTTAAATTCTTCCATGAGAGAAGAAAAATCCCCCTGAGAAGTCGCCATGCAGGCTGTGAAGCAGATAGGAGCTGTCTTGCCTATCTCATGAGAAAAGGCAAAACGCTTTTCCTGCGGATATGGTGCTATTGCCGCAAGGTCGTTTTGAAGCTCTATTATATCACCTGCCTGCTTTATTTTCATGCTTTTCCAGCCGTCAAGATAATAATTATACTCACTCTCGAAGCCTTCCATAATAAGCATTGAAAGCATTTGCAAGGCTCGCTTCGACTATATTATCAATATTCATAGCAAACATAGGGTCATGATTTTCGCTTGGTATATCAAGGAAAAACGCCTGACTTGAAGCCGTGACCTTTTCATCAAGGCGCACCATAAGCTCGTCACGCTTTGATGAAAGCTTCCAGTTTATTCTTTTCAGCGGGTCGCCTATCTCATACTGTCTGTGGTCATAGCCCGGAACGCCTGTAAGACCAAGTGCATTTTCATCTGATTCGCTTTCGTTATCGTCAAATGAAGCGTTCTCGGAAGTTGCTTTAAGAAGCTCTGTTTGAGAGCCAGTGTCAGGGATATTCGGCATTATCTTTATTTTTCCCACGGCTTTTTCATAACGTGAACTGTCAAGGTGCAGGGTGATTATTCCAAGATAGTCATGCAGACGTATGCTTTTTATTTTCACTGTGCCAAGACCTGCATAGCGTGTTTTCAGCTTAACGCTAACGCTTTGCTGTCTGCCGCCTGCCACGATAGTTTAAATTCAAGTGGGCTTACAGCACCGATATTATCTGAACACTCTGCCGTTACCTCAACAACGCATGAGGGAATAATGCGTATTGCATTTAAAAGCATTATGTCAGCGTCAAACTCCTCGTTCTTTGCACTTATTTCTGTGGAAAGCTTTATGGCTGCCACAAGTTTACGCTTGGTAATGAGAAGTGCCACAAGAGATATCACAAAGGCTATAGCTAAAAGATAAAGCACAAGCGTACCACCGCTTCCGTTTATATAAACTCTAAGCAGTATCGCCACCGCCACGCAGGTAAGATAACCTAAAAAGATTTTTCATGGGGTCATATCCTCTATTTCTCTATTGCGTCAGGTGATTTTACTGTAAGAGCGATATTTTCAAGAGCTTCCCTTTCATTTTCAAAGGCGGATTTGCCTTTTGGAGAAAAAGCATAAGTCTATGTGCAAGAACGTCAGGCATAACAGCCTTGACATCATCTGGCATGACAAATCCTCTGCCCTGAACAAAGGCATAGGCTTTTTGAAGCTTTGAGCAGTGCGATGCTTCCACGGGGAGAAACGCCAAGCTTTACATAATCTGAATTTCTTGTTGCGGTAACAAGGCTCAGGATATATTTTCTCACAGAAAGCTCTGCGGTTACATTTTCAGCGTAGCCCATAAGCTCACGGACGTTTTCAAGGGTCATGACAGGCTGGATATTCTTTGCAAAGCCTGATCTTTCGGCTCTTGACATGATATCAAGCTCATCATCATATGAGGGATAGCCCATTGATATCTTCATAAGAAATCTATCCATTTGGGCTTCAGGCAAATGATAAGTGCCGTAAGTTTCCACAGGGTTTTGTGTGGCAAGCACCATAAAGGGCAATGGAAGTTCATGAGTTTTACCGTCAATGGATATCTGATGTTCTTCCATGACTTCAAGCAAGCTTGACTGAGATTTTGGGAGGCTCTGTTTATTTCGTCTGCCAAGAGGAAATTGCACATTGCCACACCCTCTTTATACTCAAGCTCATGAGTTTTCTGGTCTATCATAGAAAAGCCAACGATATCGGACGGCATAACGTCAGGGGTAAGCTGGATACGGTTATATTTGCCGTCCACTAACCTTGCAAGGGCTGATACAAGCTGAGTTTTGCCTACTCCAGGCACGTCCTCGATAAGAACATGACCGCCGCAAAGCATGGCTGTGATTATTTTAAGCACAGAGTCGGTCTTGCCGACGATAACTTTTTCGATATTATCTGTGAGAAGTTTTACCTTTTCGTTCAATTTTTTATCCCCCTTTTTATCAGGTGTTCTGTTTGGTGTGAGCGATATCATTTTTTTTCTTTTTAAAAGCACCACATTTTCGATACCTGTGGTATGCGGGAACATATCAACGGGCTGGATAAGCTGTGCTTTATAGCCTATTTTTGCAAGAAGCTTCAAATCACGCTCGAGAGTTTCTATTTTACAGGAAACGTAGACTATCTTTTCAGGTCTGAGTTTGCCCAAGGCTTCAACAAATTCTTCTGTTGTGCCTGCTCTTGGAGGGTCAAGGAAAACTGTATCACAGCTCTCCCCTGCATGCGCAAGCTTTGTCATGAACTCACCTGCGTCCTCATTATAAAACCTGATATTGTCAAGCTTATTGAGCTTGGCATTTGAAACTGCGTCCTTTACGGCTTCGGCATTAAGCTCAACGCCTGCCACGTCTGCACCGCTTTTTGCAGCGATAAGACCGATAGTACCTGTTCCGCAATATGCATCGATAACTTTATCGCCTTTTTAAGCTCGGCACAGGAAACTGCTTTAGAATAGAGCTTTTCGGTCTGCTCGGGGTTCACCTGATAGAAAGAATGAGGTGATATTCTGAACTTACAGCCGCACATCTCGTCGGTGATATAGCCTTTGCCGTACATTATAATATCACGGTCGCCCAAAGTAAGAGGAACTCTGCCTTTATTAACGTTTTGGACGATAGTGGTTATATACGGGTGTTTTTCAGTAATAGCTTTAACGAAATTTTTCTTCGCAGGAAATATGGGGGTAGCTGTAACTAGCACGAGCATTACCTCGCCTGTTGTTTGGGAGGTACGGATAAGGGTATGCTTAAGAAGGCCCTGACCACTTTCCTCGTTATATGGAAGGATACGGAAGTCAGCCATAAGTTCTTTAAGGGTAGCGACTATTTGCTGTGCTCTTATATCCTCCAAAAAGCAATCGTCAGTTATTACCATGCTATGGGTAGAGGACTGATACACTCCTGAGACGATACGCTTTGAGCTATTGACCTTATAGACAGTTTGGACTTTATTGCGATAATTATAGGGGTCGTCCATAGTTATTATCTGCTGAGGTCTGCAAAAGCGGCTCAACATTCTATCGGCTTTTGCCTGCTTCCATTCTATTTGCTGGGCGTAGACCTTATCCAACTGACAGCCGCCGCAGCGTTTAAAGCAGCTGCATTTTTTCTCGCCTGTTGACTTATCGATAATGGTATGTTTATTCATCACATTTACTCTTTCATTATGTATAAATTTTATTTTAAGTATACCATTTTATATGAATAATGTCAACAAAGGCGGTTATAACAATTAAATTTAGCAGTATGCTCACGGGGTATAGCTAAGGTGTGTCGGTATAAATATTCAATTTTCAAGCTTCAGACGGAGTGCAGGAAGTGCTTTTCTGTGCGATCAGAACCTCTCATCGTGTTCACCTAACTCACGTTGACAAAATGTTTCCTCATACACTGTCGCTCCGCAAGGTTTCCGATTTGTGGTGAAACCTCTTCTACTTATACACGAAAAGTGGGTATTTTGTTGCAGAAAAAAATGCAACAATTGCAGAAATGTTGCCAAATTAAATTATAAATCATTTGTTTGCACAAATTTGGGGGTGTGAATTGGCGGATTTGACGGAAAACACATGAAAAATGTATAGTATTTGGGTATAAAAATACCGCCCGACCTTAGTCAAGCGGTTATTTGTATTATTCAATATCGATAAGTCCTGCGTTGAAAAAAATTGACTCACACGCTCACGTGGAGCGTGACCAGGTTCGGATAAGGTATTCCTTTTCCCCTGACAATTTCAACTCACACGCTCATGTGGAGCGTGACTATCGTACTCTTCCTGCGTTATAGCTCCGCAATCATTTCAACTCATACGCTCACGTGGAGCGTACGTTAAAGTTACATATTTAGCAAAAGTTTAATTCTAAATAATCAGGCATTTCCAAACTGTAGGGTACATAGCCAGGATTTTCTGTGAATGTTTTATCCTTATCATATTCACCATTTACATATTTATTTAAGTTAATAGATTGCTCTAAATATTCAAAGTTCCACTCAAATTTACAAGCTTCCCAAATAGTCATATCTGAATATTCTGCAGAAGGACTACTCAAAAAGTTCTTTAAGCAACTTTTTTTCTTTATGCGAAAGTTTCCAAAGCTTTTGGTCTTCTGCATTTTTATTATCAACATAATCTGCTGAATTAAATAAAATTCTAACCACCTTAGCAGCATCTCCATAATAAACGGAATTATAAAATTTGAAATATGGATATCCCTGCCTTTCAGAATCGGGATTTACAGCGATACTTACATTATTCTGATTATCCCTACATACAGTTGACATTTCATCTAAGTATTCTTTCAAAAATAATTTAATCATTGCATGATACCTCTCTTTTTTACATTATCATATTTCAACTCACACGCTCACGTGGAGCGTGACCCAGAAAGCTTAAGACGTTCAAGCCAATCAGCCGATTTCAACTCACACGCTCACGTGGAGCGTGACTGGCATGAGTTTGGCAAAGACAGCAGACGACTTAACATTTCAACTCACACGCTCACGTGGAGCGTGACTTCGGTGTATCAAACATTGACAAAACGCAACTAACATTTCAACTCACACGCTCACGTGGAGCGTGACCAGATACAAGAACTCCAAACATCACACAGACAAATATTTCAACTCACACGCTCACGTGGAGCGTGACCAAATGGTAAGGCGTGCTTAAACCTCTGGAGCATTTCAACTCACACGCTCACGTGGAGCGTGACAAATGGCAAAATTTTTAGTAGCATACAACAAAAATTTCAACTCACACGCTCACGTGGAGCGTGACGTGTATCAATCCCAATGACTGGAAACGACAGTGCATTTCAACTCACACGCTCACGTGGAGCGTGACGGTGATTAGAAAATGTTGCTAGCATTGATTTTACATTTCAACTCACACGCTCACGTGGAGCGTGACTCAATAATGCCATTCATTGGATTTTCACCCATAAATTTCGACTCACACGCTCACGTGGAGCGTGACTTACAAGTCTTTGCCAATTTTAACATCATTTTGTATTTCAACTCACACGCTCACGTGGAGCGTGACACGCTGATGAAACTAAATTTGACGAAATTGTAAATTTCAACTCACACGCTCACGTGGAGCGTGACGCTCAAACATTTGTGCGTGATATGGTGACAAAAATTTCAACTCACACGCTCACGTGGAGCGTGACTTGTTTGTGAATGGTGTGACAAAATATTTGATGATATTTCAACTCACACGCTCACGTGGAGCGTGACCAGTGTGATAGAAAGGCAGGTAAACAGAAATGAAATTTCAACTCACACGCTCACGTGGAGCGTGACAAGTAACCTTTTATTTCCTGTTCACATACTGCGTATTTCAACTCACACGCTCACGTGGAGCGTGACATTATCCAGTGGGCAGTTTAACAGCACTGTATACATTTCAACTCACACGATCACGTGGAGCGTGACTTGTTATATCATTATCATTTTTTGCCATTTCTTCATTTCAACTCACACGCTCACGTGGAGCGTGACCACAGACCCTAACAGCGGCACACGCTCTTATGGATATTTCAACTCACACGCTCACGTGGAGCGTGACGCATTATTATCACCACGTTTTAGTCCTGAAATGTCATTTCAACTCACACGCTCACGTGGAGCGTGACACATGACACCATGTGCTATAATATGTGACGCAGTATTTACAAATCTTGACAACAGAACCATTTTCATTTCAACTCACACGCTCACGTGGAGCGTGACATAGGTTCTATCATATAATTTCGGCAGACGTTGAATTTCAACTCACACGCTCACGTGGAGCGTGACATACAATTATTTATATATGTGTTTTTGGCAAAAATTTCAACTCACACGCTCACGTGGAGCGTGACATAACGCTTGCTAGTAGCCTTATAGCTCAAAATGCATTTCAACTCACACGCTCACGTGGAGCGTGACAACAGTACAAATATTTGTACAACACACATACATTTCAACTCACACGCTCACGTGGAGCGTGACTTGCGGACACACTCAGATCATCGAACTGTTCGGCATTTCAACTCACACGCTCAACTGACAATTCAATGCAGCTTATTCTTACTATCTCCTCATTTCAACTCACACGCTCACGTGGAGCGTGACAAATCAAATATTAATAATAAACAAATATACAAAAATTTCAACTCACACGCTCACGTGGAGCGTGACAATATGGTACCTCTGAATAGCCTGTCAACTTTACATTTCAACTCACACGCTCACGTGGAGCGTGACTTCTTCCTCTGTCGGTTCTTCCTCACTTTCTGTTATTTCAACTCACACGCTCACGTGGAGCGTGACTTTATAGGGGTATGTAGAACCCTCACCATAGGCATTTCAACTCACACGCTCACGTGGAGCGTGACCGTTAAAATCAACGCTTGCACTAATTATTTTGCATTTCAACTCACACGCTCACGTGGAGCGTGACGCAACAGACGTCGGGGTTTTTGGTTTCTCGTCAATTTCAACTCACACGCTCACGTGGAGCGTGACTTTTGTATCATTGATAAAACTATCAGATTTGTCAAATTTCAACTCACACGCTCACGTGGAGCGTGACTAACAGAGTACAGGGTGCAACAATTGGAAAAACATTTCAACTCACACGCTCACGTGGAGCGTGACTAGATATTTCATAATGATTAAAAGATATAACATCATTTCAACTCACACGCTCACGTGGAGCGTGACGCGTTAGATAAGTGTACAATTTTTTGGACTTATATTTCAACTCACACGCTCACGTGGAGCGTGACAGCGGTCAATGGCATTATAAAGGCTAATGGAAATATTTCAACTCACACGCTCACGTGGAGCGTGACCAAAACAAAGCAAAACCCTTTACCTAATACAAGTATTTCAACTCACACGCTCACGTGGAGCGTGACGTTTATCTTGCTTTGGAATTGGTGAACAGTGGAAAATTTCAACTCACACGCTCACGTGGAGCGTGACCATGGACGTATGCAACGCATTTTATAAACGCTTTATTTCAACTCACACGCTCACGTGGAGCGTGACCCATGAATGACCGCCCACATTTATAAACGTTTCATTTCAACTCACGCTCACGTGGAGCGTGACAAATTTTCGCAAGATCACCGCAAGTTCTGATACATTTCAACTCACACGCTCACGTGGAGCGTGACTTGTGGTTAATGATTTATGTGTGTTATATACTAAATTTCAACTCACACGCTCACGTGGAGCGTGACCCTTGATGTTGTGTATATCTGGTGCTTGCTCAACGTGATGCGGACTTATTTTTTTATTTAATGGGTATCGATTTGATTTTGTTCACTGTGCATTCACAAATAGCATGGCATTTTCATGCGAACTTACTAGGGATTTGTGGATCACTTGGGGTACGCTGGTCAAAATATTAGGACGCCTTCGGGGTCATAGGTCTCTTTGGTGCCGTAGTGTTCTATTCTATGCTTCCAATTGTTGCCTAAGTAATATATCCGCAGACTATCATGCTTTGGGTCTATTATTTTCAGAAGTTTATCTTTCACTTTCAGAAAAGTGCCATAGTCTACGTCTATTTCAAACACGCTGTTCTGCACTCGCTGTCCATAATTTTGACACTCTTTCGACACTTTTCTCAGCCTTGTTTTACCCTTATTATCTGTTGTTGATACATCATAGCTTACTAAGGTCATCATTTATATCACCTCTATTTCAGCAAATAGTTCGGGTACTCATCTAGCTCGCCACGGATATATTTTGCGAGAAGCGAGCTTTGCACATATGGGAGTAGCCCTTGCTGTATCTTTTCGCCCAGATATGGGTGGACTATGCTTGTGCGCTTACGCTCCTGCCATGCGGTGAGGACTTTTTTTCTTGCCCTCTTTGGAGAGGTATACTGCGCCACTGACCTGAGTTTCAAAGTCCTCGGGCTTTATCATTTTCAAGTTTATCATGGTAAGCACAAGTCGCTCCACCACGCAACGAAATTCCTCTACAAGGTCGCAGGACAGGCTGCTTCTGCCTGAACGCAGGGCGTGGTAAAAAGCCGAGGCAGCTATCAAGTCCTACGCTTTCAAGGGCTGATGTATATGATGAATTGCGATAGTATACAGAAACGAGAGCATAGCGTTTACTCTGTCGAGGGGTGGGCGTTTGGTACGGTTGGCAAGGTAAAAATCTTCTTTTTGGTGGAGTATCAGTCGGTCAAATATATCAAAATATGCCTTTGCACAGCTTCCCTCTATACCCATGATGATATCTTTATCGGCAGTTTCATAGACGGTCTTTATGCCGTTTTCAAGATATTTTATACAATCTGTAAGCGCTCCGTCACTGTTTATATCCGGGTTATCGTGGAGCGAACGTCTGATAAGATAACGTGTATTTGAAAGCTTTGCGGCGACAGTATTCCTGATAAGGTCGAGCTGAGGAATAGAAAAAAGCTCAAACTGCTCTTTTCGCAGATAGACGTTGCCCTTTGTTTTGCCCTGAACTCTTGCGAGAAATTTACCTTGAGGAGAAATAAAATTAACGGCTATGCCATACTCTGCACACTTGCCCATAAGCGCTGGCGAACAGCCCGAATAGCTGAAAATATAGATATCCTCGATATTAGTAAAAGGCACACGGAACTTCTCACTGTCCTCTGCCCTGCACACTATGTTTTCGCCGTCAAGTGTGAGGTAGGCAGTTTCTTCGAGAATATAAAGTGAATTAAGCAGTTTACGCATTGTTTTCGCCTCCGTTCATGGAGAAAATCGTATTTTTCACGCTATATTTCTTCACTTTTGGAAAGCACATATCCGACAGTGAACAGCCTGAACATTTCTGACCTTTTACACGCTTTGGAATAATATCCGCTGCAAGTATCTCACGCATTTTTCCAAGATAGTCGCAAAGCATTTTATCATACTCTGCGCCCTGAGTATCAAAGGGCAATTCTGATCGTCTTCGCACATCTGCATAGTACAGAAAACATCGGCTATTGCAATGAAATACGTTATCCACGCAAAGTTTCTGCGCATAGACTTGTATAGCGTCGGTCTGATTGAACTCCCCTGCTTTGGGCTTGGTGGGTTTATACTCCACAATCACACGGAATGTGCCGTCCAGGGTATCTATATAGTCGCCGCATTTGTCACGGACGAACTCGATACAATCTACAACTCCGAAAATATTGTACTTAGGGTCATCATTATACACTGACACGTCACTTCGGACGATCTTACGCTTATTTTCAAAGTTGCGCTCGCCGCTGTGGACGTTCTCGTGGAGGAGGTTTGCTTTGACGACAAAGGCGTTTTCAGCCCAGTCGTCATTAACTTCTAAAAGAGCAAACCTGCGTGGACAATACATATAATGCTGTATGTCACGGATATTGATAGTTACATCTTCGCTCATCAGAGCTTTTCAATAAGGGTAACGCCCTCAGGCATATCCTTATTTATGGAGATATCATAGTCTGAGTAATGTCTTGGAGTTGTCACGCCGTCTTTGAGCTTAACTGACACCTTGTCAAAGAGGATATGTGCAGGGGCATTGCCCAGGGCGGAGTCATGCTTGAACACGATAAGCTTACGCATACAAAGCTTCCTCTTGCGGCGCTTCTGTCATGCTCGAACATATTGATGATAGATGTCCAAAGAAGCTCAAGGTCGTCCTCACTAAAGCCTGTTATCTTCTGAGCGAGCATTGCGGAAACATAGCCCTCGCCACGATAGAGAGCATATGGGATTATGCTCTTTTGCCCATTTCGGTCTCACCGCTCTGCTGTCTGTCTTCTGTTGTTCTTGCCTGTCTTGTGATTGTGATATCCTGAGCAAAAACAGGGTCGATACTTCTTGCAAAGTTGAGCTGTACAGGACCTCTTACAATGCCGCACGGGTCATCGCCTGTACTCATTACTGCACCGAAAGTTCTTACGTCAAAGTAGTTCTGACAGATATAGTCACGAGCCTGCTTAACGTCATCAGGATTCTTGCCTTTCTGCTTTGTGGCAAGACCAAGGGTATTATAAGCTTCGGTGAACTTTGTATTGAGGGCTTTGTCTGCCTTGATAAGGATATTGTAGCCTGCTTCGCCCTCTTTGGTAAGCTCCACAAAGTTTCTTATCTTTCTTTTTAAGGCACACGTCTGTAACGATGCCGAGGCTTGTTTCAGGGTCTGTTCTAGGCATATTGCCTGCGTCAGGGTCGCCGTTTGGGTTGCCGTTCTCAACGTCAAAAAGCATTACAAATTCATATCTGTTCTTGATTGCGTTTTCCATAATATTTCGTCCTTTCTTTATTCTTCTGATTTTTGGTGTAAAGTGCTTTATTCTGCTGTGCATAACCTACAATAAATCTACCCTGATCGTCTAGGGAGAGTGTAGACGGAATTTGCCGTCAAGTCCGTCAAGTATCTCTCCGCAGAGTTTGTTATAGAATATTGGGCTTGAAAGCTTCTTGATATGGTTTTGTGAAAGCTTATACAGCTTTGGAAAAACTGTTGACGGCTTTGAGCATGCAGAAGCAAAGTATGAGTCCTTAATTGTTCTGTTAAGTCCTCCGCCTGAAGCGTCCTGCTGGATCTTTTCAAGCACTGCGAAAAGTCTTCCGCAGAGATAAGCCTGATTTTTGTTTTCAAGGTCTAATGACATTTTGATCTCCTCCTTATTTTGCTTACGGTTTATGCAGCCTTTTATCAAGCCTGCCCTTGTATCATTGAGTTTTATAAAATGGTTGTTCTCCTCGTCGCTGTCGGTCTTGACCCTTGTTATTACTGTGGAAAGCAGTTCGTCAGGGTATCTTGTGCCTTTGAGTATTGCTTCAAAAAAGTGCGGCGGTGAGAGGTGACGGAACTTTTTCTTTGGACGATTTTGGTGAGATAAGCTCACGCTTGATACGTTCAATGCTCACTTGGCGCTGACCCTCAGTAAATGAGATATCCTGCTGATGTTTGAGTACATTGTCAAATATCTTGCCGAACTTATCGTGGAAGATGAACTTCTGGGATATTCTTGAACTGTTTGGGGTAAAGCCTGCAACGTAAAATTCTACGTTAGGGTCATAAGGCATATTGGCTGTCCTGCCCTGTTTAAGCTGAGTCATGACAGTGTTTATGTTTCGGTCGGCTTCGGTCACAACGGTTTTATTTAATTCGTCCTCAAATCCGCTGAACATACCGGCAAACATATTGCATTCTTCTGCATCGTTCTTCTTCATTGCGAAATAGACTATTGTCATATCGTCAAAAGTCTTGTAATGGCTTCTGTCAGCAAGGAGAGAATTAAACGCAGAGGTATACATTTTCATAGCTTTCTCAAAACATTGCCGTTGTAGGACTGTTTCTTGCCATAGGACTCAAAGGCAGATTCTTTCATGCCAACGAGGACACATCCCGAGGACATTCCGCCTTTGATACCCTTTATTTTATTGTGGATACGGGCTTGTGGGAGCTTCTCACCAAGAATGGAACAGGTGGATAGTTCGGTATCGTCACTGTCGCTGTCGGCGCTGAGCTGGGCGAAATAATCCTCATAAGCAGCTTTGAATTTGCTGTCATTGTGAAGCTTAGTTTCAGGTGATCCGTCAAGTCCAAACTCATAGTAGGAGCTTGAATACTCCTTGCCTAGGGCAAGAGGGTGTGGGTTTTGGGTTTCCTGCTCAGGTTCCCATGTACGGAGAAAGTTAAGATAGGCTTTGCAAATAGGTGAGTCGATATTCTCAAAAAACTTCTCATTCCATTCGCAAAAGCATTTGTGTGATTTTGCCGCTTTGTTGGTAGCGTCTGTAGGGGTCAAAATTCCTTTATCATAGTTCAGACCGAATATGTAGAGTGGTCTGTGTTCGATCGTGTTTTTTGTCTATGCCCGGTTTCTGCGTTCTTACAGGAAGCTGTTCCATTACCGGATCATAGACTGTTTTTGTCTTTTTATTTTTCAGAGGGATAATTCGGGGTACTCTCAAATCGTTTATTGCGGCTATCTTGCCCTCGGGGGTAAGAAGAATTTCAAAGTGTATGGCTTGCTTACAATAGCCTGCAGGAGTTTTATTCTCCTGCAAAGCACTGTAATCGCACAAGGCTTTTATCAGCATTTAATCTCCTCCCTGTATTTTGCAACATCGATAACACCGTCTATCATATGCGGACGGTAGTAAACTGCGTCGGCCTTTGTCAGAAAACTTAGGGTCATTCCAATCATTATTGACAGGCTTGCCTCCGTCCTCAAACTTCATGCCGTAAAGCATAAAGCCAAGGTCTTTATCACCCATATTTTGCGGTGCTATCTGTGTAAGGTCAAAGTCGTCAACAAGTTCAATACTCTTTATTGCAAATTCACGGCAGCCAAGGCATGGCTGTCTGAAATGCTGGCCATTTCTGAGACGTCTGAGCATTATGTTATAATGCTTCTCATCAGATTCGTCTGGGTGGTCTGATTTAAGATAAGTGCGCTCAAACGTGAACTCGATACCGTATTTCACATTTTTCAACACCATTGCCGCACGCTGACTTCGTATTTCCGAGGTGTACATCTCCGCCGAGCCTCCGCCTTTCATTTGCTGTTTCACTGATGATAACAGCAGCTTATCTTTGACCTCGTTTAGTCGGATATTGGTAAACTCGATAGGGTTGAACACCACTATTTTGTTTATCTGATAGCGCACGGCAGGCTTCCAATATACTGATTTGATAAGTCCCTCCAGTGCGCTTGGTGTGGGTACGTCGTAACTCACCCTCTCAACTTTCATTTCAGGTCGCGAAAAGCAAGCGTAGTCACCTGTCACGATGGTCTTAAAACCATAGCTCATTTTTACATCACTCCTTTTAAACTTATATTAGTATTATATACATTGTTTTTCGCTCTACATATATGATACACCATTATGAATAAAATGTCAATAGTTTTCATGTAAAAAAAAAGTGTCGGATTTTAGGCATATTTCACAATTCCACGTTCAATGGTTTGTGGTATAAAAAAGTTGACTTTTTAAAATAATGTTTGTATAATATACTTGTCTATGCTTTACGCATATGTGAGTTGAAAAATATTCGTATTCGATACGATATGGAATGCAGCAAGTGGCAGACTGTCTTGATGGCAGCCTGCCAGATGAAATAATCCTGCATTGCGGCTTGGGTGTTCAAACCTGTTTCATTATTATAATAGCTTTGATTTTCAAGAATGAATATGCCTGTGCCGTGATCTTTGAGAACACCCTGAGAATAGAGATCCTTGAAAACATTCATATAGACGGACACTGAATATTTCTGCAATGCTCTTCTTACTGACATATCACCATTACGCAAGGTTTCAACAAGTTCATGGCAAGTCTGGTCGTTAGGATCGTCGATAACGATAGAGATAGTGTCGGCGGAGATGTATTCAAACTGCATTGCATAGCTTCGGAATGGTATGCTGTATGGTGACATTAAGCCTTGGCGGTCGAATGAGTTGCTTTGTTCGTTATATTTTGCAATAGAGTTTTCAGCTATACGGCTTTGGTTGAAGTCGAAAATGCCGTCGTAATATTCTTTAATACAATCATAGGAAGTTATGTCTTGGTACTTTTCCAGCAAACCTTTAGTCTTGTTAATTCGCATGGAAAGGTCGCTTCCCTTGCGGTATGTTTCGTCAATGTCAAAAACGTACACATAGCCCTTGGCATCTTTACCCTCACGATTACATCTGCCCCCTGCCTGCAAAATACTGTCTAAACCTGAAAGCTGGCGGAAAACTGTGTTAAAGTCAAGGTCAACGCCTGCTTCTACAAGTGAAGTTGAAACTACTGTGATATGCTCGCCATTTTCAAGCTTATTTCTTACTACTTCTATGACACGGCTTCTGTGGGCTGGGGTCATATTGGCGGAAAGGTGATATTTTTCACCTTGAACAAGGCTATAAAGCTCTGCCGCTGTTTTCTTGGTATTCACAACGATCAGGGCATTTTTACACCGAGAGGCATTTTCTGCAATGGTTTCAAGAGTAGTTTTGCCCATGTCTTTATATTCGCATTTCTTGAAATACTTAAAATTGGTTCGGTCGGTAACAAGCTTATTATAGTTCACATCAGGCAGGAACTTATCAAAAAGCTTAGAATAATCGGGCATTGTGGCGGAGAGAAAAAGGGCTTCGCTGTTAAGATACTTTGTTATATAGCCCACAGCTTTAAGGCAGGGGCGAAGAAGTTCTGTTGGAATAAGGTGTATTTCATCAAAAACTATCACGCTGTCACGGAGATTGTGGAGCTTTCGCAGTGCTGAGCCTTTATAATGGTATATGGATTGGAAAAATTGCACGCTTGTGGTGATTATAAGTGGTGCGTCCCAATTTTCGCAGGTCCTTTTGAGCTTCTCTGCGGTTTTCTTTTCTTCCTCTGTGTCGCCGTCATAGGAATAGTTTGAATGATGCTGTAGGACAGGGAGAACGTCGCCGAACATTTTTTTCAAACTTATTAGCAGTCTGTTCTATTATACTTGTGTAAGGTATGACGTATATGATTCTCTTCTTTCCGCTTTCTAAGGCTAGTTTCAAACTACATAAGGTTTTTCCGCTACCTGTTGGCATATCAAGAATTGAAATATGACTTTTATCGACCGAATTATCAAAAGCTTGTTGCTGGATACGGCTTCTTGCTTGCCTTAACGGGTTATCTGACGGCATATCACTTAATTCTCTGTTCAGTTTATCAAGTGCCTTTTCAAAATCACCGCTCATGCCACGTTCAACATTTTTATTGCAAAATCTTTCGGTATCGAGAAAGTCTGCGTCTGTCAGGCAAGAGAACACGTACTTGGTGAAAAAGGCGTAACGCTCGATACGCTCGGTGGGGTCTTTTGTAGAAAGCAGTTCATTTAATGGCGGTGTTATTTCTTCCTGAGTTAGGGTGGCAAATTCTATTTCAGTGGCGTATGCGCTGTAGTCACTATCGCCTGTATATTCGTCTGCTCTTTTTTAGTATACCGTTTAGAGTCGGGCTGTCAGAGTTGTCTGCGCCTGTGCCGCCGTCCATAAGTCCTGTGTGGTGTCCTGCGATGCAATACTCCATAAGGGGTGCAAAACAATCGTTTTTATCTGCAAGTATTTTATACTCTATAGCTCCAGGCGGCATGGCTGAATTTTACTTTGTCATCATCAAGCCGTTTCTGAAAGTTAAGAGCATACTTACCTATATCGTGATACAGGCTCGCTTTTTTCGCAAGGGGTTTCAAAGATCTACTGAAAAGTCCTCCGCCAATTTGCTTACGCCTATAAGGTGGGCTTTTACAGTTTGCCTTTCACCGTCCTCACGGGTGTGTGCGTAATATTCCATGGTCATTTCTCCTTTTTTAGATAGACAAATCTATCTGTGTATTTATTATAGCATACAATTTAATACTTGTGGGGAAAATTTTTTTGTACACATAAACAAATATTTGTACAAATTGTTATATTTTTTATTATAATACATTATAATATATAGGTCAACATAAAGCATTCGACATTTTGAAAATTTGACTTGATTATTATTTAAAAATGTGTTAAAATTAAACTGTAAGTAAATTTGTATTTTTTTTAAGATATTATGAGAGGAATTTATATGAAGTACAGACTTTTATACAATAAGATCACAGTAGTGGCTCTTTCGGCGATGTTGTCGCTGAGTGCTGTATCATGCGGTAAGCTTGACGCGAGCAAGCTTGACGGAAACGTTTTGACAGTGACCGAAACCGAGAGCAAAGCGGAAGTCAAAAAAAAAACTGAGGACAGCTCCAGCAAAAAAGAGGTCGAGGTGAATGAAGAAGAAAAGGAACAGCCAAGCTACACCTGCTCGCTGGTTTGCGTGGGCTACAACCTTATACACGACAACATTTATAATGAGGCGCTAAAGCTTGGCGGTGGTGAAAAATATGATTTCACGCAGGCTTATGAACACGTTACAAAGTACATAGAAGGCACTGATGTGGCTATAATCAATCAGGAAACGCTTGTTACAGACAGCGTTGAACCACAAAGCTATCCTATGTTCGCATCGCCAACTGCTGTGGGCGACAAAATAGTTGACATGGGCTTCAATGTGGTTTCTATGTCAAACAATCATGTTCTCGACCAGGGTGAAGAGGGGCTTATAAGCTCTCTTGATTACTGGGACACAAAGGGCATTGTGCATTACGGTGCTTATCGTTCGCAGGAGGACGCTGACACTATCAAGACTATGGAAGTCAACGGCATAAAATTTGCTTTTCTGGGATACATGGAACACACCAACGGCAATTATCTCAGCGGTGACGGCGCTAAGGTGATATATCTTGATGAAGAGGACAAGATAAAGGCTCAGATAGAAGAGGCTGACAAAATGGCGGACGTTGTTGTGGTTTCATGTCATTACGGCACAGAGATACAGAACGAGCTTAACGAACAGCAGACGGAGATAACGCCTAAGCTTGTGGAGTGGGGTGCTGACCTGATAATAGGCACGCAGGCGCACACTATCAGCACTTGCGGATATCTTGACAAGCCTGAGGGCGGACAGGCATTCGTTTACTACGGTTTGGGCAACTTTATTTCCACTATGTATGACACAAAGTCGCTTGTAGGACTTATTGGCAAGCTCAATGTTGTGAAGGACCCTGACACCAATGAGGTGACATTCGAGAACGTTAAGGCGATACCGATAATATCGCACTTTGAGGGTGATTCATACTATGGCGATTGGTACAACTGCACTGTTTATCCTTATGCGGAATACACTGACGAGCTGTTTGCCAAGAATTATGTAGAGGGCTTCACTCGTGAGAGCGTGAAGCAATGCTTGTCTTACATACCTGATGAGTTTCTTAGCATTGAGTAGTCGGGGCAATATGTAGGGGATGGCGCCCTTGACGTCCCGTTTGCAAAGTTGATAAAGAATATGATATTTCTGCGGACGACTTTTATGCCGTCCGCTTTTTTGGGGTATTGTGTAAAGGTTTACATATATCTTAATAAATTTATATAATGTAAATATCAATTCATGAAATGTTTACACTAAAATATGCTCAATCCATTAAAATACTTGCACATATCACTTTTTTACTATTGCAATTTAGGCAAATATGCTATAAAATATACATAAAGGGGAGGAACGAACTTCCCGATAAAATTTTCATTTTTTATATTCTGAAAACTATTTTAAATTTACAGGAGGGTTTATTACATGAAATTTGCTGACGGTTTCTGGCTCAACCAGAGAGGCTACGAAGTAAACTATGCAAATCAGGCTTTCGAGATCGAAGAGATCGAAAACGGATTCCTCGTTGTGGCAACACCTTTCGTTGTATACAACAGAGCTATGATGCTCGGAAGTGCAAACCTTGAGATCGCTTACACTTCAACTCAGGAGAATTGCGTAAAGGTAAGCATCACACACCACAAGGGTCATGTTGACAATGGTCCGCACTTTGTTCTCGAGGACAAGGGCTTCAAGCCACAGGTAACTGTTACAGACAAGGAAGCCGTACTTGTTACAGGCGACACAAAGCTCGTTGTTTCTAAGGAAAACTGGAGCTTCACATACTATTATAAGGATAAGAAACTCACAAGTGGTGGCTGGAGATCGACAGGCGTTATTTTTGAGAATGAGCAGGCAAGACTTCAGTCACAGCTCGACGACACATTCTGGAGCTACCCTGCCGATCCTACAAGAACATACATCAGAGAGCAGTTCGACACTTCTGTTGGCGAATATTTCTACGGCTTCGGCGAGAAATTCACAACATTCACAAAGAACGGTCAGAACGTTGAGATATGGAACGCTGACGGTGGCACTTGTTCCGATCAGTCTTACAAGTCTATCCCATTCTATCTTTCTTCAAAGGGCTACGGTGTATTTGTAAACAGCACTGACAAGGTTTCATATGAGGTTTGCTCTGACACTGTTTCTAAGGTATCCATGACAGTTCCAGGTGAGAGCCTTGAATACTATGTATTCGGTGGTGCTAACCTCACTGACGTACTCAAGGGCTACACTGACCTTACAGGCAAGCCTTCACTTCCGCCTGCATTCTCATTTGGTCTGTGGCTCACAACTTCATTTACAACAACATATGATGAGGAGACTATCACATCATTTATCGACGGCATGGCTGAGAGAGATATTCCTCTTCAGGTATTCCACTTTGACTGTTTCTGGATGAAGGGCTTTGAGTGGTGTAACTTTGAGTGGGACAAGTCACAGTTCCCTGACCCACCTGCAATGCTCAAGAGATTGCACGAGAACAAGGGTCTGAAAACTTGCGTATGGATCAACCCATATGTTGGTCAGCGTTCAAAGCTCTTTGACGAGGGTATGAAGAATGGCTACTTCATCAAGAAAACTGACGGCTCTGTATTCCAGTGCGATGAGTGGCAGCCTGGTATGGCTATTGTTGACTTCACTAATCCTGAGGCTTGCAAGTGGTATGCAGGATATCTGAGAAAGCTCTGCGAAATGGGCGTTGACACATTCAAGACAGACTTCGGTGAGAGAATACCTACAAGAGATGTTGTTTACTATGACGGCTCTGACCCTATCATGATGCACAACTTCTACACATATCTTTATAATGAGTGCGTATTCAATGTACTGAAAGAATATTTTGGAGAGAACAAGGCTTGCAGCAGGCGGTCAGAAGTTCCCTGTTCACTGGGGCGGAGATTGCTCAGGCAACTACAACTCAATGGCTGAGGTTGTAAGAGGCTGTCTGTCACTTTGTATCTCAGGCTTCGGCTACACTTCACATGACATGGCAGGCTTTGAAGCTACTGCTACACCTGACATTTACAAGAGATGGGCTGCGTTCGGTATGTTCTCATCACATTCAAGACTACATGGTAACCAGTCATACAGAGTGCCATGGCTCTTCGATGAGGAATCCTGCGACGTTCTGCGCTTCTTCACAAAGCTCAAGGGCAAGCTCATGCCTTATCTGTGGGCTCAGGCTATCAAGACACACGAGGTCGGCGTACCTGTAATGAGAGCAATGGTCATCGACTTTGCTGACGACCCAACTTGCCTGACGCTTGACAGACAGTATATGTTCGGCGACAACATTCTTGTTGCTCCTATCCTTAATGACGAGGGTATCGCTGAATACTATGTTCCTGAGGGCAAGTGGACAGATATTATCACTGGCAAGGTTCTTGAGGGCGGCAAGTGGTACAAGCACAAATGCTCATACTTTGAGATCCCTGCTCTTGCTAAGCCAAACAGCATTATTGCATACGGCAACTTTGAAAGACAGATAGAGTATGATTATCTTGAGGGCACAACATTCACTATCTACGAGCTTGAAGACGGCAAGAGTGCAGTTTGCCCTATTTATGACACTGAAGCAAACAAGGTATTCGAGCTGACAGCTACAAGACACGGCAACAAGATCGAGTGCGAATACACTGACACAAAGGCAAGCTTCAAGATCGCTGTGGCTAACACAGACAAAACTGTTGAAATTGCTCCTAACTTCAGCGGCAAGGTAATTATTGAACTCTAATGACTAAATAAAATCATCGCTCCGAGAGATCGGGGCGATTTTTTTTTGCGTTCGCACATAAAATCGGGGCAAATGAGGGTAAAAATTCTGTATATTTGCTCTTGAAGAAAATATGAGATCGGGGTATAATATAGATAGTACGATTTGAGGAGTAATTTTATGAAGTCAAGAATAAGAAGTGCTATACCGAAAAAGATAATCGGCATAAATATCAGTTCGCAAAAGCGTGATATCATTGAAGATATTGCTAAAAGCGAAAATGCGGAGGCTGTTTTCTTTGACAATGAGATAATGGGACAGCAGGTGGGATATCTTTGCGGTTTCAAGGGCTTTGTCAGGTCTGAAAAAAGAGGGCGAGGACATCACGGACGAGTGCCTTATTTTTTCGGGCATTGACGGCAGGAGCCTTGACCCTATACTGAAAATGCTTAGGGAAAAAGAAGCTACGGTGAAGTTAAAAGCCATTGTCACGGCACACAATCAAAAGTGGAACGTTGGCGAGCTTATAAAAGAGCTGAGGCGTGAACACCTTCACATGAATGGGGGCGACAGCGGTGAAAAGTAAATACAAGGCTATTATTTACATTATTCTGTCGGCTTTTTCGTTTGCATTCATGTTCGCATTTGTGCGGCTTTCGGGAGACACCGACGGTGCAAAAGACCTTTTTCAGAAATTTTGTGGCGTTGTTTTTCGCTATCGGAGTGCTAAAGAAAAATCACATACGCTTTCACATTGAGGGCAAAAAAGAACAATGCGGTCATTTTTGTGAGGGCGCTTGCTGGCACGCTAGGAATGCTTGGAAACTTCTATGCCATAGATCATCTTGTGCTGTCTGACGCTTCCATGCTAAACAAAATGTCACCGTTTTTCGTTATCATTTTCTCTTTTATTTTTCTTAAAGAGCGGCTGACTTTCTTTCAGGGCTTCACTGTAGTTTGTGCATTTATAGGAAGCTTGTTTATTATCAAGCCGAGTTTTCAGAATGTGGACTTCTTCCCTGCCCTTATCGGTTTTCTAGGAGGAATGGGAGCGGGACTTGCTTACGCTTGCGTAAGATACTTAGGACAGCATGGAGTAAATGGTGCGGTGATAGTTGCATACTTCTCGGGATTTTCCTGCTTGTTCACCCTGCCATTTCTACTATATTAGATTTCCACCCTATGACGATTTTCCAAATACTTTGTTTATTGGGAGCTGGCGCAGGTGCGGCAGGCGGACAGTTCGCTATAACTGCGGCTTACACTCACGCTCCTGCAAGGGAGATATCAGTTTATGACTACTCACAGCTGATATTCACAACTATCCTTGGATATTTCCTATTTGGCGACATTCCAGATGGCTGGAGCTTTCTTGGATATTTCATTATCATTGCAATGGCTGTGCTTGTTTTTCTTTACAACAACGTATGGCACAATGACAGCGAGGTCAAGGACTGACAAAAGGTAAACAAAAAGAGCGTTTTTACTTTCTCGGTAAAAACGCTCTTTATTATTAATATTGTAGTTTAAGCTCCGCCTGCGATAAATCTCTTTAGATCCTGTGGGTTTACGCACTTTTCAAGCGCAACGTCCATGGAGATCGTTCTCGAACGAACGAGCTTTGCAAGCTCCTGATCCATGGTCTGCATTCCTGTTGCTTTACCTGTCTGCATAGCTGAACCGATAAGATGCACCTTATCGTCACGGATCATAGCTTTGATAGAGTCTGTTGCGTTGAGTATCTCACAGCAAGCTACACGGCTTGTGCCGTCGAATGTACGGCAAAGTGTCTGAGTACAGATACCTACGAGAACGGAAGCAAGCTGAGTTCTGATCTGATGCTGCTGGTGAGCAGGGAAAACGTCGATAATACGGTCGATAGTTGACGGTGCGGACGTTGTATGAAGTGTACTCATAACAAGGTGTCCTGTTTCAGCGGCGGTAACAGCAGCTTCGATAGTCTCGAAGTCACGCATTTCTCCTACGAGGATAATGTCCGGGTCCTCACGGAGAGCAGCACGGAGAGCAAGTGAGAAGCTCGGTACGTCAGGTCCGATCTCTCTCTGGTTTACCATACATCTCTTATGAGCGTGCATATACTCGATAGGGTCCTCAATAGTAATGATATGAGCTGATTTATGGATATTTACATGGTCGATCATTGCGGCAAGAGTTGTTGACTTACCTGAACCGGTAGGGCCTGTTACAAGCACAAGTCCACGAGGTCTCATTGAGAACTCTGCAAGGATAGGTGGCAGGTCAAGGTCGGTAAGGGTCGGGATATCGTTTCTCAAAAGACGGAGAGCGATAGCCGTGTTTCCTCTCTGACGATACACGTTTACACGGTGGCGGAAACCTCTTGAAGATACATATGTAAAGTCGGTATCAATATGGTCTTTGATAGACTGACGCTGCTTATCTGTACACATATCCTCGCATATTTTGAGAATTTCGATCTCGGTCATATCAGGATATGAGGAAAGCTTTCTCAGGTTACCGCCCTGTCTAACTATCGGCGGAATACCTACGGTGAAGTGCAGGTCGGAACAGCCAAGGGCTCTTGCTTCATCAAGAATTTTGTTAATGTCGATTGCCATTAGAATTTACCTCCATATATTTCTTTTTTATACAGCATATGTTACACGGATAAGTTCGTCCATTGAGGTCTTGCCTTGCTGAACAAGCTCTGAAACGTTGTCACGAAGCAGGTGACAGCCCTCTTTCTTTGCAAGCTCCTGAATTTCGTCAGCTTTTGCTCCCCTTGTGATAAGAGCCTGCATAGACGGTGTTGCGAGAAGGATCTCATGGATAGCGGTTCTTCCCTTATATCCTGTGTTATTGCACTTTGGACAGCCACATGGGTCGTACACCTGTACTGAATGGTCAAGACCCATAAGCTCATTTTCTTCCTCAGTTGACATTCTAGGCTTTTTGCACTCAGGGCAAAGCACCTTTGTAAGACGCTGAGCAACGATACCGATAAGTGAGGTTGCGACCATGTATGCCTCAACGCCCATATCCACAAGTCTTGTTACGGTAGAAGCGGCATCATTGGTATGAAGTGTTGACAGAACAAGGTGTCCTGTAATAGCGGCACGGATAGCGATCTCAGCAGTTTCGGTATCACGCATTTCTCCGACCATTATGATGTCAGGGTCCTGACGGAGGATAGAACGAAGGGCTGCACCGAATGTCATGCCTGCCTTTTCGTTTATCTGGCACTGGTTTACGCCCTCTATCTTCTTCTCGACTGGGTCTTCGACAGTGATAACGTTGTTGCTTGGTTTAGATATTTCGCCAAGTGCGGCGTAAAGTGTGGTAGATTTACCTGAACCTGTAGGGCCTGTTACAAGGACAACTCCCTGCGGCACTTTCAGGCACGCCTCAAATCTCTTATAGTTATAATCTGTCATACCCAGGTCGGTAATTTTTCTCAGTGACATATCGCCTGTTGCGAGGATACGGAGAACGACTTTCTCACCGTATACCATTGGAAGGTTAGATACACGGAGGTCGAGAGTTGTGCCGTCAACGACCTGTGACATACGGCCGTCCTGCGGGATACGCTTTTCGGCGATATTCATGCCGCTCAAGATCTTGAAACGGGTAACAAGCGAAGTATGAAGTGCGGCGGAAAGAGTCATAAGCTCAATAAGGTCGCCGTTTACACGGATACGGATAACGGTTTTATCCTTGAATGGCTCGATATGTATATCCGTTGCATCCTGACGCTGGGCGTTCTCGACGATAGCGGTAGCAAGTTTAACGATAGGAGCGTTCTCGATTCTCTCCTCGGAGATATCCTTGAGTTCTTCAAGGTTAAGCTCTTCCTCTTTTTGCTTTGTAGCTTCGTCAACAACGGAGTTAACCTGACCTTCTGAGTACATCTTACCGATAGCACGGTTGATAGATGACTTTGTGGCAAGGACAGGTGTTATGCTGCAGCCTGTGATAACACGGAGATCCTCGAAAATATAGAAATTGATAGGGTCATTAGTTGCAACGGTCATACGCTTGCCTATTTTGCTGACTGCGATGACGTTATACTTTCTTGCAGTTGCCTCAGGTATCTTCTTGACGATATCAGGCATAAGCTCTGTATTATCAAGGTCGATATAAGACACATTCAGTCGCTCGGCGAGGACCTGACAGAACTGAACATCGGTAACGAGCTTCATGTCAATAATGACATCACCAAAAAGTCTTCCCTTTTGCTCCTTCTGTTTGGCAAGGACTTCCTGAAGCTGTTCTTCAGTTATAAGACCTTTCTGTACCAGATACTGACCGATAGGGTAGTTTCTCATATATATTACTCCAATCCTCCGCATTGATTTAGGGATCCGACGCTGCGGAAACGTCTGCTGCGGTGCAAAAACCGCAAAAAAATCATATTATCTATTGTAATCTTCATGAAAGTATGATAAAATTAATATATTAACTAATGAATCCAAAGGAGGATCACTGTGGATAATTTAACCTTATCATACATAATCATTTATGTATTTGTGTTCATTTTCGGAGCGTGCATAGGCAGTTTTCTTAATGTCTGCATATACCGATTGCCGAAAAATGAAAGTCTTATCAAGCGAAATTCTCACTGTATGACCTGCGGTGAGCCGATCAAACGGCGTGACCTGATACCGATAGTAAGCTGGTGCATACTTCTTGGAAAGTGTCGAAGCTGTGGTGCAAAGATATCGGCAAGATACACTATAGTTGAAACGCTGAACGCACTGCTCTACTTATGGGTATTCTATCACTTCAATGGTATCTTCAATCCTCTTCGAGCAGCGCTTGTCTGTCTGTTACTCTCTGCTCTTATCGTTGTATTCTTCATGGACTGGGACACTCAGCTTATCAACACATATGTTGTGATATTCATAGGTTTGCTTGGTGTTGCGGAATACATCTTCTGCAAAGATCAGACGGGACTTACGCTTAAGTCACACTTGATCGGATTTTTCATTGTGAGCGTGCCTTTGCTTATTATTTGTCTTATCACACATGAGAAAGCAATGGGCATGGGAGATGTATATCTCATGGCAGCCGCAGGGCTGTTTCTCGGAATGCAGGGTGCTTTGGTAGCACTGCTTATTGGTTTGATAACCGGTTCGATCGGCGGACTTATCCAGAAGCACCGCAGCGGTGATTCAGTATTATCTCACCATCATTGATTTTTCTTGCGATACTGCTGATAACGTACAAATCATTTGTCGGTTTTGAAATGAAGGTTGCCTCAAAAACAGTATCTGATGTTATAACTCGCTTGTTCCTTCTACGACCCAACCGCCAAATATCTTATCAGCGTCTGACGGAACAGGGATAGCACCTGGATAACTTGCATATTTACCATCAGATACATAAATAGTTGAGGCATTTATTAAAGAACCGTTTAATTTGAACTCAACCTTATGCTTATTCTGTACAACTGGAACGAAAACAACTGAGCTATCTGTAATAGAAACATCAGTAAGACCCTTTGAGTTATCTGATTTGTATACCCACTTAACAAAATCCTGTTTTATAGTATCCATGTCAGTTGGAATTCCCGGGTCATTTGCAAAGTCGCCATCATAGACACTTGTTGTTGTAAATGTAGAACCGTCGATATTCTCAAACGTTACTGTAAACTGGGTTTTCGGTGCAACAGGCGGATAAACACAGGAGAATACCATATCCTTATTTATTGTTATACCTGTTGTAAAATCAGCAACGTTATTCTTGCTGTCTACCCAATAAGGTGTGCCATAGCCTGTTCTTTTGCCATGGTTGGCGGCGTTTGATAAAGTGTGCCTGCCTTGACCGACTTAGTATCTATCTGTTTACCACGAAGCGTTGAATCAGGGTCGCTTGCAGAGTAGATAAACTTTACACTGTATGTTTTTGAACTTGAAACTGTTGTCTTATCATAGAAAATATAAGTATATGTGTTTGAAGCGTCAAGGCTGTAATACTTTTCCTGCTGAGCTGTGCAACCTGCAGGAGCAGTGGTTGCCCGAGGATATGTGACATAATCAGGAGCTACAGAGAAATCTTTATAGTCATTAACATTGTATGAATCGCCTTCATCTATGTTAATATTTGTGAGATTTACTGCTGCATCCTTTTTATACTTTGTTTTCGTAAAAGTATAGCTTCCATTCTCATATGTTGGCTGATAGGCTGTAAGAGAAACGTCGAGAGTATACATTTCCTCAATTTTGCTGATACTTGCACTGATATCAAACTTATAATTGTCGTAAAAATCAACACCTCTTGCAACAGCAGAATTATTAAAATTTAAGCCCTCTGTATTTACCTTACCTACATTGAGGATACAGCCTTTTGCACCCATTCTCTTTGCGGCTGTATCCGTGTCGTTGCCTGAATAGTTTTTCAGACTATAGCCACGAAGATTATTATTGTCAATAACGATACAGTTTGAATAGGTCACACCGCTTGCACCGATAGTACCAGAGTTTGAAACATCAGGCACACCAATATAATCTTTAAGCACAAGAACATTGGTCGAATATCTAAGCTCATCATCAAGATAGTCTATAAGACCTGAACCTATGATATTGCTTTCCATTGTTGCATCAGCGTCATGATAAACGTTATTTGCAGGTTTGATCATATTAAGGATAGCTCCGAGGATCACGCCGAAAATCGTTACCACAACGATAAGCTCAACAAGGGTAAAACCCTTGCGGTTTTTATTCATTTTCAAGATCCTCCCTCCTTATGGTGTTGATTGTGCAGCGTCATAGTCGGCCTGGTTTTTGTAATCAGAACCACCCATATAATGGATAACTACATAACCTGTAGCTTTACCTGACGCATCTTTTTCAAGATAATGGTCAAAGGTCGCATCTGTGATCTTAAATGCAGCTGCATCGGCTGTTGGAGCGCTGCTGTAAAGATCAGATGACTGTGAGAAGCCGAAATAATCGCTTCCTGTTACGCCTGAAAGCACAACGCCAAACTGCTGATTTCCGCCGTCACCGATAGGGATAAGAAGTGAATTTCCTGATGAGTTATTATTTACATCAAAGAACTTTCCGCCTGTAAGCTCAGGAGTAAGAGCATAGAAATTCATATCTGCCCCTGAATTGTTATAAAACTTTACCCAGTAAACGCTCTTTTCAGGATTAGGTGTAATGTTTATGTCCTTACCCTGAAGAAATTTGAGCTGATAGCCTGCGTCTTCATCAATATTATTAAGCTTTGCTTTAAAGCCATAGGCTGTAGTATCGAACTTTATGCCGCTTCCAAAGTCTGCCTCAAGGGCAAACTCATTTGTAGTTTTGCCGCTTGAAGAGAACTTGTTTACCTTCAACTCGTTCATATTGACGGTCTTGTTATCATTATACTGCTCGGCATTTACTGCCTGAGTATACATTTCATTGTTGCGGTAGTAGTTTTCAAGATTCTGTTTTTTGCCGCTACAGCAACTGTAACAAGCATAGCTGACATACCTGACAAAAGTGCCATTGCTATGATGACCTCTACAAGAGTCATACCCTTTTTATTTTTGCTGTTCTTTTTCATGAGTATACTCCTTTCAATTAATAGTGATCATATCTGTCAAGAGTATATCCGAATGCTGAATCGTCCTTGCCGCCCTTCGCATTCTGCATTACAGAAGTAGTTGAAGGCTTAGTGTATACATAGAACGCTGTATTGGCGTTACCAAAGCTGTTTGCGATAACTACACCGACTGCACAGCACTGAACGGTCATTTTTCCGCCTGCTGAGTCTGTAACATTAAGTCCACTAACCACTTGTTGCTATATTAACCATTGCTTCTGGTGAGTAGAATGAACCCTGGAAGAAACTGTTGTTTGTGGCGCTAAGCGTTGTGTTCTCAGCAAATAAGAAAATGATACTGCTGTTTGATGGTCTGTAAGAGCCTGCAACGTCCACTGATGTTGGATTAAGGACGAAACTGCTCTGTGGAGCACCAGGATCTCCCTTAGTATTTTTTAGTGTATCAGAGTTATACATACGAACATAAGTGTCATAATCAAATATTTTCAAGCCACTAAAGTTATAGTTACATGTGCTTGAACCTGAATGCTTGGACTTGCCTGTTACTGAATCGATACCATTAAGTGTAATAGCACTGCCTGAGTCTGAAACAAAATAGCAGTTGTATTTTCTGTCACCTGTAGTCGCATCAATTATAGTTGAACGATTTCTGACAACTATAGTTGGAGACCAGCTTGAATCGAGACTAAGACCACTCTCATTACCATAGGTATTAAAGTCAAGATCATTTTTTGCCCATTTGCAGCTTGATGTTATTCTCAATTTGTAGCGGCTTGTAACTTGAGTCTTAGCTCCTGTTCCTGTAAGGTCTATTGGCTCAGTAAGCGTGTAGTCAACATTATTCCAATAGCTTGGATCGCTTGCAAAGGTATTGAAAGTTTTAGTGTTTGAGCCATCATAGAAAGCCTGATATTGATCAGAGATCGTTGTCACATTAGTATCACTGCTCATGAAGAAATCTTCCGGATAATAAACATAAGCATCAGCAGATACAGGTATCTGTGGCTTTGCGTCACGACCTGCTTTGCTAAGAACAGCTCCTTCATGAATATTTGAAGCCTGGCAGACGATCTTATCTTTACCCGTGATAGTGCCGGTAACATAAACAGAGCCTGTTACCTTAAGTGAGTTTGTGACATTAAGATCACCCTCGACATAGAGAGAGCCATTGATCGTCTGACCAGCTGCACCAAATGTTGCATCGCCATTATAAGCACCTGCGCCCTTATAAACGTAGAAGTTACCATACTGTGTATAGTCATTTCCGCCAATGTTAGCTTCACAACAGAACAAATCGACATCAAAACCTGAAGAACCAACGTCCATATGGTTTGAAGTAGAGAGCTTCTGACCGATATTAACATAGTTATATCCGTCTGCTCTTGCCATTGTGGAGTTGATGTGGAATTCATTTGAAACATCAAGGTTTTCAGAAATCGTAACAGTTGAACCCTGCTTTTCATCTACAAGACTAGGCTTGAGCATGATAAGAGGCTGAGTTGAAACCTCCAAAGAACCATACATAAGATCCCAGATAAGTAGTTTCACAGGTAACAACGATATTTGCAACACTTGTACCCTCCTGTGCTACAGTTATCTTTGTGGTACCGATATTATCGCTTTTACCATTTGATCCATTATAGCTGACATTAGTAGTTGTACCCTTTCCGCTATTAGCACTTGCTAGCTTTTTAAGGTTATCTATGGCCTTTTTCTGCTGAGCCTTTGCAGTAGGATCATTAGTTGGAGCAGTATCAGTCTGTATCTGATTAATAAAGCTTTCAAGAGTAGATGAAGCTGTCAGATAAGCCTGTTTGCTCTTATAGTTATCATTTGTTTTTGTCCTATTTACCGAAACAAAAGAAACAGTTGCAGTCAAAAGTATTGACAGCATGAGCATGACAGCAACCGCTGTGAAAAGCACGACTCGGGTTTGTTTCTTTGTTTCCTCTTCGGAGTATTCTTCATATTAACCACCTTTCTTAGTTTTATTATCACTTATGCTATACTTTTTTTCATTTTACACAGGTTGATTACTTATATAAAATTTTTAATCATTATATAGCACTAATTGGCAGGATAAGAAATATTCCTTATCCTACCAAATAGTTTTCTCTTAGCTGGCAGAAGGATCAGCAAGCTTCTTCAAAACGTACATATTGAGTGTCATTGTACCGAGATCTCGCTTTCGTTGACATTCTCAATGTTAACATTCTGGATAACCATGCTCTTTTCGTTGTTTGTCGTCAGGTTGTCAGCAAAATTCTTGAAACCTGAAAGAGAGCTTTTGAACTGAATGTTAAGGCTATAGTAACCTATTGTCTGTGCAGCTGTTTCATTGGTATCAGCTGCATTTTCATCTGTCTTTGCGTCTGCAGCTGATGAATCAGTTGTGCTTGCATTATTGTATTCATCTACCTTAGTGTCAAAATCAGTAGCTGTTGCTGTTGACTCATAAGCAAAAGGCGAAAGAACTGTACTGCCATATGATGAAATAGTCATATTGGAGTTTTTGATCTTTACATCATCAACATTAAATCACGAACCTTATCAGTAGCCTTGTATGCTACCTGATAATCATAGAAGTTAGCTGCGACCTGTGAGGTGCTTGTATAAAGTGTCTGAATCTCAGCGGCAAGGTTCTTATCCTTGTCTACCTGATCTTCAAGCTCGCTGAGCTGTACCTTTGCTGATTCCAGATCACTGCTTGCCTGACTACACTCATCAATGGCAGGCTTAATAAAGAGCATAAAACCTGCAACAATTATAAGCAGTACGAATACTACTATCAAAATCATTTTATCACGATAATTCAACTTCATAATTATTCACCCTCGCCCTCTTCTTTAAGATAAAGTGTCAGCGAATCAAGCGTTACGCCTGAGCTGCCTTCTTCACCGATCGAATATCCGTTGTATCCTACATCTTCCTGGAAGAGTCCTGTACCTACAAGAGCATCGATTGCTGTTTTTACATCTGACTGATCATCAAGCTCAACCTTAGTAAGTGTTACTGTACCAGCTTCAAGGTTATATGTAAAGCCTTCATACTTGAAAGAACCAAGAGCTTCCTTGATATCGTCAAACATCTCACTTGACACGACTGGAAGTGTTTCAAGAGCTGCATTTGCTGATGTAACATAGTTTGAATAATCCTGCATGATCTTCATCTTATTGTGAAGTATCTGGTTCTGGGCGATCTTCTCATTGCAAACAGCTATCTTATCATTAGTCTTGTCTATATCTTTCTCGATAGAACTCTTCCTAAGATTAATAACAAGTGTTGCACCTGCGATAAGCACTGCGGCTGCCGCAGCGAAGATACCGCCTGTCATGAGCAGCGAACCCATGCCGCTGCTGCCGCCCTTACCTGTGGACTGATCGACTTCGAGGAGGTTGATCTTCTCTGTTGCCTTGTTTCTCTTATAGAGAGCACCGATAGCATTAGCGAATACTGTAAACTCGAAGTTCTCGAAACCTGTGATCTGAGCAGGCACACCGAGAACGGAAGCCTTTATATCAAGACCGTCAAGAGCGTCAACGAGTTTGATGTAGTCCTCGATAAAGCCATAGAGAATAACATTTTCAAGTCCTGAACCGCCTCTTGCCTTATTGAACTGCTCCATTCTGAAGATGTTCTCGTTAAGAGCTTCAGTGATATAATCGTCAGAATCATAATCTTCTTCTGAGATAGGAACGTATCTGGCGAATGCCATCTGTCCATTCTCAAAAGTGTAAGACCAAGGAAATTCTTATCGATCTGGCAAACCAACAGTGGCATTTTCTCCATGTTGGACTTGTCAGCAAGAACGATTCTTGCGATAGAGTTACATCCGATGTTAACAGATCTGAGGTTCATGCCCATAATGTTATAAAGCTTTCTGTAGCTTTCAACTATCGTACTAGGGCAAGCTGTTGCAAGTACCTTCACTGCACCAGGATTATCCTCGCCTGCTTCACCTACTACTGTATATGAGATAGAATACTCATCTGTGATACCCATTTCCTGGCTCATATGGTTCTGTACCATAAGCAGGAACTCATTACCCTTTGCCTTTGGAACTACAAGCTCCTTGAATACGATGTTGCTCGATGAAAAAGTAACGATAGCGTCCTTATCCATCATATCCTCAGCCTTGATCTGAGTGAGCAGTAACTCAGACAGACCTGAAAGGTTGATGACCTCACCATTAAGAATCATATCCTCAGGAACGTCTACCTGCAAAGATCTCTCGATCCTTATCTTGTTAGAGGAGTTATCACCTTTAACAATGTTGATTTGTCTATCAGAAATATCAAATGATAGCATTTATTCCTTCACCTCTTAAATTATTTTTTTTTTCAAAACAAATATCTTCCCTCTCCATTTTAAAGGAGAGGAGATATTTAAAATTAACGAACATAAAATGCAGACCCTTAGTTTTCCAGACCTGACAATGAACCGTAGAGCAGTGGGAAGATACCCGCAAGGCAAAGACCGATCGCAACACCCATGAATACGATGAGCAATGGTTCCATAAGTCCTACAAGTCTTGTAACGGCTGCGTCTGCTTCTTCCTCATAGTAGTCAGCAGTTTTCTCAAGGATCTCATCGAGAGCACCTGATTCCTCACCGACATAGATGATGGAAGTAAACATTCCTTCAAATATCTCTGTTTTTGCAAGTGACGCTGAAAGCGGTGCGCCCTGCTTAACTTCATCAACTACCTGAATGAACATCTTATCAACATAAGCATTTCCAAGTATTCTTGACGAACGTTCAAGACACTCTACCATTGGGATACCGCTTGAATAAAGTGATGAAAGAGTTCTTGCGAAACGACCCCGTAGATCTTTACCATAAGCTTTCCGGCGGCAGGCATCTTTATCTTTATGTAGTCAAATTTAAGTCTGACTGACGGTACTTTCAAGGCGTATATCCAACCGAATATCAAAACAACGACCACTATAAGAATGATATACCATTTTGCCTTGAAAAAGTCACTGAATGAGAAGAGAGCCTTAGAAAGTGCAGGCATCTGATCCTCTGGCATAAGACCTGCGAATATAGGCATGATGAACGTAAACATACCGATTACCATGACGATACAAAGAACGCCAAGTATGATAGGATAGGTCATCGCACTCTTTACCTTATTGTTCAACTTGTTTGAGTTTGCATAGTAATCGCTCAGACGCTGCATTGTCATATCGAGCGTACCTGAGGTCTCACCTGCGTCTACCATTGAGATGAAAAAAGTCCGGAAAGCTTCCTCTTCTTGTATCGAGGGCCTCGGTAAAGCTCTGACCTTTCTGAACATCGTCATAAACGCTTCTCCAAACATCCTTTGCACCCTTATTCTCCTCTTCCTTATAGAGAATGTCGAGCGCTTTAACAATGGTAAGACCCGATGTCATCATTGCCGCAAGCTGACGGCAGCAGAAAGCAAGTTCCTTAGTATTGAACTTGTGCACAGATTGTTTGCCTGCACCGCCCAATGCTTCTGTATAACTTATACAGAAAAGACCTTGTTCGTGGATCTTGTCCAGTACTTCCTGTGCATATTGAGTGCTTTTTAAGCGTTAATTTATTTACAAAATAATCTTCACAAATTTATCAATGCAGGAAAGTATGCTGTCTGCTTCCGAAAAAAGTCACCGGGACCTCTGAGTTTAAGATCTTCCTCAGATATCTTAAAGCCGTCGTTAGTCTTGCCCAAAATTTTAAGTCTTTTCACGCTTTCCTCATTCACGTTGTCTGTAATGAGGATACAACTTGATTTATATTTACCTCTTCCCACACGACCACGAAGCTGGTGAAGCTGGGAAAGACCAAATCTGTCAGCATTTTCTATTACCATTATTGCCGCATTAGGCACATCAACTCCTACCTCCACAACTGTTGTGGAAACGAGCAGGTCTATTTTATGCTCCTTGAAGTCGTTCATGACCTGTTCTTTCTGAGCACCGCTCATTCTGCCGTGAAGAAGTCCCACAGTGTAATCTTTAAACGTGCCCTGAGAAAGCTTTTTAGCATAGGTCTTAACGTCCTGCAAGTCCATATCACTTTCATCTATCATTGGACAGACTATATAACCCTGTCTGCCCTCGTCAAGATATTTTTTTCACATAGTTAAAAGCACGCTCGCGAAGCTTTCCTGTAACGGCATATGTTTCAACGGGCTGTCTGCCCTTAGGAAGCTCTTTCAGTACAGAAATATCAAGGTCGCCGTATATCATAAGGGCAAGAGTTCTAGGGATAGGCGTGGCTGACATAACAAGCTTATGGGGATTTTCACCCTTTGAAGCAAGTGCCGCACGCTGTTCAACGCCAAAGCGGTGCTGCTCGTCTGTTATGACAAGGGCAAGCTTTTTGAACTTCGTTGTCTGCTGAACAAGAGCGTGTGTTCCCACTGCAACGGCGTATTCACCGCTTTCAAGCCCTTCTTTCACAAGCTTTTTCTGCTTTGCGGTCATAGAGCCTGTGAGCAGTGCCACCTTTACACCTAGCGGTTCAAGAAAGCCTTTCAAGGTTTCATAATGCTGTTCTGCAAGTATCTCAGTAGGCGCCATAAGTGCGCTCTGACAGCCATTTTCATACACAAAATACGCCGCTCCTGCCGCAACTGCGGTCTTACCCGAGCCAACGTCGCCCTGAACGAGTCTGTTCATAGGCTGTTCTTTCTGCATATCTCTGATACAATCCTCTATGGCGGTTTGCTGGCTGTTTGTAAGGATAAAAGGCAGAGCGTTATAAAAGCTGTCCATATCCTGCATTTTTCAGCACAAAGCCGCTTTTTTCACGGCTTCGGCTTTTCATAAGCTGCATACCAAGCTGCAAAACAAGAAGTTCGTCAAAGACAAGGCGATTTTTCGCAAGCTCGCAGGTGTGCATATCTTTTGGAAAATGTATATTCTCCAAAGCATATTCAAGAGAACAGAAATTATACCTTTGCATTATGCTTTTTGGCAGCGGCTCATAGATATTCTTATTAAAAACATTCAGGGCGAGCCTTACTGTTTTTCTGAGCATTTGCTGACTAAGACCCTCTGTGAGGTGATAGACAGGCTGGACTTTATCTTCAGTATCGGCAGAAAGTATCACAGGACGATTATATCATACATCACATAAAAGGTCAATTTTTATTCAAATCATACATATTTACGCTATTTTTCCTGCACGTTTTTTTTTACACAAAAAAGAACAGATGAAAAAATCATCTGTCCTTGATAAAAACTATATGTTATTATATTTTCTCGCCAAACTCAGAATACTCGATAGAAGCTCTGATGAAATCTCTGAACAGAGGGTGCGCTCTGTTTGGTCTTGACTTGAACTCTGGGTGGAACTGAACACCAACGAACCATGGGTGTACATTCTTTGGAAGCTCTACTATTTCAACAAGCTTTTCGTCAGGTGAAAGGCCTGCAAGCATAAGACCCTTATCTTCAAGAAGCTTTCTGTATTCATTATTGAACTCCCAACGGTGACGATGACGCTCACGGATAAGATTCTGTGGTGCTGAATAGATCTCAGCACATCTTGAATTGTCTGCAAGCTTGCATGGATAAAAGGCCAAGTCGCATCGTGCCGCCCTTTTCTGTGATATCTTTCTGTGAATCCATAATGTCTATAACAGGATATGGAGTGTCACCAAACTCGGAAGAATTTGCCCCTTCCAGTCCTGCAACGTGTCTTGCAAACTCAACAACAGACATCTGCATACCGAGGCAGATACCGAACATTGGTATCTTATGTTCTCTTGCATATTTGATAGCTTCGATCATGCCCTCGATTCCTCTGTCACCAAAGCCGCCCGGTACGATTATACCGTCGCAGCCGTGGAGCATTTCAGCTACAGTGTTCTCATTGAGATTTTCAGACTGTATCCACTTGATATCAACTTCTGCGCTGTTCTCAAAACCGCCGTGACGGAGAGCTTCTGCTACGGAAAGATAAGCGTCCTCAAGCTCAACATACTTGCCAACAAGACCGATAGTTACTTTCTTGTTGCAGCTATGAACTCTGCCTATCATTTCCTGCCACTCTTTAAGGTCTGGCTGTCTGCACTCAAGCTTAAGATGATGACAAACAACATCTGCAAGGCCCTCTTTTTCAAGCCAGAGAGGCACTTCATAAAGTGATGGTGCTGTAAGATTCTGTATAACGTCCTCTGCTCTTACGTTGCAGAAAAGACCTATCTTCTGCTTCATATCCTCAGGTATCTCCATTTCAGAACGAAGAACAAGGATATTAGGCTGGATACCGATAGAAAGCAGTTCCTTTACGGAATGCTGTGTAGGCTTTGATTTAAGCTCCTTTGCAGCGGTTATGCCCTTTCCAAGACCTGATACTACACCGCCTGTTACAAAGACATATTTTGTAGGCATATCATTTCTCCTCCATATATCAAAAATAAAACACAAAAAAATCAGGTGAGATCATGTGGACACAACTCACCTTTTCGCTCTTACTAATATCATAACAAATTTTTATACAAAAGGCAAGTGTTTTTTCTATTTTTCTCTGAATTTTTTATAAATTATCAAATAGCTGCAATAATCTCTTGTAAAATTGTTGTAAATTAAAGCTGTTTTATTTGATTTTATAAAAATTGATGTAATTTTAAAGTCAAATTCGTACGAAATTTATGTTGTAATTTGAGGTAAAATAGTATATACTATTATTGTATTATGCTTAAACGAGCTATAGACTTCCGGCTTGCTGACTTTAATCGGAAACGAGGTTTATTTTATGGACAACGACAACAAGAACACCTCCAACACTCAGGGAGATAAGGATTTACAGTCGCTAATATCCAATGCAATAGAAAATAGAAAGATACTTGATGCTTCAAACTCAAACGGACCTACGGGGGTCATACCTATCCCCTCAAAGGAACAGCAGAAAGCTGATCCGATACATGAGTCTGATCCAAAGCAGGATAAGACGCCAAAAAAAAGACGGGTATTGCTCTTGGAATAATATTTGTAGTATTCATTATTATAATTGCCATTATCATAGGTTTGTTTTTCCACTACACAGGAATGCTTGACAGAACTAAAGACACTAAGATAAATTCAGGCAAAGCGCCTATAAATTCCAGCGAGCTTACAAGTGAGGCGGATACATTTGACGCAAAGGAAAAAGAGGACGAGCTTAAGGCTCAGTTACAAAAGCAGTCCTCCAAGATATCCAGCGAGGACGTAACGAACATTCTGCTCATTGGCGAGGATATCCGTGATACAGAAGAGGAAAGCCGTGGAAATACTGATGTTATGATGATAATTTCCATAAACACCAAGAACAAGACTATTACAATGACCTCCCTTATGCGTGATATGTACATTTACATGGCGCAGTTTGACGAGGGCAACAGGCTCAACAGCGCTTACTGGCACGGTGGCTGTGAGTATCTTGAGCAGTGTATTGAGGATTATTTTGGCATCCAGATAGACAGATACGCAAGAGTGAATTTCTACTCGTTTATAGATATAGTTGAGACTGTAGGTGGCATCGACATGGAAGTGTCAAAGGCTGAAGCCGAGGGCATGAAGAAGCCGATGGCTGAACAGAACAAATACCTTAAAAATAAGAAAGGCACTGACTATATAAGCGACGACATATTTGCGGGCAAGAGTGATGAGGATAAGGTAAAGCTTCATCTTAACGGAAATCAGGCACTTGCGTTTGCAAGGCTTAGATATGTAGGAAATTCCGACTATGAGCGTACCGAACGTCAAAGACGTGTTATCTCAGAGATCATAACCGAGTCCAAGAAGCTCAGTCTTGTTCAGCTTGACAAGCTTCTGAACAAAGTCCTTCCTGAGATAAACACAGACCTTACTGATGGTGAGATCGCAAATCTGCTCCTCAATGCTTTTGACTATATGAAATATGATATCCAGCAGCTTAGAATACCTGCTGACGGCTATTTCACAAACGAAGTCATCTATAGCATGGACGTGCTTAATCCGGACTTTGCCGCAAACTCTGCGTTCATTCAATATATAGTTTACGGCAGTTGTAAAAACATTGACGAAGCTATCAAGCAGTATCAGGAAGAAAATGCTTACAACTACAGCTATGACACTGGGTATTACGGCTACTAACTGAATAATTGATATCCGCTTTCCTTTTTTGGGGGCGGATATTTTTTTGCTTTATGCAAAAAATATAAAAAAATGGTTGACAAATACCCATAAGGGGTATATAATATATATGCAGCAAAAGATACCCCATAAGGGTATTTAATATAGTAAGGAGGCAAAAAAAAAAACATGGACAACAGAAATGATAAAGAACTGTCATGCGGCTGCTGTGATACTTGCAGGCACAAGCACACTCCCCGTGATGATAAGGAAATAAAACAGCTAAAGAATAGGCTAAGCAGAGTTTCGGGACAAATAAACGGCATTATCAAAATGCTTGACGATAACCGCTACTGCGGAGATATACTCATTCAGGTTGCAGCGGTTGAAAGTGCAATGCAAAGCTTCGGCTATCTTATTTTGCAGGAACATATGAAGACCTGTATGACAGAGGAGATACAAAGCGGCAACACTGAAGTTGTCGATGAAGTATTAGAGCTTATGAAAAAGCTTAAATAGAAAGGCAAATATCTATGAAAAAGTTAAAATTCAATGTAACTGGCATGAGTTGTGCGGCGTGTCAGGCTCATGTGGAAAAGGCTGTGAGTAAGGTAAATGGCGTAATGGACGTAAACGTGAACTTGCTTGCAAACAAAATGACGGTGGATCTTGACGAGGGCGTAACTAACGCTCAGGCGGTCATAAATGCTGTTGAAAGTGCAGGATATGGAGCAAGCGAGATAGGCGACAAAGAAAACAAAACTGCATCACCTGTTGCGGCAACTCAGGACGAAAGTAAAAAGATGAAAAAACGCCTATGGTGGTCGGTGGGATTTTTGATACCGCTGTTCTATATTTGCATGGGACACATGGCGAACATACCTATCCCTATTTTTACAGGGCACAAAAACATGATGATATACGCACTCACTCAGCTTTTGCTCACAGTGCCTATAATTGCAATAAACTTTCACTATTTTTCAAACGGCTTCAAAAATCTTATCCACCGCTCCCCTAACATGGACAGCCTTATAGCTCTTGGTGCGGCGGCTTCATTCATATACAGTGTTTACGGCACTTACAGAATGGCTTACTTTATGGGCAGGGGCGACCTTGGCTCGGCACATGAGTATATGATGAATCTATATTACGAGTCATGCGGCATGATACTCACACTTATCACTGTGGGAAAATATCTTGAGGCTCGCTCAAAAGACAAGACGGCTAATGCGGTAAACAAGCTTGTGAGCCTTGCGCCTAAGACGGCAGTTGTTATCCGTGACAGCGAGGAGGTGGAAGTTCCTGCGGAAAACGTAATGGTGGGAGATGTATTCCTGCTCAAAGCTGGCTGGTCTGTGCCATGTGACGGAGTTCTTATTGATGGAAACCGGCTGGCGGTTTTGCTAAGGTAAGGTGTGAGAAGCAAGCTAAAGACTCAACACTTTCACAGATAATCGCACTCGTTGAGGACGCTTCTGCTTCAAAAGCGCCTGTAGCAAGGCTTGCAGACAAGATAAGTGCTGTGTTCGTGCCTATAGTTATAACGATAGCTCTAATTTCACTGGTAGTATGGCTGATGCTTGGCTATAGCTTCGCATTTGCTCTTAACATGGCAATATCAGTGCTTGTTATATCTTGCCCATGCTCATTGGGACTTGCAACGCCCACTGCAATAATGGTAGGAACAGGTAAAGCGGCACAGTTCGGTATCCTAATAAAATCCGCTGAAAGTCTTGAAACTGCACACAGCATTGACACTGTTGTTCTTGACAAAACAGGAACTTGCACAGAAGGCAAGCCTGAGCTTATTTCAGCGCAAGCGTTTGGTGATTTTGATGTTTCAGAGCTTAAAAAGCTTTGTGGCTCGGCAGAAAGCGGTTCATCACACCCACTTGCAAAGGCTGTTACAGGTCACTGCACGACAAATGGCATTGAACTCTCCCCTGCTGAAAGCTACACAGAAACAGCAGGCGGTGGTATATCGGCTGTTGTTGAGGGCAGAAACGTTCTTATCGGTAACAAGCGGCTTATGGATAACAGCGGAGTTGACGTATCGGTGGTTGAGGAGACGTCTCATGCTCACGCTGACAATGGTGAGATACCACTTTATGTAGCTATCGACAACAAGCTTGCAGGCATTCTGTTCATTGCAGACAAGATAAAAGAGACAAGTGCAGAGGCTATAGAGGGCTTCAAAAAGGCAGGCATTGAAACTGTAATGCTCACAGGGGACAACGAGAAAACGGCTAGAGCAATACAGAAAAAGCTTGGCATTTCACAGGTAAGATCACAGCTTATGCCTGAGGACAAGGCTACGATAATCAAAGAATTGCAGGAGCAGGGCAAAAAGGTAGCCATGATAGGCGACGGAATAAACGACGCACCTGCCCTTACAACGGCAGATGTTGGAATAGCTATCGGTGCAGGACAGGATATTGCTATCGAGTCAGCTGATATCGTGCTAATGAAAAGCGATCTGAATGATGCTGTTACGGCTGTCAAGCTCAGCAGGAGCGTTATGAAGAACATCAAGGAAAATCTTTTCTGGGCGCTTATTTACAACTCGCTTGGTATTCCGCTGGCGGCAGGAGTATTCTATGGCTTGCTTGGCTGGAAGCTCAATCCTATGTTCGGTGCAGCGGCAATGAGTTTAAGCTCAGTTTGCGTTGTGACCAATGCGTTAAGGCTCAATCTTTTTAAAAGCAGCAGAGAAAACAAAGCCGCAAAGGCTGAAATAAATACTAAAACGGAGGACGGAAAAATGAAAAAAGGTAATGAAGATCGACGGCATGATGTGTTCACACTGCACAGGCACAGTAATGACGAGGTGCTTTCTAAGGCGGTGACGGACGCAGGATATAGGGTAAAGGGGATAAAATAACGCAGATATTTTATCTCACGCATAGTAATTGCGTATATGTAAAAACGGTGGAGAGTGTTTGTCATTCTCCACCGCTATTTTTATTTACACTATTCCGTTTTGTCATCGGTTTTCTCTGCCGTATCCTCCTGAATTATCGGCATTTCAACTATCGCCTTGAACATATCTCCGTCTATTTCAATATTGAAGATACCACCGCAGGCTTCCGTGAAGCTCTTTGATATGGATAATCCCAAACCGCTTCCGCCGTCTGTTCGTGACTTATCCCCTCGCACAAATCTTTCAAGTATCTCTTCCTCTGTGAAGTTTATCGGCGTTGCCGAAATGTTCTTCTCGGCAAATACTATTCTGTCCGCTTTTTTGTACACATCAAGAAATATCCTTGTGCCGTCCATAGAGTAATTCAACGCGTTGTCAACAATGTTTTGGAACACTCTGTAAAGCTTGTCGCCGTCGCCCATTACCATTGCGCTGTCGGCATTTATGTTTATCTTTACTATCTTGCCACTGTCAGCTATCTTGTCCTCTGCGTCTGCGATGCACTGATTTAACAGCATCACAAAATCAAGCTTTGTTAGGTTTACATCAACGCCGCTTGTGGCTTTTGCTATGCTGAAAACGTCAGACACAATGCCTTTGAGCTTCTGCGCCTTTTTATCAAGTATCTTCACATAGCTCGAAGCTTCATCGTCAAGATCCATTTTCTTAAGCAGGTCGATATAGCTGATAATGGAAGTCAGCGGTGTTTTCAGGTCGTGTGAAACGTTTGTCACAAGCTCTATTTTCAAACGCTCAGACTGTATCTGCTGCTCCACCGACTCTCTCACCTTATCCTGAACTGAGTTGAGTTTCAGATTCAGCATACACAGGCGAAGTTTTTCTTATCTTGCCCTCATAAGGCTTTTTTCTTCTCCAAGGCTGTCTATCTGTTTGCTGAGCTTTGAAAGCTGAGAAAAGTCACGGATATCTAACACCATCAGTATCAAAGCCACAACAAGCAAGAACGGCTCAACATCTGCACTGGAATAATAAGCGGATTCCAAAAACAGTATAACGCCTATGGCTATCGTTCTTACGGATAGTTTCACTCCAAGCGGAAGTCCATGAAAATAGTGATACAGTGATGTTTCCTTATACTTGCGCCATAGAAACTTACATAATCTGCAAATAAGGCTTTCTTTGAATATGCTTCTTGTCTTTATCTTGCCAACAAACTCCATAAGCGAGCCGAAGCCTGCAAAATATGCCAATGCAAACAACGCTACAGCAAGGATATTTCTGAAAACGGAATTAGCCAAAGCATTGTCAAAAATATTTTTGGTGATGCTCACATAATAATTCCAGCAGTAAATTCAATAACGCCAAAAACGATCACAAAAAGCTTGGCACGATACATATCATTCAAAGCCTCGGTGAATTCCTTTTCCATTGCCGTAAGCTTTTCAGCTTTCGGTGCAAAGAATACCGTTATACCTGAATCGTCATTGTCTGTCGCTTTGTAATCAGGCAGGTCATAGAGGTTTTCACATTTTGCCCATGTGTTTCCGTAATCGTCCTCATAATAATATATGCCGTTGTCATAGTCATAGTATTCATTGCCGTCATCAGTGTCATAATCGTCACCAATTTCTTCATCTTCAAGCCTGTCGGAATATTTCAGACCGTTTTTCAAATCAAGACCTTTAATAACATTATATCTTGAGTCTACATTATAGAAAGCTATTGGATCATAATTGCCGTAATTGTAAAAATATCTGCCGTAGTCTATCTGCCCTGATGAAGTTCTGTCGCTCATTACCTCGTTATCACGGCGGAGTATATAGTTTTTGTGCGACGATTTAAAAGCTTTTATCTTATCCGTTTCGCTGTCATAATTTTCTATATCTTTTATATTTGACAGATATCTTGTTTCGCCATTTTGAGTAATCCCCACATAGTAATCAAACTGACTATCAATAAGCTGGATACCGCTTTCTGTTTTTTTGTATTTATAGCGGTTGTAATCAAGATAATTCAGATACAAGAATTTTAAGCTCCGTGGCGGTGAGCTTGACAGGTTCTCCGTCAACCTTTAAGCTTTTTGCCTTAGTGTCAAGCTCCAGACCGCCTATTTCTATAATATCCGTTTTGTTTGCCGTGTCGATAGCGCCAAGCTGCATATATCTTCTCAGGTTGCTTCTTACCCTTGCCACAAGCTCCATAGGGTTATAAGGCTTTGTTATGTAATCGTCAGCGCCCATTGAAAGCCCAAGCACCTTATCTGTATCCTCAGATTTAGCGGAAAGCACAAGTATAGGGATATTCTCTGTTGCCCTTATTTTCATCATTGTAGAAAGTCCGTCCAGCTTAGGCATCATGACGTCAATGAGTATAAGCTGTATGCTGTTCTCAGTGAGCTTTTCCAAAGCCTCAAGACCGTCATAGGCTTTTATTACCTTATAGCCCTCCATTTCAAGCAGCTTTGCGATAGCTCCCACTATATCTTTATCATCATCTACAACAAAATTACAGGCTCCGTTATCTCACGATCCTTTCTTTTACGTTTATTATTATAAGCCACATTCTTTAAAAAACAGCTCAACATTATATCACATTTTTACTGACATTACAACAAAAAAAAAAGACGGGCGAAATAAATTCCGTCCGTCTTTATATGGCAAGTTATATTACTTATTCTTTTCCAAATATGCGTATCGGCACGATCCTTTCTTTTACGTTTATTATTATAAGCCACATTCTTTAAAAACAGCTCAACATAATTCTTAATTAAATCTTAATGTACTCTCTGATTATATCACATTTTTACTGACATTACAACAAAAAAAAGAAAACGGGCGAAATAAATTCCGTCCGTCTTTATATGGCAAGTTATATTTGACTTATTCCTTGACTGGAAGATAAATGGTGCGAACCAACCGTTTATGCCGTATCTTTCCTCGTCAGCAGCAGCGCCCTCAACATATTCTGACATCATGTCATACCATGCGTTCCAATCCCACTTGCCGTCCTGATAAAGCTCATATGGATCATCAAGACCAGCAGCGTCTATCATAGACTTATCATATGTGATAACAGAACCTGGCAGGAAGTTGATAGGTGCAACAAAGTGCTTGCCGTTGAGAGTGAACTGCTCTGCAACGTCCTTGACATCGCTCCACATAGCACTGTCGAAATCAACGATATCATCAACAGGCTGGAACATTTCCTTGATACAGTTTGCAGGGAATGTCATAGACTGCTCATACCAGAACATATCCGGTGGATCGTTAGACATAAGTCTTGCTGCGAGCTTATCATACTTGTTCATTGATGATGTCTGAGAATACTTGATCTTACCGCCCTTTTCCTCAAAAAAGAGTAAGGTCGGTTCTCTTTTCCGGCTCTTTCTTAGTTGGGTTTATGTCAAAATAAGAAAGCCACTCCAACTCCTTTTCCGAACCATCAGGGATAGTAGCAATATCGTCGGTACTTGCTACCTTTACCTTATCAACATAAGAGCTGCTTGAATCGCCGCCTGATGAGCTGCCGCATGAAGCTACGCTCACTGCTGACAAGAGAGCCATTGCACCGGCAATAACACGCTTAGAATTTTTCATTATATATAACCTCCGTAACGGATCGTTTTCATTAGAAAACGTTTCCTTGATTCTTACATAGCTATTATATCACCGAATGTAATCGTTGTCAACAAAGTTACAATCACTGTTACATTCTTTTAAATACTTTTGGTGATTTCAACAAATAATCATTCATTTTTTGGTGATTAAGCCTACAGCATAAAAAAACGGAAACAACATTCAGCCGTTTCCGCTTCATATAAAATACGATATCTACGCTCTTACCAGCTTATTGATTCGTTTTGCTCTGGAATACTTCGCCACATAACGCCTTGTATCCTTACTGATAACACCACTGAGAGCAAGCAACGCTATAAGGTTTGGCAGTGCCATAAGTCCATTGAAGATATCAGCGATCGTCCAAACGGCAGAAACCGTCATATATGGTCCGATAAATACAGCGAGGATATAGAGATATCTGTAGACCATGACCACCTTCATGTTGCTGTTAAAAAGATATTCCATACACCTTTCACCGTAATAGTTCCAGCCAAGGATAGTTGTGAAAGCAAAGAACACAAGACAAACCATAAGAATAAATGCAGGTATCATTGACGGCAGGAACGAGAAGCCGTTCTGGAAAGCATGATTTGTGACCTCAACGCCCTCAAAAGGCTTGCCTGTTACTGGGTTGATAGCCTCGTAGCTTCCCATCATTACGATAGCAAGACCTGTCATAGTACATACAACGATAGTGTCGATAAATGTGCCGCACATAGAAACAAGACCTTGTCTTACCGGCTCTTTTGTCTGAGCGGCTGCGGCTGCGATAGGTGCCGAACCAAGACCTGACTCATTTGAGAAAATTCCTCTGGCAACACCCTTTTGTATAGCAATGAACATTGTAGGAAGAGATCCGCCTGCGACAGCCTTGAAGCTGAATGCCTGTTCAAAAATAAGGGCAACAGCGTGAGGGAGCCTCTGAATGTTTATAACAATAAGTGAAAGACAAGCAACTATATAAACGACCGCCATAAAAGGCACAACTACCTGAGAAACACTTGATATCCTCTTTATGCCTCCGATAATAACAAGTGCGGCAAAAATAGTTATCAAAAGTCCAGAGATTATAACAGCCCATGTATAGTCAGCACCAAAAATATTCACTGTATGTTCCTTTTTAGGATCAAAGAAAGCCTGAACTGCCGATGAGATACCATTCACCTGAGAGAAAGTACCGATACCAAAAAGACCAACGCAAGCGCCAAAGAACGCAAATACCTTTGCAAGCCACTTCCACTTCTTACCCATGCCGTATTCTATGTAATAGAATGGTCCGCCGCAAACGTGTCCGTCAGCGTCCATACGTCGGTATTTGATAGCAAGAAAGCCCTCGGAAAATTTTGTTGCCATACCAAGGAGAGCAGCTATCCACATCCAGAGGAGCGCTCCAGGTCCGCCTGAAAGCACACCAATGGCTGTTGCAACACCGACGATATTTCCCGTACCTATGGTTGCGGATAGTGCGGTGCAAAGTGCTGCAAAGCTCGATATCTCGCCTTTGCCGCCATTTTCGTTCTGAAACATAAATTTCAAAGCCTTTGGCAGGTGGAATATTTGAAGAAGCCTTAGCCTAAAGGTGAGGAATATTCCCACTGCCATAATGAGTACGATAAGCGGTATGCCCCAGACATAGCCATCTATCGTTTCAAGTATTTTTGTAAATTTCTCCATGCCCTAAAAAATCCTTTCTTACAGAAAATAGGCAGTTTTTACGGAAAAACTGCCTTATTTCTCCCCTATCTATTTTTACGAAAGTAATTAGTCGCCTGTGGACTCTCTTAAAATTATCCTGTGGTCAACAGTATAATAATGATTATCCTTAGTAGTCTTATTCATGTTCTCAATAAGCTTTGCCACAACAAGCTCGCCCATTTTTGAGCAAGGCTGTTCAACCGTTGAAAGCGTAGGGATTATCCACTCACACATGGATATATTGTCAAATCCCATTATGGCGACATCTTTGCCCACATCAATGCCCATATCTATTGCCTTGTGCATTGCAGAGATAGCAAGCAAGTCTGACACAGCGAAAATCGCCGTAGGCTTCTCAGCAAGTGCATTGAAATATTCAAACGCTCTGCCTCCGCAGTCATAGTCATAAGACTCTTTATAGATATATTCATTCTTTATTGCTATGCCATATTCTTTTAATGCTCTTATATAGCCGTTCTCTCTTGCAGTGGAGGAGATAGCCGAAGAGTTCGTTCCGATAAAGCCTATCCTTTTATGACCCTTTTTGATAAGAGCAGCGACAGCGTCAAACGCAGCCTGTTCATCGTCAACAGCGACAGTAAGCACATTTGCGCCCTCCACGCCCTCACAACACAGAGCAACGTTATAATTCTCTGCGAGCTTATTAAGTGAATCTGCGTCATACTGAGTGCCAAGAAGGATAACACCGTCAACAGTTCTGTTAAAAAGCATATTCATCTGCCTTGTTTCAGCGGTCGAGGTTGAATAGGAAACTGCAGTTATGATATCGTAACCAACTTGTCCTGCATAATCCTGCATACCCATGACTATCTTTGAATAAAGAGAATGTTCAGAGGTCGGCATAATTACAAGAATAACATTCGTTTCGCACTTTCTAAGATTTCTTCCCAGAAAATTCGGAGAATAGTTGAGCCTTGCAATAGTTTCATTGACTTTTTTGTTGACTCATCTGATACGTTACAGCTTCCGTTGAGAACCCTTGACACTGTCGCCACTGGAGCACCGGCTTCCTTGGCAACATCTTTTATTGTAATGCTCATAGATCTTATCCTTTCTGCGACAGCATACCGCTGAAATAGTCATACCATTATTAATTGTAACATATTTTGAACAATTCTCCAATATACATTCCTAACAAAATTGTAAACGTTTTTTAGGTTAATTTAATTAAGAATTAGACTAAATGCTTGAAAAAGGAACAGTGATATGCTATAATATCATAAACGAATGATTTTTGAAAGGAAAATATACAATGCTCCATGGTTATTTTGATATACCCACATTTCACTATTTTGAAGAAAAAAAAAACACCTGGTCTGGCAGCAATTACACCAATTTCAGCTACCGCATAGACCCTATTCTCGGCGATGAAAAAGAGCTTTATGTCAGAGTATGGTACGGCACAAAGTGTCACGGAGGTAACAGACTTTGTGGCAGAATATCACGAAGAATACTCTGAAAAAGGTCTTGAAAACGTTCTGGCAGACCTGACGAAAGAATTTGAGAAATTCAAACTCATTAGAAAAGAGCTTTAGCAACAAAAAGGCGAACACGGTTTCTCTGCATTAGCAGAAACGAACTGTGTTCGCTTTTATTTTTTTGTTATCAATACCACTCGTTTTCCTGAGTATTATAAACGTCAGCAGAAGAATCCGTCTCCATCGGCGTTGTCATAGCGTCAGCCGCAGATGAAGAATCCTTATTGTTCACAGGCTTCTCAGGTGAGATAAGCTGCTCAGACATAAGTCTTTTGCCACTTTCATCAACAAGACCAACATCAATAGCTGTCTGAACTATACCATCAGCAATAGCTTGTCCATACTCGGTAAGATGTTCGTCAAAAAGCTTATTGTCGATATCCTCGGTTATAAATCCAAGCTCCACAAGACAGCTTGGCATAACAGTGTCGGCATTTATTGCCAACGTAGCCATACTGTACTCCTCTATTTTCAGATATACCTACCTTTTCAAGATCATCAAGTATATTCTGTGCAAGCTTTGTGTCATATTCAGGCTCAGAATTGTTCACCCAAACCTCAACGCCCGAAATATCACCGTCATAGCTGTTCCGGTGAAGTGAAACATACATATCAGCCTTGGCGTTATTTGCCTTTGCACATCTTTCGTCAAGCTCAAGGAAAGAGTCATCATCTCTTATCATCACCACATTGACGCCGTATTTTTCAAGATATTTCTGCACCTCAAGTGCGACCTTTAAGTTATCGTCTTTTTCATATCTTGTTCCTGAGGCGTCAGTTGTGCCGCCGTCATAATCACCGTGGCCTGCGTCAACACACACTGTAAAGTCCATATTTGAATACTTCGCAGGCACGTCTTTTTTATCCTCAGCAGAAGAAGCGTCCTCCTTCACAGCGACAGAAGATGTATTATTCAATACCTTGTTTGTTTTTTGCGTGTCGTCTCCTTTGATCTTTGATACTACCAAGGCTGTCAGCTTTACCAGACCAGTCACAATGCCGATAAGTATTATCAATGCAATAATAATTCTGTTCCAGTATATTTTTTTCTTTTTCACCCTTCTGACAGGCTTTCGTCCGTAGATCTGTTCAAACTCCTCATCTGAAAGTGTATTCATTAGATCAAAGCTCCTGTAAAAAATTTATCCATTTTAATTATACCACACGCTCAACATTATTTCAAGACTGTTTGTTACCATATTGTAAGAAAATCGTTACTTTTAACGATTTTGCATATCACAAGGCTATTAATATACGCTATCTGCACAATAAAAAGGGTAAGCAAAGACTGACACAGCCTTTGTTTACCCCATTAAGCTCTTATTTTATTCCACCAATGTTCTCTCGTCACAATATTCGCAAACAAGCGTTGTGCCGTCGCCCTTGAACCAATGGCCGTTTATAACTGTAAGTATGAGTGCCATTCTGATATACATACCGTATTTTGCCTGCTTGAAATACATTGCTCTCAGGTCGTCGTCCACCTCGATAGCTATCTCATCGACTCTTGGCAGAGGGTGAAGCACGATAAGGTCAGGCTTTCCCATTGAAAGCTTTCTTGTATCGAGTATGTAATTTCCGCTCTGAGACTGATACTCCTCCTCAGAAGCAAAACGCTCTTTCTGTATTCTTGTCATATATAGCACGTCAAGCTCACCGATGACCTCTTCAAGGTCGGTAACTTCTTTGTACTCCATGCCTGCCGCTTCAAGGATATCCTTTACATACACAGGCAAAGCAAGCTCAGAAGTTGAAACTAATATAAACTTATTGTTTGGAAAACATACCATTGCTTTAATAAGGGAATGGACTGTTCTGCCGTTTTTAAGGTCACCGCAAAAGCCTATGGTCAGGTTATCAAGTCTGCCCTTTTCTTCTCTAAGTGTAAGCAGGTCTGTAAGTGTCTGTGTTGGGTGGAGGTGTCCACCGTCGCCTGCGTTGATAACAGGGCAATCAGCAGTGAGTGCCGCAGCCTTTACCGAGCCAGCGGTAGGGTGACGCATTACCATGATATCGGCATAGCCGGAAACTATCTTTGTGGTATCCTTGATATTCTCTCCCTTTGCAACGGAAGAAGTGGCAGGATTGTCAAAGCCTATTATCGTTCCCCAAGACGGAGCATAGCGGTCTGGAAAGACATCTGCGTTCTTGTTGACGGCTCATAGAAAAGAGTACCCATTATCTTGCCCTTACAAGCCTCGCTGTAGGCGGCAGGATCCTGAACTATCTTATGACCGAGGTCAAGAAGTTTCAGCCACCAAGATACTGGATAGTCATTAAGATCAATAAGATCAAGTCTGTTTTTTTGCTCACTCACATCAAACACCCTCTCAAATATTCAGACATACATTATGCCGCACATTCCTTGTACGGCATTTTTCTTTATTATATCACACCTGCTCCATTTTTTCAAGTACATAGCCCATATTATTTGAGCAGGTCAAAATTTGTTTCATTTGCAAACTGGTCGCAGTCATACATAAATAATATCTGGTCATATGCACTCGTATCTGCCACGTCAGAAAGGGTCTTGCCTTCCTCTTTGAGCTTGTCAGGGTCTACCAAGGTTATCTCGCTGTAGTGTGGGGTAAGAAACGGCACAAGGGTATTGGCATAGCTTCCTTTGATGATAAGAAGCTTTGGTGCGTCCTCTGCAGTTGTCTTGACCGTTGCCTTAGTAAAGTTGTCACCTTGCAGGAAGATAGCCGTTTTATCTGCTGTTTTCAGTGCAGATCTAAAATAAACAGATTTTGAGGTAAGCACCTGATCTTCTCTGTAAAGCTCCACAGAATCCACAGTGGTCTTATACTTTGAACGGAAGATGTTCGGAAGATGTTATAGCAAAGTTCACTGTCTGTCCCCTAATAAGAATTTGCTGTTATACAGAACGAAAAACCCAGTTCAAAAACGTATCTATGGTGTCTATCCTGCTGTCTAGGTCATAATAGATATTATCTATCATTTCACGCTGGTCTGTGTTTGAAGTATAAGCAGGCAGCTTAGCAGAATAGATACCTGCGGCAGTCGGAGCTAACATAACATATACAGGTGTATCTGTGTTTTCTGAAAAATCATTTATCTGCGAGATATTTTTATCAAGCCTGTCCTTATCAAAATCTGTGATCTCTACAAGACGATTTTTAAGGATATAGATATTATCAAAATTTTTCTTACCAGTCATCACAAACATGGTCGTTCTGAGCGACTTCCAATTTGAGCTTAGAGGAAAATTATTGCTAACATAGGTCTGAGCTTTATGTCTTATATCTGAACTGTCTGCCTTTTCACTTTCAGATCCATGTCTGCCCATCACGAGAGTATATGCCGCAAACATTATGACTATTACAAAAAATGCGCTTACTGCGATATAATCAGCAGCCTTTTTCATTAATGTTCACTCCTCCCATTTTATCTCACAAACAAATTCATAGACGAATTACCTCCGCCCACAAGAAACGCTGTACTGATAAGCAAAAATCCTATAGTGAGCATTGGCTCGATTATGTAAACTATATTAGTATTGAGCTGCATTATCCTGCGTTTGAGATATCTGCCAATACCTGTTGCAAAAAAAAGCCGCAGATAAGATACATCACAACTCCTGTTTTTATAACATACGATGCAAGAACATCTCCTGCAAAGCTTCCCCGCCGAACATTGCGGCAACATATCCGCAGGCTGAAGGCAGGCTGTCTATCGCAAGAAACGGCAGACCTATAAGAAACAGAACATTCATCACTGCACATCTTACCCCTGTCGGCACAGCCGCAAGAATATTTTTCAAGAGATATTCTATGCCAAGCATAACACAAATAAACGCTGCCCACAGCATTGTGTGTCTGCCGTAGCCATACCAAACCGAGCCTGCAAGCACAGACAGTATCAATCCCAAAGGCAAACGCTGTCTTTATTTCTACATATAGGTCTGTAGAAATAATCTCTCACCCAACTATAAAAGGTGCAGGCAAATCGTTTTATAAGCTCATTGAAGCCTGCTGACATAAACGGCAGATCAAAGTTATCAGGAAGTTCAAAGCCGAGCATTGAACCAATGCCCTGTGCAATATGCGAATAAGCTCTAAGCTCATAGTAGAACGCAAAGGAGAAAGCTATTATCCCAAGCCATGCACAAGCGGCGGAGAGCGAATCTGCACTTACTCCCCTTATGTGCTGCCACATCTCGTACATAGGATCCGACAGAAAAAGCTTCTCCGCAAAGCCTATAAGCATAAGCTTTATGCCCTCTGCAAGCTTTCCAGAGGTTATGACAGGTTTTCTAAGCTGTTCGCTCATTGCTGAAAATCTGAGTATCGGTCCACAGCCAAAGCATGGGAAAAAAGCATATATATTGAGATACCAAAATAAAATTCTTCTCAGGCTCTATTTCTATAAATATCCATGCAGTAGGAGATGCCATGGAGAGTGAAAATGCCCGCTCCCCACACTGGGAAAAAGCTTTAGCATTGCGCCTTTGCCTGTGAATATAGACGTCACGTCATAGCTGCTGTGACCGCTTCTTATGAATACAAGAAGCACTGCCATATTTACTGCCACCGATAATATGAGCCATAGCCTTTTAAGTCCTTTTTTGTCTGCAAAGCGATGGATAAGCCTGCCGCAAAAGTATGATACAACAGCACACACCGCCATTGGTATTATCCCCCATGTGGACACCCACAGACACAGCACAACTGTTCCAAGCAGGAACACGGTTTTTCTGAAACGTACCCCTGACATAGCGTATACTCCCATAAAAACAGGAAGAAAGAAATATAAAAATTCAAGACTAACCAACGCTATTCTCCTTGTCTTTATTGTTTTCTGAGGTCAATTTCTCTATGAGTGCCTGCAAGCTTTCTTTATCGAGCATTGTGTTCACCACTTCAAGCAGTGCATTTGCAGTGAGCTTTTGGGGCAGTGAAAGCTTTTCGCACACAAGCTGTCTGAGCCTGCTGCTGTCAGGTCTGCCGCTTAGACCTAACTCGTAAAAGTCAAGCTTTGTCATGAGTTCTCTGTCTGCGACCTTTTCGCCTATAATTCCTGCTTTTTCAAAGGCTTCCCTGATAATATCCGCAGGAACGCCCTCGACCCCTAACAGACCCTCTTTTTTTGACGGCTCTGTTTTGCGCTTTTCTTTGCCAAATATCTCAGGAACATACACATTCACGATATCGCCCTTTGGGACGATACCCTTTATATGCCCCCTTATACGAAAACCTGCTGTGTCAGAGTCTGTAAGAATTGCTATTCCGCCATGCTGGGCATAGTATCTTATAAGCGCCGCCTTATCGGGGTCTTTGTAGATACGAAAGCCGTTGGTGACGATTATAACACCGTCAACTATGGACGATAGCTTTATCTTATCATATTTTCCCTCAACGATTATTGCCCTTGATATTTTAAGTTTTTCCATTTACTAACACCTTAACGCCATTGACCTTGCAAGACCCTGCTCGAGAGTGAGCATATCTCCGTCTTTCCCTCGTGACCTTGTTTTAAGCATAAGGTCAGTTTCAGAAAGTATCTCCAGCGTTTTTCTTATACGCTCCGCCGAGATATTTCCGCACTCGGAATAGGCGTTTTTTACTGCAAACTCTCTGTTTTTCGCATAGGAGAAATCTTTTGCCACGTCTGCTACGCTCCTGCCCGAGGAACGTGCAAGCTTCGCCCTGTAGATATCCGCAAGGGAAAAGCCGATTATTCCTATGATAGCATACGGCTCATAATTCTGCACGTCGAGCTCACGCAAACGTGTGAAGACCATTGCCGCATTGCCTCTGAGGATATTTATTGCAAGAGAATATCCGTCCGACTCGATACGCCTGATACAAAGCAAGTCGATATCCTCTCTTGTTACCTCCCTGCCCTCTGCATAAGCCGAAAGCTTTTCAAGCTCCTTGCTGATAAATGCAGTGTCGCACAAACAGAGGTTTGCAAGATACTCTGCGTTGCTTTTTGTTATGGTACAGCCGCTTTTTGCAAGATAGGTGGATATAGACTTTCCAAGGTCGGAAGCCCTTTTGTATTCAAAGTTGCAGACAGTGCCGTGCTTTTCGCAGAAATCTGCAAAGCGCTTGTTTTTGTCTGTAAGATATTTTTTGTTCTTGAAAAGGTCAACGCCTGTGGCATAGATTATCACTGTGGTGGTTTCGCCAAGAGAGCCTAGGATCTTTTTCAGGTCGTCCAGATCGTCCTTAGTCACTGCGTCTATATTAAGGTCGTTTATAGTCACCACCACACGTTCAGCCATAAAAGGCAGAGCTTCGCAAGCGTCTGTAAGCATTGGGAAATCAAGATTTTTGCCGTCAAGCTTATGAAAGTTCATGACCTGAGCGTCGGCAGGGCAAAGTTTGTTCACAAGCCTTTTTTGTAAAAAGCTGCCGCTGTATCATGTCCGTAAAAATAATAAAGGCTGTCGATATCATTCTCTCTTATCGTTTTACCAAGAGCCGAAGCTGTCAGCTCGTCCTCGTATATTTTCTTTGAAGGTATTTCCCCGAAATAATTTTACAAAAAGACAATCTTCCATTTATCTCTCCGCCTTTCAAAAAGGGGTAGGCTGCACAGCATTTTGCACAGCCTTTGCCCGTATTATTTTACAAATTCGCCAACTATTTCGTTTACCTTGTCAAGTGCCTCGTCGATCTTGAATCTGTCGCCTATACCAGCCATAGCAGAATCAGGACGTCCGCCGCCCTTACCGCCTGTGAGTGCTGCTACCTTGCCTGCTATCTTGCCTGCGTGTGCACCCTTTGCAACAGCATTCTTGCCGCAAACTACAACAAGGTTTGCCTTTTCACCGTCAACGCCTGCAACAACTGCAACTGCGTCAGCTTCTCTTGCTTTAAGCTCGTCGCCCATTTTTCTGAGCATATCAGGTCTTGTGTTGGTGAGCATTGCAGTGACTACCTTAACGCCGTTGACCTCATACGGATTATCGAACAGCGACTTTGTTTTGAGATTTGTTATCTCAGCCTGCAAAGCGTCTCTTTCCTTTTCAAGATCCTTGACTTCCTGCATCATAGTGTGGCATCTCTTTACGATGTCCAGTGGATTTGCAAGCTTAAGGCTTTCAGCCGCCTGCTGGATAGTTGCTGCTCTTTCCTCAACGAGCTCCAGAACGCCTCTGCCTGTTACGGCTTCGATACGTCTTACGCCTGAAGCTACAGAGCTTTCGGAGATTATCTTGAACAGACCTATTCTTGAAGTATTGTCAAGATGTGTACCGCCGCAGAACTCGATAGAAGCTGTTTCGTCACCGTCACCCATTGTTACAACTCTTACAGTTTCGCCGTATTTCTCACCGAACAGAGCCATAGCACCAAGCTTCTGAGCTTCTGCGATAGGCATTTCTTCCATTTTTATATCAAGAGCTTCAAGGATATACTTGTTTACAAGTGCTTCGACCTTGAGCTTCTCCTCTGCTGTCATTGCGTTGAAGTGTGAGAAGTCAAATCTAAGTCTGTGAGCGTCAACGAGCTGACCTGCCTGATGAACGTGTTCACCGAGAACTTTTCTCAGTGCAGCCTGAAGCAGATGTGCGCAGCTATGGTTTCTCATAACAGCATAACGTGTCTTTCTGTCAACAGTGAAGTGAGCCTTCTGACCTACAGCTATCTCGCCCTCTTCAACAACTGCCTTATGAGCGAACTTGCCTGCAACGACCTTCTGGGTGTCAACGACTCTGCACTTACCGCTTTCTGTAACGATAGTACCGATATCGCCAACCTGTCCGCCGCTCTCTGCATAGAATGGTGTCTGTGAAGATACGATATATACTTCATCGCCAGCCTTTGCGTTTTCGATAAGCTCATCATCAGTTGTGATGAATGATATCTCGCTGTCGCCCTCGAGCTTGTCATAGCCGATGAACTCTGTGTGGAAATCCTTGTCTATCTTATGGAAAACAGTTTCGTCTGCACCCATATACTTTGTTGCAGCATGAGCGTTCTTGGCTGTTTCTCTCTGCTTTGCATAGCACTCAGCAAAGCCCTCCTCATCACAGGTCATGCCCTTTTCTTCAAGAATCTCTCTTGTAAGGTCGATAGGGAAACCGTATGTGTCGGAAAGCTTAAAGCAGCTCTCACCGTCAAGCTCCGTCTTGCCGTCTTTCTGCATCTGTGCGATAAGATCGTCAAGTATCTTCATACCTCTGTCGATAGTGGCATTGAAGTTCTGCTCCTCAGTTGTGAGCACCTTTACGATATAGTCATACTTTTCTTCAAGCTCGTTATACTCACACTTGTTGCAGTCAACAACAGTTTTTACAAGGTCTTTGAGGAAAAAGTCCGTTTATGCCGAGAAGCTTTCCGTGACGAACGGCTCTTCTCAGCAAACGTCTCATAACGTATCCTCTGCCCTCGTTTGACGGCAAAATTCCGTCTGATGCCATGAATGTTACAGAAGGATATGGTCTGTGATAACTCTGATAGAAACGTCCTTTTTGTACTCCTTGCCGTACTCACAGTCTGCTATCTTACAAACATGATCTCTGATAGCCTTTACTGTATCAACGTCAAAGATAGAGTCAACGTCCTGCATGATAGAAGCAAGTCTTTCAAGGCCCATACCTGTGTCGATATTTTTCTGCTTAAGTGGAGTATAAGTGCCGTCCTCATGTCTTTCAAACTGTGTGAATACAAGGTTCCAGAACTCCATGTATCTGTCGCAGTCGCAGCCAACCTTACAATCAGGCTTGCCACAACCATATTTCTCTCCTCTGTCAAAATATATCTCAGAGCATGGACCGCAAGGGCCGTCTGTTCCAGCCTCCCAGAAGTTGTCTTCCTTGCCCATTCTTACGATATGATCCATTGGAACTCCGGCGTCCTCATGCCATATCTTTTCAGCCTCGTCATCGTCCTCATAAACAGAGATATAAAGTCTGTCCTTTGGCAGTTTGAGACCTGTGTAACATACTCCCAAGCCCATGAAATGGCTTCTTTCTTGAAGTAATCACCGAATGAGAAGTTACCAAGCATTTCAAAATATGTGCCATGTCTTGCTGTCTTACCAACGTTTTCGATATCGCCTGTTCTGATACACTTCTGACAAGTTGTCATTCTTGTTCTCGGAGGTGTTTCCTGACCTGTGAAGTAAGGCTTCAGAGGTGCCATACCTGCAACGATAAGCAGCAGGCTGTTATCGTTCTGAGGTACGAGAGGGTAGCTCTTGTGTCTCAAACAACCCTTGCTCTCAAAAAATTTCAGATAAGATTCACGCAGTTCGTTAAGTCCTGTCCATTCCATAAATTCAGATCCTTCCAAATGAAATTATTCGCAAAATAAAAAAAACGGCTCGTCCCTAAACATGGGACGAAACCGACAGTTCCGTGTTACCACCCAAATTGCCGAACTCATCGCCCGACCACTCGAAGCCCTTTAACGCAGAGCATACGTTGCTGTTTTCAGCACCGCTCAGGTTAGCCACCGAACTTGCCGCAAAGGCTTTCACCCACCGCCTTTTCTCTTTACCGACACTGTTTCGGATAATTCCGTCACCGCATTTTGCATATATTGATATTATAAAGCATAACCCGACGATTGTCAAGCACTTTTTTATTAATAAAATATCCATTGCTAAAAGCAGAGGGAAATGCTATAATGTTCAGGGTGATTTATATGTATGTTTGTCCGATATGCAAAAAACGGCTCAGAAAGCTTGACAACGTATGGCACTGTCAGAACGGTCACAGCTTTGATATTGCGAGAAAAGGATATGTAAATCTGCTTACCACAAAGGGCAGAAACCCTAAGAACGCAGGGGATAATGCGGAAATGGTAAAGGCGAGAACGGATTTCCTCGACCGTGACTATTATCTGCCCCTTGCGAAGAAAACGGCTGAGGTAATGGGCGGTCTGCTTGAAAATGTAAAACAGCCTTATATTATCGACAGCGGCTGCGGTGAGGGTTTTTACACTGTGAACTATGCCAAGGCACTGCCAAAGGCGAAGTTTTACGGCATTGACATATCAAAGGCGGCAGTTGCCCACTGCATGACGAGGATACATTGCGGGAATATCACAAATTGCGAATTTGCAGTGGCATCGTCATTTCAGCTTCCGTTTATAGACAAATTTGCAGACCTTATCGTATGTACATTTGCACCTGTTTCAAATGACGAATACGCAAGGGTACTGAAAGACGGCGGAAAGCTTGTGGTAGTTTCTCCATCCCCAAGACATCTGTTTGAGCTTAAAGAAGTGCTTTATGAGAAGCCTTACGAAAACAAGCCCAATGTATACGGACTTAATAAATTTGACGAGTCAGAGGAGATGATTTTTGAATATCCTGTGGTGCTTGAAAGTCAGGAGGATATTTTCAATCTTTTTACAATGACTCCATATTACTACAAAACATCTGCCGAGGCGGTGGAGAAGCTTAAAAAGGTGAACAGGCTTGAGCTTACCTGTGGCTTTTCTATCAGGACATTTACAAAAAAAAGAGAGGTTTTTGATACATGAATAAAGATATTTTCTGCAAAGGATATACTTGGGGATTTTTCTCCAAGAGAGGTGATTTTCAGACGGAAGCGGCAGAAAAGTCAATGGAAAGGCTTGCTTCAAACGGCTTGAACTGGATATGTATCCCTGTAAACGCATTGCAGGAGAGCTTTGCAAGCACAAGAGTTTTCAGCGATTATGAGAGAACACAATCTGACGAAGACATTGCCTTCGCTATAAAAAAAAGCAAAGTCACTGGGACTTAAAGTCTGCCTTAAGCCTATGGTGGATTGCCTTGACCGCTCATGGCGTGCAAGGATAGACTTTCCGCCTGAGAACCCTGAATATTGGGACAAGTGGTTCAAGTCATACACAGCTTTCATGCTCCACTATGCAAAGCTTGCAGAAAAGCTCGGCTGTGAAATGCTCTGCACAGGCTGTGAAATGGCAGGAATGGACAAGCAGTCTGACAGATGCAGAAAGCTTATTGCACAGGTGAGAGAGGTCTACAGCGGTATCGTTATGCACAACATCAATCACGGCGACGAACAGCGTTTCGATTGGCTCAGCGACGTGGATATCATTGGCATCTCAGGCTACTACCCTGTTACAGACGGTGTGAACAGAAGCAAGAAACATATGCTCAGTCGCTGGAACGAAGTTGTCGGCTCACTGGAAAAGGCTCACAAGCATTTCAACAAGCCTATAATGTTCGCTGAGATAGGCGTGCGAAACGAAGAGGGCTGCACGCAGTATCCTTGGGATTTCCATGACAGACTTGACAAGCCACTTGACGAGCAGGAGCAGGCAGATTTCTACGACACTGCAATGGAAGCAACTTGGGATCTGGATTGGTTCTGCGGCTATTTCTGGTGGGATTGGAAAGCTATCCTGCCGCCAATAGAGAAAGCCAAAGAGAACCGTGACTTCACAGTTTACGGCAAGCTTGGCGAAGAAGTGCTGAAAAAGTGGTACACAAAAGATTGATATGTACAAAAAAATACGGACTGTTTATCATTGGATAGACAGTCCATTTGTTTTTATATGCGTTGGTGAATGACGGGCGAATGTAAGCGTGTCGCCGTCCCCTATATTTACAATTTTTGCGTAGGGGCGACCTGAGGTCCCCAGTTAATTATTTTTTACATACTGAGCAGTACAAATAATCGTACTCTTATCCAACCGCCGCAGGTATTTTTTTTCTTTTCCTCGTTTAACAATGACAGGGTATTCCTTGAAAATATGTCTGCGTATAAAATTATCCGCAAGCACACCAATATAGGATAACCCAAACCACACAAAAGCAAATGGCAGGCATATCTGTCCGTCAAAATTCAGCGGCACTTCCTCATAGCTCCATATGCCCATGCCGAGATAGCGGTTGAGATACTCCCCTGCAAGAAATTCTATGGCAGTGATAAATGCTGCCGACACTGCAAGCACAGACAGCAGGCTCACTCCTCGCCTGCGCTCGCCATTCATGATATGGATAACCAGCATTGAAGTTCCCCAAGCACCCCCATTGTGATATGAGAATATCCTCTGTTAAGTATTTCCATGAAGCCGTAGCATATTGCACCCACTGAAAAAAAAAGCGTAAGTATCTTATACATCTTTGCCGCCACATTCTCACCGCCCTGTTTTTTATCGCCCTAATATTAAAATGTACAGAAATCAGTGATTTAAAACCTTGAAGACAAAATAAATTTATGGCAATTTCAAGATACAAAAAACGGACAACCCAAGCTGTCCGTTTTATTGTACTAATATGATATTTTATACCTGCCAGCTGTTAAGATATTTCTCCTGCTCAGGTGTAAGCTTATCTATCTCAAGCTCCCAGAATTTAAGCTTTCTGTTTGCAACTTCCTTGTCTATCTCATCAGGAACATAAACTATCTTGTCTGTAAGCTTGTCTTTGTTTTTAACAAGATAAGCCGCAGAAAGGGCTTGATAGCAAAGGACATATCCATTATCTCGGCAGGGTGACCGTCGCCTGCGGCAAGGTTTACAAGTCTGCCCTCGCCGATAACATACAACCAATTACCGTTCGGAAGCTTATAACCGTCAATATTGTTTCTTGCAAGCTTGCTTTCAACAGATAGCTTTTTAAGTCCAGCCACATCTACCTCGCAATCAAAGTGACCTGCGTTACAGAGTATAGCACCATCTTTCATGTTCATGAAAGCTTTCTCAGTAATAACGTCCTTACAGCCTGTTACAGTAACAAAGAAGTCGCCCACCTTAGCGGCGTCAACCATTTTCATTACCTTGAAGCCGTCCATAACAGCCTCCATAGCCTTTATTGGGTCGACTTCGCAGACGATAACGCTTGCACCAAGACCCTTTGCTCTCATTGCAACACCCTTGCCGCACCAGCCGTAGCCTGCAACAACAACGTTCTTGCCTGCAACGATAAGGTTAGTTGTTCTGTTTATTCCGTCCCATACAGACTGTCCTGTGCCGTATCTGTTATCAAAAAGATGCTTGCACTGTGCATTGTTTACACGGATCATGGGGAATTTGAGCTGACCGTCCTTGTTCATTGCAATAAGACGGATAATGCCCGTAGTAGTTTCCTCACAACCACCGATAACGTTCGGTATCAGCTCAGGATATTCATTGTGGATAAGGTTTACAAGGTCGCCGCCGTCATCTATAATAATGTTTGGACCTACCTTAACTACCTCGGATATATGTCTGTGATACTCCTCGTCAGTTGCGCCATGCCATGCAAAAACGTTCAAGCCGTCATGCACAAGACCTGCCGCAACATCGTCCTGAGTAGACAGCGGATTGCTTCCTGTGATGTACATTTCAGCACCGCCTGCTGCAAGGACTTTGCAAAGATAAGCGGTCTTAGCTTCAAGGTGGATAGAAAGTGCAACTTTCAGCCCCTTAAAAGGCTGATCTCTCTTGAAATCTTCCTCAACGCTTCTGAGCAATGACATATTCTGTCTTACCCATTCTATCTTTCTTTTACCGCTTTCCCACAAGCTTTCATCTCTTATTTCGCTCATTTTATCAATTCCTTTCGGTTTATTATTCGATCCATATAATAATTATACCCTATTTCTCCCCATTTGGCAAGAGGTCAAAAGCAATTCATTATACTTCGCAAATTTACAGCACGTTCATAAAATTAAATTAAACAATTTCTTGACAAAAAAACAAGGTAAGCGTATAATAATATTATGTGTGCGAATAGTAAAAACGTGCATAAATCATGATTTTTAAGGAGTGTGTACAAATGGACGACGCCAGTCAGAATACGATCGCCCCTCGATTGCAGAGCGGCTCGCCCGTTTGTGGCAGCCTTTTTGTGATCTAAATATCAATTTTAATTGAATAGGACGATCTGTGTTTTGGTAGATCCTTATATTTGTACAGAGTTGGTATAAGTACAATTATTTGTACTGTTGTGCTTATTACCGCTGCTGTTAGGGGGAATATAATGTTTAACACAGTATTGGAGCTGCTCAAAAAGCAGAAACTACAAGGCTATCCGTGAGATATTTATGGATATGAACGAAGCCGACGTGGCTGCTCTTTTGCAGCAGTTTTATGACGATCACGAGGTCGAGAAATACGAGCTTCCGTTGCTGTTCCGTCTTTTGAACAAGGACGTTGCGGCTGACGTTTTCGCTTATATGGACAGCGATACACAAATGATGCTTATCAATGCCTTTACGGATAAGGAGCTTCAGGAGATCGTTGACGACCTTTATCTTGATGATACGGTAGATATTATCGAGGAAATGCCTGCAAATGTTGTTGCAAGGATAGTCAAGTCTGCTGACGCTGAAACGAGAAAGCAGATAAATCAGATACTCAAATATCCTAAAGACAGTGCAGGCTCTATTATGACCACCGAGTACGTTTATCTTCACAGAAGCTACACCGCCAAGGAAGCACTGGATTGGATAAGACACGTTGGTATGGTCAAGGAAACTGTAAATACACTTTATGTCACTGAGAACAGAAAGCTCGTGGGCGTGCTTTCACTGCTTGATATCGTAACTGCTGATGATAACGATAAAATAGAGGACATAATGGAGGACAACGTTATTTCCGTTGATACTCTTGAGGATAAAGAGTATGTTGCTTCCATGTTCTCAAAATATGACTTTCTTTCTCTGCCTGTTGTTGACAGAGAAAACCGCATGGTCGGTATCGTTACATTTGACGACGCTATGGACGTTATCGAGGAGGAGACCACTGAGGACTTCTCGAAAATGGCTGCCGTTGCGCCAAGTGACGATTCATATTTCAAGACCTCTGTTTTCACTCATGCGAAAAACAGAATAGCATGGCTTTTGATACTTATGCTGTCGGCTACCCTTACGGGTGCTATCGTAAACAAATATCAGTCTGCTTTTGCGGCTGTCCCTGTTTTGGTATCGTTCCTGTCAATGCTTAGTGGCACAGGCGGAAATTGCGGCTCTCAGACCTCGACCCTTGTTATAAGAGGCATGGCGCTTGGTGAGATAAGAATGAAAGACTTTTTTCAAGGTCATGTGGAAAGAGTTCAGAGTTGCGCTTCTTTGCAGCGTTATCCTTGCTATAGTCAATGCTATAAGAATAATTCTGGTGTATCACGGTGACACATCTGTGGATTGCTACAAGCTTGCGTTCACGGTAAGTATGGCTATCATGGCAACTGTTGTGCTTTCAAAACTTATCGCTTGTATGCTCCCAATGGCTGCCAAGAAACTTCATCTTGACCCTGCTATCATGGCTGCCCCGCTTATCACCACTATCGTTGACACTTGCTCAACACTGATATTCTTCACATTGGCTACTATCGTATTTGATATAAAATAGAAAAAAATATGGCGGTTATCTCCTTTCAGGCTATCTTCTGCAAAGGTGCGGCACGCCCGTTTTATGGATAAAAACAAATTGGATTTTGATTTGAAAGGAAATAGTTATGGCTCAGAATTATGACGTAGTTGTTGTCGGTGCAGGTGCAGCCGGCGTATTCATGGCATACGAATTTGTCAAGCTTGACAAAAACATAAGAGTTTGCATTATTGATCAGGGCGGACCTGTCAGCAAGCGTAAGTGTCCTATAGATGGTAAAAAAGTTAAGTCCTGCATTCACTGCAAGGTATGCTCCATTATGCACGGCTTCGGCGGTGCAGGCGGAATGTCGGACGGCAAATATAACATCACAAACAATTTCGGCGGTGACCTTTACACATTTACCGGCAAGGAAAAGGCTATCGAGCTTATGCAGTATGTTGACAAGATAAACCTTGAAATGGGCGGTCAGGACGCTAAGCTTTACTCCACAACTTCTTCCGACATCAAGGCAATGGCTCTGAAATATGACCTCCACCTCCTTGACGCTCAGGTAAGACACCTTGGAACTGACAGAAATATGCAGATACTCCAGAACATCTATGACTTTGTCAAGGACAAGATAGACATAAAATTTTATGAAAGTGTTCAGGGTATAACAGGCAAGGAGAACGACTTCACTGTTATCACAGACAAGGACGAGTATCACTGCTCAAACGCTGTTGTTGCGGCAGGCAGAAGCGGTTCAAAATGGATATCTGAGATATGCGACAACTTTGGTATCAAAAGACGTTCAAACAGAGTTGATATCGGCGTTCGTGTTGAGATACCTGCGGCTGTTTTTGAGCATATCACAAGCAAGGTATACGAAAGCAAGATAGTTTACCGCACAAAGAAATACGGCGACCTTGTAAGAACATTCTGCATGAACCCATACGGCGAGGTAGTTACTGAGAATACAAATGGCATCATCACAGTAAACGGACACAGCTATGCTGACCCTGCGCTGAGAACAGAGAACACCAACTTTGCTCTGCTGGTATCCAACACATTCTCAGAGCCTTTCAAGGACTCAAACGCATACGGCGAGTCTATCGCAAGGCTGTCTAATATGCTTGGAGGCGGAGTGCTTGTTCAGCGTTTCGGTGACCTTGTTGCAGGCAGACGTACAAACGAACACCGTTTTGGTCAGACGTTCCTGAACCCTACTCTCAAAGCTACTCCGGGCGACCTGAGCCTTGTTATCCCAAAGCGTCAGCTTGACGATATTATCGAAATGATCTACGCTCTGGATAAGATAGCACCCGGTATGGCGAATATCGACACGCTTCTTTACGGCGTTGAGGTCAAGTTCTACAATTCAAGAGTTGACGTTGACGAGAACCTTGAAACTGCTGTCAAAGGTCTTTACGTCCTTGGCGACGGCTCAGGCGTTACGCACTCTCTGTCGCAGGCTTCTGCATCAGGAGTATTTGCCGCAAGGACTATTTCAGAAAAATTCAACTGATTTCATATATCACAAAAGCCGCACTGCCAAAAAGCAATGCGGCTTTATTTTTTATGCCTTACCCTTCAAGAAGCTTTATATATCCCTTAATGATATCAACGCACTTGTCATAGCTCATGTCGCTGGTATCAAGACACAGATTGTAGTTTTTCGCATTTGTCCAATCCCTGCCTGTGTAGTGACGATAATAATCGCTTCTCTCCTTGTCTGTCTTTTCGATTATCTTGACAGCCTCTTTTTTTCAGAAACACCATACAGATCGACGATATTCTTGACCGCAGTTTCCATATCAGAATATATGAAAACCTTAAGCACGTCTTTTTCTGTCACGGAGGATATAGTCAGCACATCTGCCAACTATTACCGCAGGCTCTCTGTCTGCAAGCTGCTTTATTATCTTCGCCTGATAATTGAAAAGATTTCTGTCAGAAGTAAAGTCGTGATCATCAGGGTCAAGAAGCTCACCCTTGTAAACTCCGCCCTTTCTCAGAAAAGAACCTTTCAGTTTTTCATCAACAAGCCCGAAAAAGCGTTCATTTATGCCGCTTTCGTCGCTTGCAAGCTTTATAAGCTCCTTATCATAATATTTTATACCCATATCCTCTGACAGCATTTTTCCTACAGTTCTTCCGCCACTGCCGATGCCCCTTGCAATGGTTATGATCCTTGCCATAAAGCTCAACTCCTATTCACCTAAATATGCTTTCTTGACCGCTCATCATTGATAAGATCAGACGCCTTGCCTGACAGAACTATCTTGCCCGTTTCAAGAACATAAGCTCTGTCTGAGATAGCAAGGGCTTTCTTTGCGTTCTGCTCAACAAGCAGTACAGTTGTGCCGCTCTTTCTTATATCCTCGATTATCTTAAATATGGTTGACACAAGGATCGGTGACAGACCCATTGACGGCTCGTCCATTACAACTATCTTAGGTCTTGACATGAGTGCCCTGCCCATTGCCAGCATCTGCTGCTCACCGCCTGAAAGAGTACCTGCTATCTGATTTTTTCTTTCTGCAAGTCTAGGGAAACGCTCGTATATATCCTGAATATCCTTCGGTATATTCTCCTTGTCTTTTCTTGTAAATGCTCCAAGCTTAAGGTTATCAAGCACTGTGAGGTTTTGGAATATTCTTCTTCCCTCAGGAACGTGTGCTATACCCATTTCCACGATCTTGTGTGCAGGAGTTTTTGTAAGCTCCACGCCGTTGAATTGATAGAACCCGATTTTGCAGAGATAAGACCTGTAAGGGTGTGCAGAGTGGTGGTCTTTCCTGCTCCGTTTGCACCGATATGGGAAATGAACTCGCCCTCGTTTACCTCAAAGGAGATACCTTTCAAAGCGGCTATCATGCCATAATTGACGTGCAGATCATTGATTTCCAACATTGCCATTTTACTTACCCCCTTATTCGCCCAAATATGCGGTGATAACTTCAGGATTTTTAAGCACTTCCGCTGTCTTGCCCTCGCAGAGGAGCTGACCGAAGTTCAGCACTGACAGCTTTTCGCAGATACCTGAAACAAGGCTCATATCATGCTCGATAAGCAGCACCGTCATATCAAAATTATCTCTTACAAAGCGGATAGTATCCATAAGCTCCGCTGTTTCATTTGGATTCATGCCGGCAGCAGGCTCGTCAAGAAGCAGCAACTTCGGCTGTGTTGCAAGTGCTCTTGCAATCTCAAGCTTTCTCTGATCGCCATACGGAAGTCCAGAAGCAAGCAGACTCGCCTTATCGTCAAGCTCGAAAACCTTCAGAAGCTCCAGCGCCTTTGCGTCCATTGCCTTTTCAAGCTTGAAATATCTTGGAAGTCTGAAAACGCCTGTAAAGGTGCTGTATTTATAATGATTGTGAAGTGCGACCTTGACGTTGTCAAGCACCGTCATATCCTTAAAAAGTCTGATGTTCTGGAATGTACGGGCAATGCCTGCACGGTTTATTTCGATAGTGTTTTTGCCGGTAATGTTCTTTCCGTCAAGAACGATTGTGCCGTCTGTTGGCTTATAAACGCCTGTGAGCATATTGAAGATAGTGGTCTTTCCTGCTCCGTTCGGTCCAATAAGACCATAAAGCTGACCTTTTTCTATTGTTATGCTGAACTCGTCAACTGCACGGAGTCCGCCGAATGAGATGCCGAGATTTTTTACTTCAAGAAGTGCCATATCACTCAGCCTCCTTTACTTTTTCACGCTTGAACAAAGCCTTGAACTTAGCAGTATTTGCACTGATAAAAGTCTTTGTTTTTTCATTTGAAGTTATTATCATCATTACGATAAGAACGATAGAATAGATAAGCATTCTGTAGCTGTTTATGCTTCTTAGCATTTCTGGAAGCAGAACAAGCACGATAGCTGCGATAACACTTCCTCTGATACTGCCTATACCGCCCAGAACAACGAATACCAAGATAAGGATAGACAGGTTATAGTCGAACTTAGAAGCCTGGAGCGTATAGAAGTTATGAGAATAAAGCGCACCTGCACAGCCTGCAAGGAATGCAGTCAATGCAAAAGTAATAAGCTTATACTTTGTGATGTTAAGACCTACAGACTCGGCTGCGATAACATTATCTCTGATAGCCATTACTGCTCTTCCCGTTCTTGAATATACAAAGTTATAGGCAATGATAAGAGTGATAAGCAACATAACAGCGCCGATAATGAATGTAGAATCGTTAGGTGTGCCGCTGATACCCTGAGGGCCGTTAGTATAAGCTTTCCGTCAGGCTCAAGGTTAAGGTTTGACAGACTTTTGAGAGAAACGTGAACACCCTTAGAATCATAACCAAGGTAAAGTGCTGCGAAAACGTTCTTTATGATCTCACCGAACGCAAGTGTAACGATAGCGAGATAGTCACCTTTAAGTCTGAGAACAGGTATTCCTATAAGTATGCCGAACACTGCGGCAATTATTCCGCCTATAAGTATAGCCAAAGGAAATCTGATCCACACATTTTCAATAGTTTCAGAAGTAACGATAGAGAATATCGCACTTGTATATGCGCCAACGCACATAAAGCCTGCCTGACCCAAGCTAAGCTCGCCAAGTATACCAACTGTCAGGTTAAGGGATACTGCAAGTATAGAGTATACACACAGAGGAACAAGAAGTCCTGTGAGCATACTTGAGATATATCCGCCGCTGCTGAGTATCTGCATTACCACAAAGGCAACTATCACCATTGCGTATGTGATGAAGCTTTTTCTGGTCTGCGGCTTAAAAAACTTTGTTTTTGCGCTAGCCCCTTCTTTTTTCACAAAAAACCAATCCTTTCAGATAAAACAGAACTGCAAAGCAAGTCTGCTCGAAAATTTTAAGTTGACTTTTTATACCTTTTCGCTTATCTTCTTGCCGAGGATACCTGTAGGCTTGATGATAAGCACAAGTATAAGAACAGCAAAAACGATAGCGTCGGCAAGCTGCGGTGAGATATAGGCACGTCCAAGTATCTCGATAACACCGATAAGGATACCGCCGATCATAGCGCCCGGTATTGAGCCGATACCGCCAAATACCGCCGCAACGAACGCTTTGATACCAGGCATTGCGCCTGTGGTGTTCTGAAGCGTAGGATAAGCTGAGCAAAGCAGTGCGCCTGCAATTGCGGCAAGACCTGAGCCGATAGCGAATGTAAGAGAGATAGTGCGGTTGATGTTTACGCCCATGAGCTGAGCTGCACCTCTGTCCTCAGATACTGCAAGCATTGCAGGTTTTGTTGATGAACAATGAAAGACCAACTACAATGAGTATAGATACGATTATTGCAACTGATGTTTCTCCGGAAATAACTATCTGTCCGTCAAAAAGCTTGATGCTCGGCACGTTTACAACTGATGTAAAGTTTACAGGCTTTTCACCGAATATAAGCAGTGCGATGTTCTGCAAAAAGTAGCTGACGCCTATGGCAGTGATAAGCACCGCAAGCGAAGTAGCTTGTCTGAGCGGCTTATACGCCACCTTTTCGATGACTATACCGAGAAGTGTGCAGGCAATAACTGCAAGAACTATGGATAGCCAAGAGTTCAGTCCCCATGTGGTCATGCAGGTGAATATAACATATCCGCCCACCATAATAACATCGCCGTGTGCGAAGTTAAGCATTTTGGCAATACCGTATACAAGCGTATAGCCCAAAGCTATAACTGCGTATATACTGCCGAGGCTTATTCCGTTGATGAGGTTATTAAGAAAACCCATATACAAACATTCCTTCCTTTTGGAATAGACAAAACACAAGATGTAATCACATATATTACATCTGTCCTTGTCATAAACACAATATACAATAAATTATAACATAACCCCGTAGTTTTTGCAACACATTTTAATGAAATAAATCAAAAAAAACCGACAATTTTTCGCAATTGCCGGTTTTTTCATATTAAGCGTACTTTTTGTACGCACTTCATTTCAGCTATTACTGAGCAGTAGAAGCGGCAATGTCATCAGCTGTCAGTGCTGAATAAGCACCATTCTTGATGATAACAGCCTTAGGGTCCTTAGATACGGCACCGTCTTCGCCCCACTTCATGCCTGTACCTGTAAGTCCGTCATATGAGAAGTCCTTATCAGAGATAGCCTTTTTGAGCTTATCGCAGATATCAGAAGCAGACATATCAGCTGTGATGCCTTCCTTCTTCATGAGTTCTGCAAGTACCATTACGCCGTCATAAGCGTCTGCAGCGAACTGGTTAGGTGTTTCGCCGTTGTAAGCGTCCTTATACTTCTTAACGAAGTCCTGAGTTGCCTGATCCTGAGCGTCGGCAGCAAATGGTGTAAGGAACATTACGCCCTCGCAAAGTGAAGTATCAAAGTTCTTGATAGAAAGAAGTCCGTCAAGACCGTCGCAACCGAAGAATGTTGGGGTGTAGTTAGCTGACTTGCACTGTGTAAGGATAAGTGAAGCCTGCTGATAGTAGATAGGCAGGAACACGAGGTCTGCGCCTGCATTCTTAGCTGCGCTTATCTGAGCTGAGAAGTCAGTCTTGCTGTCCTTTGTGAATGACTGCTCTGCAACGATATCAAGACCCTTAGCCTCAGCCTCGGATTTGAATGTGTTGAAGATACCTGATGAATAAGCGTCAGAGCTGTCGTAAATTACAGCTATCTTTGTAGCAAGCTTGTTTTCTGCGATATAGTCGGCAGAACCTTTACCCTGGCTAGGGTCAGTAAAGCAAACCTGGAAACAGTTATCGTTCTTGATAACGTCCTGAGCTGAAGCAGAAGGTGTGAGCTGGAAGATGTTATCCTGCTTTGTCTTTTCAATAACTGCGAGGCAAGAACCTGTTGTTACTGTTCCGACCATTACCTGCATACCATTGTCTTTCAGTGCGTTATAAGCATTTACAGCCTTATCGCCTGAGTCAGCCTCATCGTCCTCGAAAACGTATGAGAGCTTTGTTCCGTTTATTCCGCCTGCGTCATTTACGTCCTTGACAGCAAGCTCGATAGCATTCTTAACAGCAACGCCGTACTGTGCAGCGTCACCTGTGAGCGGACCGCTGCAGCCGATAACGATAGTATCGCTGTTCTTTTTTGCACCGTTTCCGCAACCTGCAAAGCAAGAAACTGCAAGGGCAGCCGAAACTGTTAATGCAAGAATTCTCTTGACATTTTTCATAATAATCTCCTTCGTTCACATATGTCACTGCATATGCTTTTTTCATTAGTATTAGTATAACACGCAGAAGCCCGATTTGTCAATATTAAATCTTACAAATTTAACGTTATTTAAACTATGTTTATTGTTACAAACAATATGCGCGTTCACAGAAAAATAATTTTGTGTATTTTCAATGAACGATTTGCAAGTTTTTTGATAATATCCTGCATACATACACCACTGACTTATAAGCTGCATATGATAAAACAGCCACACGAAACCTGTGGTATATGAGATTCAGACAACATAAGGAGTGAACTTATTTGGATATGTTTGACAACCTGTCGTTAGGCAGGATACTTGCTGACGACACAGAGGATAACACACCTGCCTGCCCTTTTCCGAAAGGAAGATTTCCTGAGGATACGCCGCTGGCAATGGCATATGTGCCTTTTCAGATGTGGGAGAAGCCTTATGAGGCAGATGTAGGACTTTCAAGAGGAACTATCTTCCCATCCATAGACAAACCTTTTATAGGAGAGGAGGCTGTAAAGAATGCCCATACTAAGTGAAAAGGAGAGGCTTCTTAGAAAGATACAGGCGTGCAGCTTTGCCCTTGTAGAGGCTAATCTTTACCTCGACAGCCACCCTACCTGCAGAGATGGTCTGGCATATTTTGCCCGCCACAAGGCAGAAAAAGAGAAGCTTATTGCGCAATACAATGAGAAATATGGACCATTGACGATCACGCAGAACAATTCGTCCAAGAAATGGGAATGGGTAACATCACCTTTTCCGTGGGAAAGGAGTGTTGACTAATGTGGCAATATGAGCTTCGGCGAAGGACTAAGACTTATTCAGGATATGCTTGACAGCAAAAATTTCTACGCTTTCAATCCTAGCTTTGACAAATAATAAAAAAAGCGGGCTGTTGTTATCAGTCCGCTTTTTTGTACATATATCAAAAATCTTCCTTGTCCATCTGCTTGCCGCTCCTGCTGACCTTTTTATTAAGTATCAGCGAAAAAGCCAGCGTTGCAGCTATGAGTGCTATCATCACAAGCACTGATTTTATTGTCAAATGCTTCAACTGTGCTCCAATATATGTCTGCACAAGCATTTCAGGCATCACTCCCATTATCGAGCCAAGAAGATATGGTCTGTAAGGCATTCGCAGTGCGCCGTGTATCATTGAAACAAGGTCGCCCGGCACAACTACCACTGCCCTTGAAATGTAGGAGGCGAACAGATTATTGTCATGCCCATAATTTACGAGCTTTCGTGCCTTAGGATATTTCATCTCAATAACACGCATGATATCGCCACCCGATATTCTTCCCACAAGATAAGGAACAGTAAAACAAACCGATAGTCCTATTACGTTCAACAAAATGCCCACCCAGAACGGATATATTGCACCCACGCACACAAAAATAGCCGCAAGCGGGAATACCACCGACAAGGACTTCAATCCATAAAATCCCAGAATAACAAATGCGGCAAGCCACAAATTGTCCGGGCAATAACTGAGTATCTCAGAAAACTCATGGTCTTTCAGAAAAAAGAGCACAGCAAAATATTATGATAATAGTTAAAGCAAAGGGTACATATCTTCCATATTTTCGCACAAAGCTATCCATAACTCCTCGCTCCTCTCCGATTCTTTAGGGTATTATACCATATTTGAATGTTCAATTAATTATCAATCAATGAAAACTGTGTTACAACTTTCGCTGTCAAAACAAATTTATACTTTATCGTTCGTCAAATTGACCAATCATTCTCATTTTTGCACAATATCCCACTATCTCTATAATTTTTATAAGTAGAATTATGTCGTCTTATGTCGTGAAGTGTTCTTAAACAAGTCGATTTCTGTTTTAATTTATGTATATCTGATTAATAGGTTAAATTTGTACAATATTGCTATTGACCGACGTACCAATTAATGTTATAATTAATTATAAGAATTATTTGGGAGGTATTTTTATGAGATACACAGTATACAACAAAGCAATGAAACGTCCAGTTTTTCAAACAAACAACCTTGAAGAAGCCATTAACTATACACGCCGCCACCCAAGAAAGTCAAGACGACACTGCATATACGATGACAAACTAAAAACTTTTGATATAAAAAAAATAAGACTTGCCGCAGGAATATAAAACGCACAGGGTGTAGAACTCTGTGCGTTTTTGATGTATTTATGAATAAACAAGTCTGTTAAATTCTCTGCCGTAAACATCGGTGAAAATGACCTCGTCACCTGAGCTGAGCTTATCTAGCTTATCAAAAAGCCTGTGTAATTGTGAGCGCAGATTATAAGATCATTGTCTACACGTCTGCCGCTGTACTGACAAGCTGCAGTATTCATTGCAGCATAGCTCCAGCCACGAGTCACAGGAAACTCCTGCCCCAGTGTCGGGAATGAAATCAAGCCTATATATGAGTTGCCGTCAAGCACGATATCCTTATCCGGGTCATCTATCTCGCTGTCCGTGGATCGACTATCGTCAAAAATGTCAAAGGGTGAACTGCTGTCGCTATCCTCTGCACTGTCTGAGATCTGCGTTTTCAGGTCACTCAGCACAGCCTCCATCCTTTTATTACTTTGCTTTTCATGAAAATAGTTGTAATAATTAAGGGATAATGCCGCCGCTATCAGCATTATCCCCATTATTATCAACAAAAGTCCTAGTTTTTTTTAGTCACTATTTTTCTCCTGTTGTAAAGGCGAGCCTATGTGGTTTCGCCTTTATTTCTCTTTTTTCTGCTTACTCTCCAACCTGCCACGATAAGGATAACTCCACCGCCTATAAGTACAGGCACCCCGGCCAGTTGAGCGAACCAGTCTGTGGTATATTGTCAGGCGTTGAGCTTGATGAATCAGAGCCTGACGAGCTGCTGTCAGGTGTGCTTGAACTACTATCTGTATTACTCGAACTGTCTGACTTATATGTGTTCTCTATAAGAAACAGCTTGTCATTGTTTTTGGTAACAACTGTGTAGTTGGCAGGAATATCTATCTCCTTAACTGTCCACTCAGCCGCAGAATTGTCTTTCCAAAAATATTCCCAATTGTTGTCAGCGTTAAGAGTAACAGTATCGAAAAAGCTTGCCATCACGATATATCTCCACCTTGATATTATCAGGTATGAGCTTTTCCTGACCATCAGGAACTATCCACGACTTTCTTACACCATAATCACTGTCCCCTGCTGGGATCTCTTCGTATGTGAACTTGGTGTAAACTGTTATCTGACCCTCAGCCACGATATCCTTATCTATCTCGATAAGTGACGGAGAAGGTGTAAACTTAGCTGTTGTGTTTTCAAAACTCTTGCCTGAAACAAGATACAGACCCACAGAATCAGCAGAAAGCTTTACTTCACCGTTTGCGTCCGTCTTGCCTGTTGAAACTGGTGTTATGCCATCGGTTTTTGCGTAGTTGTCGAGAGTATCAGCGACAGCCTGCATTTTTGAAGCGTCAGTAAAATCAGACATATCTATAGGATAATCGCTGAACTCGCCAGTAAGGACAAAGTCAGCTTCTTTACGCTCACCGACCTTATATATACTCCACTCGGCATTACTAACAGTCGTTGTATCATTTTTGCACACTATATCCACATTGATATTATCCGCCGCAGAAGCTGAGATCGTCATGCTTCCCAAGGCTGAAACAGCCATTGCCGCCGTACACAAAACAGCCTTTGCAAGCTGAGAAAATTTAAGTTTCATCTTTGCTACTCTCCTTATCAGGTAGATTTTCAACATTATCGTCACTCTCTGGCTTATCCAGCATTGCCACAAGCTCATCATGAGAAATTTTTTTGCGTTTTGAATCCACAAACCACCACACAAGCAGTACCACAAACAATGGTATTGCTACAAAAAAGGCACGACCATAAGAGAATCGAGCTGAACAGCGTCTGCCGTTATTTTTGAAACACTCTTTGTATCGTCCGCAGTTTCAACTCTCTTTGCACGAACAAGAAGCCTGTGAGAATTGACTCCGTATGGTGTGCAGGTAGTCAACGTAACATGATCCTCACCTGGAATAATGTTCAGCTTATCCATTTCATTAGGCAGAACTATATAAACAGCCTCGACCTCATATGTATAGACCTCTTTCAACACTGTTATAGTGAACTCATCGCCCTCTGCAAGCTTATCAAGGTCGCTGAAAAGCTTTGCCGACGGCTGTGCTGAAATGACCGAATGAGTGTCCGCTCCGCCAACAGGCAGGCTCGAACCCTGCAGATGTCCCACAGCGACATTTAACACGCCATCACTTGTGCCATGATAAATAGGCAACTCCACCCTTATAGTCGGAATGGAAATATAGCCCATAACACCCGTCCCCGTGATATCTAGGATATCCTCATAGCCCTTGACCTTATCATAATCAACAAAAGGTCGGGCAAGCTTTGCTATCTCTTCATTATATTTTCTGGCTTGGCTGAGTATCTCTTCATTCTCCTTGTCAGAAAGGTCATTTGCCGCTTTCTGATAAGTCGCCACCGCACGGCTTTGCGTTTTTGAATTCCACCAATCGCTTATTGTTGGATATAACATCACGGACGGAGAGCCCCACAAGCAATAACAAGACCAATAAAATTGTAGTTGATTTACCGCTTTTCTTCCTCATGGAGTCCTCCCTGATGCCTGCCGACCGAGATCGGCAGGACAAAGGTAAAAATAAATTCAAAAATTAGTCGTTCTACCTGCGCCCAGTACGATAGCTCCGCCTACACCGTAGAAGATCTGAGTACCGATACCGCCAGTTGTTGGAAGTGAGCCGCCCTTCTGGTTTATGATCTTAACTGTTGAACCGCTTGTGCCTGAATCAGTGCCGTCGAGCATACGAATGGACTGAAGCGTATTAGCAGGATCATATGTTGTGTCAAACTTGAACTCATATGGATCAGCTCTGTTATACTGAGCAGGAGCTTCTGTCTCAACAAGCTTGTAAGTTGTCTGATCATCAATGCCCTTGATAGTGAACTTACCTGTTGCGTCTGTCCAGATAGTATCTACAGAGCCTGCCTCATCGCCAATCTCAAGTCTGTAAACATTGTCTTCTATCTTGACAAGTCTAATAGCATCGCCGTGTTTATCCCTAAGCTGGAATGCAGCACCTGCAAGAGGCTCGCCCTTTTCGTCTACCTTGTTACCAACAAGTGAGAATGTCCAGTCATAAACTGTAACCTTAGGTGTTTCACTTGAGTTTAGCAGAATAGAGATCTTATCAACATTTGTTTGCAGTATCTTCCTTTGTCCAATGATCTGCATCTGATATTATCTTTGCAACGTCTACTGCGCTCTCGGCACTGTCAAACTGAGACATATAAGTGCTAAGACCAGCAGTTTTCAGGCTGGTAAGCAGAGCATCGCCATTAATGCCTTTGCCCCACTTGATAGTATTTGTTGCAGATGCCTGGTCAAAGATCTGATAAGCCTTATATACTCTGTTTGTATCAGAATCCTTGATAACAATGTTATTAACGCCAGCATCAGTAGTAGCAAATACTCCGAATGCTGATGTTGCAGCAATAGCTGAAACTGACATAACTGTTGCAGCAGCAAGAGCTGCAAATTTCTTCATCTTCATAATCTTGAATTAACATTCTGTCCTCTTGAGGTTGAATTTGGTGCAACAGAGGACTCATAAACATCTGCCTCGATCTTGTCGATACCAGCAGGAAGCTCACTGTCAGCAAGCTTGTTTCCAAGCTCATCACGCCATTCCTTCGTAATGTTAAGTCCCTTGACGTTCGTAACTGTAACATCAGTGCCTGTTGCAAGATCGATCTCTTTGATATAGTAGTAAAGCTGCTTGTAATCATTGCCGACCTTTGTATATCCAGGAAGCTTTGTCCACTCATGTTTCCAATTGTTAGCTTCGTTAAGAGTTACCTCAGCACTGCCCCACTGAATATCATCTGGAACACCGCTTAAAACCTTAGTTGTAGACGAGCCAAGAAGGAACTTTACGCTCTCAGCCGAATGATTGCCGTTTCCATCGCTCCAAACCTTGCTTGCAGTTATCTTAAACTCTTTCAGCAGATTTGTTACTCTGAACATATCTCCGTTCTTCACGAACTGATATCCGTCCTCACCGACTTCACTTGGAACTACAGCCGGACGCACTTTAAAAAGCAAAATATATAGGAGTTTCGTCAAGAAGATAACCCTCCGGACTTTGCTTTTCTATAAGCTTATAAAGATGGGCCTCAGTATCTCCGGTGCCTGCAAGGTTCAAGGTCAAGATTGTATGACCCGTCAGCATTTACATTGAATGTCTGCGCCTTATCCTGCGCCGAATTTCCCCAGATAACTGATCTTCTGTCTTTTGCGGCATTTTCTTTGAAATCTACTGCCGGGAGCCAATCGTATGTGCCATTTTCCAGCTTAGTGTATCTGTAGATCTCAAAAGAAGCCTTAAGCATAATACTATAGTCTCCGCTGTCTACCTTCATAAGCTTAAATGGCTCAACAGTTGTTGATGACGCCTTTGACTGATTTATCAACTCAAACTCGGAATCATTATCATCACTGTCATTTACAGCAGAGCCGTTTGTGTCAAATGATATATTATTGAACACATGGACTTTATAGCCATCGTTCTCAGCGTCCTCATCATTTGCAGGACTTCCTGTATAAACGTAAACCAATTTCAGGTGACGCTGATCTGGAACGTTTATTTCAAGTTTCTTTACAAAATCTTGTGTCTTCGCTGTCAGTGCGGAACACTTTACAGCTGAAAGCATTTTTTCATTGCTGACTTCAGTGTTTGAAAAGCCGTTGCCATCCCTGTATTCATATTCGACTCTGAAAACACCGCCCGCCTTCTCAGAAGAAACCTCTTCCACAGGGACGGATATGCTTGAGCCAAAATCTAACCACTCGCTTCTCTTGTTGGCAAAGGCTTTTACTTCTTTGAAGCTGTTGCCGTCCATATAGCCATAAGCCACATAGTAACTCTTTATATTTCCGTTTTCGTAGCCTTCAGGCAAAGCCAGATCAATAGTACCCTTAGCGCCAACAATACTTTCACTTGGAATAAAGTTAGCGATAAACTTGCCCTTTTCGTTGGTAATAACATCTGCACTGCAAGAAACTGTGCTGTCAACTGCCTCCGGATCTGATATCACATAACTGTAATCACTCACAGCAAGCTCTGCACCCGTATCTGCGTCAAATACCTTGATAGACTTCAGATCCATGTCAACAGCGGAATTGCCATTTATGCTTACCGTTTTTGTCTGAATGTTACCCTGAGCGTCCTTTGTCTTAACTACAGCCGTGCCTCCGCACTTGATAACATCGTTGAGAGTTATCATTCCGTTTGTTGAGCATTTAAGCTTTTTAGGGTTAACATCAATGGTATAAGTTATCTCACAGCCGGTGGACTTCGGAGAAGAAGTTTTCTTCAAGTTCTTTTCCTTAACTGTCTGCGTCTGGCTTCTCTCCGGATATTTTCCAGCTTTATCCTGAACTGTGTTTTTGAACGCTGCAGTACCATTCTTGTAAACACCATTCTTAACATCATCGACCTTTACAAGTGTACTGTAGTAAGCTGTCCAAGCGTCCTGCTGATTCCATGCAGTCTTGAAAGTTACTGTATTGGCTGTCTTATCATAGAAATATTCAAACTGATTTGTTTGTGCAAAATCATACTTATCAGAACTATTTCCAAATGAATACTTGAGATAATCCTTGATAAGTGCCGTCCTTGTTGATATCAAGCCGCCAATCAAACCTGTAATACTCAACACCATTTACAGTAACAACAGGCAGGCTGCTAAGATCATGCACTGTGTCGCCTGCTACACTGCTTGCAGCGTCATACTTTTCATAAGGCGCTTTGGAGCTGTCGCCTATAGTAAACTTTGTCTTATCTGCACTAGGCCGAATGTTTCACCTTTATAAGTAGCCTTGTTATTTACATTTATAATAGTACCTTTCGTCAAGACCTGTTACATCTACGGTACTGCTATACTGTATCTGCACAAGGTTTATATTGTCAAATTCTTCACTATCATTGAACTTTATCTCAAACGAAGTGTTGTCGGCATTAGGTACTACAGTGTAATTTGAACTGTCAAGCGGTTCATAGCTTCCTGTTCCATTTCTCTGAACATACATGATAATGGAATCAGTGTTAAGAACGCTCTTTATTGACTTACCATCATTTGACGTAGCGTTCATTATATCGCTTATAGTCTTGCCCCTAAAGGAACCGTTTGTCTGCTTGACCTCTACCTGCCACTTATATGTAACACTGCTTCCGTCCTGAGAAATGTCAAGAACTGTTTTTCAGTTATTGTCTTGCCTTTAAGGGTAGAATTTTTGTCATTACATTTAACAGTTACTTCCCATTTGAGTATACCTAACGTGTTATTATCTATCCAACCACTTTTTGATATCTGATACCTATTATAAACAGTTTCACTTGATGTGATATCAGACCATGGTTGGCTTTTATCAGGTCTTTGCATTTTAACTGTATTTGTAGTTTCCGCCTTGTCAGGATCGATAGCTGTCACATACTCGATAGTAATTTTTGACGCTGTTGTTTTATCGTCAAACGTAAACGTGTTTCCATTAAGTGTGTACTTTACATCTGAACCATCATCAGCTTTAAGTGCAAAGCTTCCTGGCTTTGCATCAGGAAATGCTTCATCATAAAGGTGATAGCCCTTGAGGGCTGCGTTTTTTCCTTTCATTTTCTTTTTTCTTTTTAGATATTGTCGAACTTTACCGTTAAAATTCTGCAAAACGGATCACTCCCTCCGAAATTATACACTATTTATAATAAACGCTAGTCCACTGTGCCTATCCTTTTAAAAGGATATATCCTCAGTGAGACCTTTCCAAGCACTGCTTCCTCAGCAATACAGCCTATCCTCTTTGTACGGCTGTCAACAGACGTAGATCTGTGGTCGCCCATAACGAATATTCTCTCGTCAGGCACCTGATAAGGCAACTCGATATCACATTCTCCCAGAGCTTTGCCATCAACATACGGCTCATTCAAGGTTTTTCCGTTGACGATAACAGTACCGTCCTCCTTAATATCCACCACATCTCCTGCTGTAGCGATAACACGTTTCAACAGTATCTTATTATTATAATAAAACGCAACTATATCGCCCTTCTGAAAGCTTCCACGCTTTCTGCACACCACCAGCTCGTCGTCATGCAAAGTCGGCGTCATACTTGTACCCGTTACTCTCAAAACAGGCAAAAATAACATTGATATGATCACTGCTGCCGCTGCCACAACAAGAAGCGACGCCACGGTGCTGCGGAGTATCCTCAGATATTCCCGCCTTTCATGATGCTTTTTACCACCGCTCAAGTGTCTGGACATCAGGAAGCTCAGGTTTTTTTAACACCTCGTTCTTGCTATCTGCTGCCATGATCTTCCTCCACTACCGGCTGCTCAACAACCAGCTTGTGACCTGTCAGTGCAGCTACCTGCCGCTCCAGCCTGTCAAGTCGGTCAGTGATACTTTTTTTATCTTCAAGCTTTTGAAGAAGCTTTTCATTCTCTGCGTTAAGCTTATCATATTCTTTTCGCAGATAAAGCATTAACTCGAGCAGCTCATTTTTCGACAGTTTTTCAAGCGCCTTATCCTTCAAAAGCCTCACCTCCGACGCAGTATGCCTATATAATTACAAGTATTATATCACTTGATTTTCCATTTGTCAATCCCACAATATATCATATTTGTATTTTATTACATATAAATATACTGATAGTTTACACAATATTGATTTATCATTTTCATAGTGTCGGCAGATGATAAAACGGCATATTTATTAGCCTTGAACATGAAACAATACGAAACCTGCGTTTTTACGCTAATTGCAACTTTCACCCAAAAAATCTTTCCTATTTTGATTATAGCAGCCTGCATAGTCAATATTTTAACATTGTATACTAATACTGTATTTATTAATATTTTGTAAACTTTGATAAATAACTTTCTATCATTAGCCAAATATTAATTTAGTCCCAGATCGATCCTTATTTAACGACAAATGTTCACGTCAAAGCAAATAAACTTTACATGTCTACATTGACAAGCTTTCAAACTTTACACGTTCGACAAAGCAAAAAAATCGGCAAATTTCATGTATTCACCGATCTATCATCAATTTTGCTTTCTCACAACAGCATATTCATCATCAAGCCTGTAATAAGGACAGCTATATTCGCTGTCGCTCATTGATCTGTATGCTTCGTCCTCGTCAAGATCGACCATGCAGCAGTAACATTCACAATCCTCATCAAAAACGTAATTCACACAGCTTTCGCAACGGCTGACTATTTTCTTTGCCTTTGTCATAACAGCCTCCTATTTAAGCACCTTTTTAAGTATACTATTTATAAATACAAGTGCGTCCTTCATTTTTTTTCATATCACTATCTGAAACGCTGGAAAATTTACCAAGTATATCATCAAGTATCTCGTTTTTCATCTTTTCCATAAAGCGCATAGCTTCGTCAGTGAGCCTGATGTTGATAACTCTGCGGTTATCGGGATTTTGCATTCTGATAACAAAGCCCTTGTCAACAAGCTGTGCCACAGCCCTCGTTGCCTGCTCATTAGAAGTGTTTATCTTGCTTGCAAGCTGTGACATTGTGAGCGTTCCCTCAATACACAGTGACAGCATTATTATCTGCTGAGTTCTTGTTATATCATACTTTTTCTTATCAAACGTATCAAATACCAATTTTCTGCTGAGAGGGTATATCTCATACATTGACATGATACATTCACGACGTACATTGTCTACCATTTTTACTTCCTCCACATAACACGCATATGAGCGTAAGTCGATTTTTCCACACACAGTAATTATAGCATACGCTTCTCATTTGTCAATAGCAGAAATATATCAATATTTGATTTTGTTAAGTTATTCTTTTAGGGGTTTTGTTGATGAAGATAGATTATATGCACATGGCAAGTTTTAGAATTTTACATATTAACAAAAAGTTCAGTCGAAATTTTGTAAATTATAGCTGCCAGCTTAACACAAGACGGTAAGAATGTGGTATAATAATTAATGAAGTAAAAATAGATTATGGAGGTTTAAAGTATATGTTGTGTACTGAGTGTAAAAAGAGCAAGAAAAACGTATTCCTAACGAGGAAAAAGAAAATGCACAGCCCGCCGAGAAAGTGTGCAGCGACGTACATACAACACTGAAATCAAAGCGTTCAGCCGCTTTGATACTTTTTGACTGGTGCTACGCTTATGCTTATAATGGTGTTCATTCTTTTTTTTTGGCTTGTCATGTTGCCGAATCTGCCACAAGACAACAGCGTCCTTTGCGAATAACTGTGCAAATATATGCCAGACCGCTAAGGAATATATCGGGATCTGATCTTCAAGACGATCTGCTCCTGCCTTCGGGCGGGAGTTTTTTTGTTTTATGGCGATTTTACAAGCTTTTTACGGCACCTGCATTGACATCATATTCGTTTGGCGGTATAATAATACAGTATGATATAAGATGCCTTTCTTACGATAGGAGTTAGGAGAAATAAGAATATGAATAACAAGGTCTACGATAACAGAGAGTTATCATGGCTTAAATTTAACGAGAGAGTTCTTGAAGAAGCTCAGGACAGCGCTACACCGCTTCTTGAAAGATTGCTTTTTCAGTCTATATTTGCAAGCAATCTTGACGAGTTTTTTAGGGTGCGTGTGGGCTCGCTTTATGATTCCTCGCTTGTGGACGACGATCATAAAGACAACAAGTCTAAAATGCGTCCATCTGAACAGCTTTCAGCAATATTTGAGCGTGTTCATGAGCTTATACCAATAAAAGATAAGACATACAAAGCTATCTGCGAGGAACTGGAGCTTAAAAATATAGTACATAAAAACATAAAGGCTCTCACTGAACAGGATAAGAAATTTCTTGAAGCTTATTATGCCTATGAGGTCAAGCCGTTTCTTAATGCGTTTATCATTGATAAAAGACACCCTTTCCCGTTTCTTGCAAATCAAAGTATTTATGCGGTCGCAAAACTCGCCTCAAAATCTGCCGTCACAGTGGGTATAGTTAGCTGTAACGAGAAATTTCAGCGTGTGATCTTTCTTCCTGATGACGAGGGGTGCATAAGCTATATCCTTGTAGAGGAGCTTATTCTCCATTATGCTGACAAGGCATTTGAGGGCTATAAAATAGAAGAAAAGGCTCTTATGAGAGTGACACGAAACGCCGACATCGACGTTGACGAGGGCTTTGACTCTGAGCTTGATTTCAGACAAAATATGTCTGAGCTTATCAACAAGCGTAAACGCCTTTGTCCTGTTAGATTGCAGCTTTCAAACAAATATCCGACACTGTGCTGAACGAACTGCTTTCAAGGTTGGAGCTTTCGGAAAAGCAAGTCTTTGTAGAGAAAACTCCCCTTGATATGTCCTATGTGTTCGCTGTGTTTGACAAGGCGGCAGACAGAAAAAGAGCTTTTCTTCCCGAAACAAGAGCCGCAGCCCTCTGCTATGATAGACCCGTCAAGGTCAATGATAGAGCAAATAGACGAAAAGGATCTTTTTCTGCACTATCCTTATGAGTCCATAAAGCCTTTTATCAGGCTTCTTGACGAGGCGGCAAAGGACGATAGCGTTACGTCTGTCAAAATGACTTTGTATCGTGTGGCGAAGAATTCCAAGGTCATAAAGGCGTTGTGCAACGCCGCTGAAAATGGCAAGGACGTGCTTGTGCTTGTGGAGCTGAGGGCACGTTTTGATGAGGAAAACAATATAGGCTGGTCAAAGCTTCTCGAGGAGTCAGGCTGTCATGTAATGTATGGTCCGCAGGGACTTAAGTCCATTCAAAGCTTTGTCTTATTACAAGAAAAGTTGGCGACAGCGTTAAGTACACTGTTCAGGTGGGTACAGGAAACTACAACGAAAAGACCGCAGGGCTCTATACCGACCTTTGCCTTATGACATCAAACAATGACATTGCTCAGGATGCTTGCGAGGTGTTCAGAACGCTGTCAATGGGCGAGCTTGTGGAAAGCTCAAAGGCACTTATGGTCGCTCCCCACTGTCTGCAAAATAAGGTAGTGGAGCTTATGGATAATGAGATAAGCATTGCAAGAGCAGGCGGTGAGGGATATGTTGCCGCAAAGCTCAATTCTCTTACTGATAAGGTGCTTATGGACAAGATAATAGAATGTTCTCAGGCAGGCGTGAAGGTAGAGCTTGTTATAAGAGGTATATCCTGCCTTGTGGCAGGCGTGGAGGGCGTTACTGACAATGTGCAGATACGCTCAATAGTGGGCAGATATCTTGAACACGCAAGGATATATATTTTCGGCACAGGTGTTCGCAAAAAGGTATACATATCCAGCGCAGACTATATGACAAGAAACACCACAAGGCGAGTTGAGGTCGCCGCACCTATCCTCAGTGAAGAAGTAAAAAACGTGTCCTTAATATTTTTGACACCCAGATGCAGGACAACGTAAAAGCAAGGATAATGCAGCCTGACGGAAAATATGTCCGTGCAGAGCGTGGAGATATCGCCATTGACGCACAAAGCAGATTTTACGCTGAAGCATACGCCAATGCACCAAAGCCTGCTCCTGTTAATGATTCAAAGGCTGTCGAGCCTGAAAAGGAGAAAAAGGGCTTTTTAGGCTGGCTCAAAAGGCTTTTCAGAAGAAAAAAGAAATAATATACAATGCGGTCATATTCTATGTGACTGCATTTTTTTGTATAAAAAAAGGGACAGACTTTCGCCTGTCCCTTAAATTTTTATTCATTACTTCTTATCTGAAAAAGCATTGTTGATAGCTGAAACAAGACCCTTGATAGAAGATACGATGATATCTGAGTGTCTGCCGACGCCCCAATACATCTTATCACCGCAGGAAATGTATGATACAGCCTCAGATGTTGACTTTCTTTCAAGAGCGTGTTCTGTATATGTTTCCACGGTAAAATCAAAGTTCAAAGCCTGCTTGATAGCATTTGCCACAGCGTCAAGACGTCCGTTGCCCTCTGCTGTTACACCGTTTACAGACGCCGTAATAGCGGCGCAGATAGTGCCGTTCTGTTCTGAACATAGTGTGCCTCAGGAATGTCAACAGGTGCGCACTTGTTGAGGTACTCGTCCTTGAATATCTTGTAGACCTCATCAGGCATAAGCTCTTTGTGCTTGTGGTCTGAAACAGCCTTTTACCTTGTAGCCAAAGTCCTCTCTCATCTTCTTTGGAAGATCGTAGCCGAACTGATTTTGGAGGATAAAGCCTATTCCGCCCTTGCCTGATTGCGAGTTTATTCTGATAACGTCACCGTCATACTCTCTGCCAACGTCATGCGGATCGATAGGAAGATAAGGAACTGTCCACTTGTCACAGCTCTTTTCTTTTCTCCAGTTCATGCCCCTGTTCTCTCACCATTGCCGAAACAAGTACCCTCTATTCTGTCAGCACCTGCAAGCAGACCCATTTCGCAGTCTGCCACTGCACAGCCTCTGTCATTATGTGGGTGAAGTGAAACTATAACGTTCTCTCTGTTGTGAAGAGTGTCGCACATATACTCTACCTGCTGAGCATAAACATGAGGCATTGACATTTCAACTGTTACAGGCAGGTTGATGATGACCTTGTTATCAGGTGTTGGCTGCCAGATATCGATAACAGCGTTGCAGATATCTCTTGCAAACTCAGGCTCTGTGCCTGTGAAGCTCTCAGGAGAATACTCGAATACGATATTGCCCTTTGCGTGCTTCTTATACTCGTTACAGAGCTTTGCACCGTCTGTAGCTATCTTGATTATCTCTTCCTTAGACTTTCGGAAAACCTGCTCTCTCGTCTTGCACCCACCGACGGCTCTCTGTAATGTCAGAACTTTGCTTTTGTTCCTGTCAACGCCTTTATCATATTGATTTTATTATACCCATACTTCCCGTCTTTTGTCAATAGGACATTTGCTGATTTAACAATTTGTTAATTTATTATATCTGTACTGACCATAATTATACATCTTAAAATATTCTTATTTCCATTTTCCAATGCTTAAAAGTGTCTTAATTAGCCTGTCTGTCGGTTGACAATAGGTCATCAATGGGCTATAATATAGAGGCAGCAGCACACAAGGATTGTGCGTAAGATGCGTAGTCAGATTTTTTGTTAGCTTGTATAGAAACGACGCAGGCTAACTAGCGTTAGTTAAGGAGTTTCTGTGCAAGATAACGGAAAATCTGCAAGCAGATTGCGTGCAAAGCCGCTGGGCGTGCCTTGTGTGCTGTTGCCTCTATGTCGACAGAGGGGGTGACCCCCTCATACTTTTGTACAAAAGAAGGGATCATAACATGATATTTGAAAGCATAAAAAAGCTGGTAATATACGGTCTTGAAAGCGGACTTATAGAGGAAACTGACAAAGTTTACGCCACAAACAGGCTTCTTGAAGCCCTTGACCTTGAGGAATATGACGAACCAGCGGAGGAGTTTTCTGACGTTGATCTTGAAAGCACTCTCAAGAGCTTCTCGATTACGCTGTGGAAAAGGGTACCCTTACAGAAAATTCTATTGTATACAGAGATCTTTTCGACACAAAACTCATGGGGCTTCTTACTCCAAGACCGTCAGAGGTAGACACAAAGTTCTGGGGACTTTACAACCACCAGTCTGCAAAGGTCGCAACTGACTATTTCTACAAGCTTTCGCAGGACACGGACTACATAAGAAGATACAGAGTAAAGAAGGATATGCGCTGGATAGCTCCAACAGAGTACGGCGACCTTGATATAACTATCAATCTTTCCAAGCCTGAAAAAGACCCGAAAGCCATTGCGGCGGCAAAGCTTGCAAAGCAATCGGGATATCCTAAGTGCCTGCTGTGCTATGAGAACGTGGGATATGCAGGACGAGTGAACTCCCCTGCAAGACAGAACCACCGTGTTATATCCCTTAAAATAAACGGCACAGACTGGGGACTTCAGTATTCCCCATATGTTTATTACAACGAGCATTGTATCCTTTTCAATAAGAAGCATACGCCTATGGTAATAGACCGTTCGGCATTTGAGAAGCTTTTTGACTTTGTCAGACAGTTTCCGCACTATTTTATAGGTTCAAACGCTGACCTGCCTATCGTTGGCGGATCTATCCTTTCGCACGAACATTTTCAGGGCGGTCATTATACTTTTGCAATGGCGAAAGCCCCTGTTGAAGAAAAGATAGTTTTCAAGGGCTTTGAGAACGTTGACGCAGGTATCGTTAAATGGCCTATGTCCGTTATCAGGATAAACAGCGAGGACAAAAACGCTCTCGTTGACCTTGCTGACAAGATACTCAAAGCTTGGAGAGGCTACACCGACGAAGAAGCGTTCATTTACGCTGAAACTGAAGGTGAGCCGCACAACACTATCACCCCTATCGCAAGAATGAGAAACGGCAGATATGAGCTTGACCTTGTGCTTAGAAACAACATCACAACTGAGGAGTATCCTCTCGGCGTTTATCACCCGCATCAGGAGCTTCATCATATAAAGAAAGAGAATATCGGTCTTATCGAAGTAATGGGTCTTGCAGTGCTTCCGTCAAGACTTAAAGGCGAAATGGAGAAGCTTGCTCAGGTTCTGGTCACAGAGGGAACAGAGGGTGTACGCCGTGACAAGCTGATAGAAAAGCACGCTGACTGGGCTGAGGAGATATCAAAGAAAAACAATATAACAGCCGAGAACGTTCATGAGGTCTTGCAGAAAGAAATAGGCATCGTGTTCGCAAAGGTGCTTGAACATGCAGGCGTTTATAAGAGAAACAAAGACGGAAAAGCTGCATTTGAAAGATTTATAGACTATGTGAACAACAAGTAATAAAGAAAGAGGTGAACGCCCGTATCTCGCAGAAGAAATCCTGCAAGGGTGCGGACATTTTTATGATCAGATTTACAAGACAGCATATAAAGGAAACAGCAATAATTCTGGCAATAGTCATTTTTATAGGCACACTGTGGTTTTTAGGCTACAAAAGGCATATAAGAGATACGATCAATCAGGCTTATGACGTTACGCCTATATCCGCTATACAGTTACAGCTTGCTTCGTCATCAAAGGCTGATAAGCTTATGATAGTGGCTCATCCAGACGACGAAGTGCTTTGGGGCGGAGGACATCTTTATGATAAAGGCTATCTTGTTGTGTGTGTAACAAACGGAAGAAATAAGGTGCGTTCTCAGGAGTTCAAGGACGTGGTGAAAGCCTCAGGCAACGAGTGTATAATGCTTGAATATCCTGATAAAGTCAGGGGTAAGCGTGATGATTGGGCGCTTGTTAAGGACGGTATCGAATCTGACCTTGAAAAGATAATGACCTGCAAGGATTGGAAGCTTATAGCTGTGCATAATCAAAAAGGCGAATATGGTCATATCCACCATGTAAACGTGCATAATTACGTCACTGAGATATACGATAAGAACGATATCCAGTGCGACCTTTACTGCTTTGGCAAGTATTACAAGGCTAGCCGTCTGAAAGTGGTGGGCAACACTTTGCCAAAAATATCAAAAGAAAGATATGAGTTCAAGAAAAAGCTTGCGGATATGTATACCTCTCAAGAGAAAACTGTAAACAAGCTGTGGCATATGGCTTATTATGAGGATTGGACGCTGTATAAACGCTACAGTGAACACCCTGAAATGAAAAAAACAAACTGCAACTGCGCTGGGAGTGGCTGTGAATGAAGCTCAGTAAGAAAAATATAATACATCTGTGTGTGCTTACAGGGATATATCTTCTGTTTGTCCTTGCGCTCACAAGGTTTAAATACGCCTATGGCTCTGAGCTTGATTGGGGCGGACAGCACTATGCTATCCCTGATTATTTCAGAAAGCTCTTTTACAAAACAGGGGACTTTTTTTCCCTCCTTTGCCCCGAATATAGGTTGTGGAGAGAACATCTATAATCTGTCATATTATGGACTTTATTCGCCTATAATACTTTTTTTTTCTTATCTTCTGCCCTTTGTGAAAATGTCAACCTATATACAGATAGTATCCATAATAGGCATTATAGCAAGCCTGTGGATATTCTATATATGGATGCGTCAGAAATTCACAGACAACACAGCGTTTGCATTGAGCTTTGTGTTTCTCTTTTCAGCGCCCCTTATCTTCCACAGTCACAGGCACATAATGTTCGTGAATTATATGCCGTTCCTGCTTTTAGGTTTTATGGCTATCGAGGATTATTTTGAAGGCAAGAGAAAATACATGGTGACGCTTTGGGCATTTTTGATGCTCATGACAAGCTATTTCTTTGCAGTGTCGGGTCTTGCGGCAATGGCAGTGTATGGCGTTTACCGCTGGCTGAAAATAAATGAAAAGCCAACTTTCAAGAAGTTCTGCAAAGACGGAACAGCATTCGCTTTCAGGCTTATCCTAGCAGTGATAATGGCGTGCGTGCTTATCCTGCCGACACTGCACTGTATGCTCTCAGGCAGAGAGGCAGGCAACAGCCATGTTGATCTCAAGTCGTTCATACCAGGCGTAAACTTGAAATTCCTGCTCTGTTATCACTACTCAATGGGGCTTTGCCTTTTCACAGTGCTTAGCATAATATCGGCGGTGTTCTCAAAACAACGCTATAGAAGATTTCTCGGAATCGTTATGATGGTAATAGCCACCTGCCCTATAATAGTCTATATGTTAAACGGCACACTGTATGTTGACCCGAAAGTTCTTATACCTTTCCTTCCTCTTGGTATGCTCCTTTTCGGACACACCTATTTTGATATAATAAGAGGAAAGCTAAAGCTTAAACCACTTGCAGTGATAACCCTTTTAGTTGCATTGGCAGGAGTTTTCTGGTTCAAGACCACCAAAAAAGTGGAGTTTTATATTATCCTTGACTTTTTGGTGCTTATGTCGAGCCTGTTTGTATACAGACGTTGCAAAAAAAGAGTTCATACTTAATATAGGAATGTCCCTTTGCCTCGTGGTATCCACAGTATATGCAAACTTTGCAGACGAGCTTGTGCCTTTAAGAGAGCTTGAATATGATAACAGCAGTGATATGAATACGCTTGCAGATTATGTCGGCTCGCAAGAGGAGATATCGAGAACTTCAAACTGCGTTGACGAAGTGAACACAGTGAACATGATATATAATGCAGATTATTACACCATGTCAATATATTCCTCACTGCACAATAAAGATTACAACAAATTTTATTACAGCGAGATATACAACGAAAATTCATACCGCAACACTTCCCTGACCACTCGGACACGAAGCCTTATTGCTGATATGTATTTTTCAAACAGATATCTTATCACTGACGACCCGGTAAAGGCAGTATCAGGCTACAAGAAGATAAAAGAGAGCGGAAGCCTTTCACTTTATGAAAACAATGACGTTCTGCCTTTCGGATATGCTACCAATGCTCTTATCGGCAGAAAAGAATATAATTCCCTGAATTATCCTTACTCAGTGGAAGCTCTTTTCAATAATATAATAGTTGAGGATAAGACGGAAAAGTCATTTCATCTGATATAAAAAAGGTACGCTCCATCAACTTTACAGAGTGCGACCAGATAAAGCGTGAATGGGGAAAATACACCATTGACGCTAAAAAGCCTTTCACTCAGGAGATAACGCTTCCCGAAACGCTCACGAACAATGAGATAATGTTTGTATCTTTCAATGTGAACAACGATATAAAGGGTGGCAGAAAGGACGCTTGGGTGTCCATAAACGGCAATAAAAACAAGCTCACTGCACCTGATTGGAAGTATTACAATAATAACAGACGTTTTGAATATGTCATAACCACAGGTCAGGACTATAGTGCAGACAGCGTTAAAGTGAATTTCTCTGACGGCAAGTATGAGATAACCAACGTTCGCTGTTATGTCATCGACAAAGACAGCCTTGTGCGTGACGTTGACCCGTTCATGATATACAAGAAGACCTCTCACGGAGATGTGATAAACGGCACTATAGACGTTAAAAATGACGGCTATTTCACCATTTCCATTCCGTATACCGACGGCTTCACCGCTGAGATCGACGGCAAAGAGGTGCAGTGTGAAAAGACCGACACTGCATTCCTTGGCTTCAAGATACCAAAGGGCAGCCACAGCATAAAGATAACCTTTACCGCACCGTTGCTCCACGAGGGCATAGTTCTCTCAGGGGCAGGCTTGCTGATATTCATAGCATTCGTTATTATTGACAGAAGAAAATCAAAAGCTTCAAAGTAGGAAAAAAAAAAAGCGACAGAAATCTGGATCTGTCGCTTTTTTTGTCGTATGTTTGGGTTTGTCTATTCACTTATTGCATAATATATGATAAAATAACAGAGTGATTGTGTGACTTTTGTCAAAGGTTCTGTCTGAATCCCTCACCAATGGTAACATTTTCGTATGCAAGTTCACGCATTTTCAGCATTACGTCATGTGGAGTTTCTCTCATTCCACCCGTTGCCCAATCTATTATTATTCCGCAATAGCCATGAGAATAAAAATCGGCAAAGAACTTCGCCTTATCGGAACGCTTTCTGGTTATAGCAACAGCGTGATAGAAAAATCTGATGAACAGCTTGTGCATACTTCTGAAAAGATAATGCTCGAATATCTTTTCGTTGCTTTTTAGCGTGTTTGAGTAAAAGCGCTTGTCTTTGAGCATATTTACGAGAAATCCTTCAAGACGCTCATACCAGTTGTCGTAGTTTACGCCTTTGGTGATGTCAGCAAAAAGCTCGTGAAGATAGATATAGCTCAAAAGCTCATACTTATCCTGAAAGTGGTAATAAAAAAAGACTGGCGGTTAAGACCGCACTCACCTGTTATATCGGATATGGATATTTTATCAAAGGGTTTTTGCTCGCAGAGTTTTTTCAGTGAATCACACAAAGCACTTTTGGTTATCGCAGAGCTTGACATTTAACTACATTCCTTTCAGATTCATAACGACAAAAAGTCTTTTTTGAGGAAAAATCAGACTAAGCTGGATTAATGTCAAAAAAGTAGACAATTTGCGCTAACTTTTATTATATCATAAATTTATGAAATTTCAATAACTTTTTATAAATATTTTATCATTATCATTTTTTCACAGGGGAAACGGCATGAAAAACAATATCATCACAGAATTTATAAATGGTCAAAGCTGTAGAGCGTATGAAGCCCTGGGGGCAGTAAAAATAGAGAACGGCATAAGATTTTCCACCTATGCGCCCCATGCAAGGAAGGTAGAGCTTTGCCTGAATGGAGATATTATCCCTATGGAATGCGATGAACGTGGGGTATGGAGCGTTGAACGCCCTGCAAAAAGAGGGTGACATTTATCAGTATGTTATCACAACGCCTACTCTTGAAAAGCACTACCGCTCAGACCCTTTTGCGGTGTACAGCGAGGTAAGACCGAAAAATGCGTCTGTGGTGTATGATATCGACAGCTATAGCTGGAATGACCAAGAATGGCTCTCAAAGCGTGACAAATGCTATGAAAAGCCTATGAACATATATGAGGTACATTTCGGCTCGTGGCGCATAAAAGAGGGAAAAGAAGAAACCGACCGCTTTTACACCTATGAAGAAATGATAGACCTGCTCATACCTTATGTAAAGGAAATGGGCTATACCCATATCGAGCTTCTGCCACTGACGGAATATCCTTATGACGGCTCATGGGGCTATCAGGTGTCGGGATATTTCTCCGCAACCAGCCGTTACGGCGACCCTAGAGGGCTTATGAAGTTCATAGACGCTTGTCATGCGGAAAATATCGGCATCATTCTGGACTTTGTACCCGTACATTTTGTCCGCGATTTCTATGCCCTGCACATATATGACGGAAGCTTCCTCTTTGAAAGCGACAATGAATATGACAGATACTCCGAGTGGGGGTACTGCCCTGTTTGACTACACAAAGCCTCATGTGCTGAGCTTCGTAAAATCCTCAGTTAATTTCTGGATAGAAAAATATCATGTTGACGGATTGAGATATGACGCAGTTGCAAACCTTATCTATCGTCACGACACTGATGACGCTGTGAACGACAGCGGTATATGGTTCTTGAAGAACACTAATTACGCCATTCAGAAAATGCACCCTGACGTTATGCTTTTCGCAGAAGATTCCACAAACTACACAAAGGTAACTGCCCCTGTTGAGTTCGGAGGTCTTGGCTTTGACTATAAATGGGATCTGGGCTTCATGAACGATACCATCAATTATATAAAGACTCCGCCTTTTGAACGCAGAAATCATCACAATAAAATGACCTTCTCCATGAGTTATTTCTATAATGACCTTTTCATTCTTCCTTACTCCCACGACGAGGTAGTTCACGGCAAGAAAACCATGGTGGATAAGGTGTTCGGCAGTCAGCAGGAGCAGTTTGCTACCATAAGAGCACTGTATACTTTCCAGTTCACTCACCCTGGCAAGAAGCTCAACTTCATGGGCAACGAGCTTGGCGAATATCTTGAATGGCGTGATGAAAAAGAGCTTGGCTGGAATTTGCTCACATATCCTATACACGATTCATTACACGAGTATGTGAAAGCACTCCACAAGCTTTATCTTGAACAGCCTGCACTGTATAAGTCCGACTATAATTCCACATCTTTCCGCTGGATAGACGCAGACAACAAAAATCAGTGCATTTATGCCTACCGCAGAAGTGACCCTTCCGGCAAGACGCTTTATATGGTGTTCAATTTTTCCGGAAGCTATCAGAACTATAGCCTGAAGGTCGAGCAAAACGGAGCCTACAAAGAGCTTCTCAACTCTGACCGTGATATTTATAGTGGATCAAACTGCATAAACAGCGGTCTTTATACCACAAACTATAAGCTGCCACTCAGACTCGCACCTCTCAGCAGCGTTATAATTACCACAGAATGAGAAAAAAATATTAAAAATCATAAAATACTATTGCAAAATGGCGAAATATGCGTTATAATATGAGTGTATGTAATATACAACATTTACACCAAAATCATTTGAGAGGAGTTATGTAAATAATGGTTTATTCTCACGAAGTTGAAACAATGTGCCCTATCGCTCAGGGCGTTGCTCACGGTGCAGCTCAATTCCAGAAGAAGCAAAGTGGGTAAAAGCTAAGGAAATCAAGGATATCTCAGGCTTTACACACGGTATCGGCTGGTGTGCTCCACAGCAGGGCTGCTGCAAGCTGACACTTAACGTAAAAGAGGGCGTTATCCAGGAATGTCTCGTTGAAACTATCGGCTGCTCAGGTATGACACACTCTGCTGCTATGGCATCAGAGATCCTTCCAGGCAGAACAGTTCTCGAGGCTCTTAACACAGACCTCGTTTGCGACGCTATCAACACAGCTATGAGAGAGCTTTTCCTCCAGATCGTTTACGGACGTTCCCAGTCTGCATTCTCTGAGGGCGGTCTTGTAGTAGGCGCTGGTCTTGAGGATCTCGGTAAGGGCCTTCGTTCACAGGTAGGTACTATGTATGGTACACTTGCAAAGGGTCCTAGATACCTTGAAATGACAGACGGCTATGTTACAGGTCTTGCACTTAACGAAGATGACGAGATCATCGGCTACAAGTTTGTAAACTTCGGCAAGATGATGGACTTCATCAAGGCTGGCGACGATGCTAACACTGCTTTTGAGAAAGCACAGGGTCAGTACGGTAGAGTAGCTGACGCTGTTAAGATCGTTGACCCAAGAAAAGAATAAGGAGGATTTGTTACAATGGCTTTATTTGAATCATATGAGAGAAGAGAAAAGCAGATCCTTGCTGTTATCAATCAGTACGGTATCAACACTATCGAAGAGTGTGCTGACGTATGCAAGGCTAAGGGTCTTGACATTTATAAGCTCGTTGAGGGCATTCAGCCTATCTGCTTTGAGAACGCTAAGTGGGCTTACACAGTAGGCTGCGCTATCGCTATCAAGAAGGGCTGCACAAGAGCTGCTGACGCTGCTGCTGCTATCGGTGAGGGACTTCAGGCTTTCTGTATCCCTGGTTCTGTAGCTGACCAGAGAAAGGTTGGTCTTGGTCACGGTAACCTCGGCAAGATGCTTCTTGAAGAGGATACAGAGTGCTTCGCATTCCTCGCAGGTCACGAATCATTCGCTGCCGCTGAGGGTGCTATCGGTATCGCTGAGAAGGCTAACAAGGTTAGAACAAAGCCTCTGAGAGTTATTCTTAACGGTCTTGGCAAGGACGCTGCACAGATCATCGCTAGAATCAACGGCTTCACATATGTTGAAACAGAAATGGATTACTACACAGGCGAAGTTAAGGAAGTATTCCGCAAGGCATACTCTGACGGTCTGAGAGCTAAGGTAAACTGCTACGGTGCTAACGACGTTACAGAAGGCGTTGCTATCATGTGGAAAGAGAACGTAGACGTTTCTATCACAGGTAACTCAACAAACCCAACAAGATTCCAGCACATACAATGGGAAGAATGCACAGCGACGCTCAGTTTGCTGGTTCTTCTTCAGTTCCTGCACACGTTGAGATGATGGGTCTTATCGGCATGGGCAACAACCCAATGGTTGGTGCTACAGTTGCTTGCGCAGTTGCAGTTGAAGAGGCTATGAAGTAAGGTTTTAAGCCACTTCACAAATCTTGTAATGTGAACAACGATAAGACTTCGTGTTCAAAAGAATATCAGTAAGGCGTTAGATTTTGTTCTAACGCCTTATTTTTATGCACAAAAAAGACCTCCCCATGCTGTAAGAAAGGTCTGACGACCAAACTAAAGCGCAGGAAGGTCAATATCACAAATACAAGCTAAAAACTGCATAACTCCCATATTAAAAGAACTTTGCAATATCCTCAACAGCTCTCCTTTTAGGTCTGGCAGGGGCTTCTGCAGGATAGCCAACGGCTATAACTGATACTACGATCTCGCTTTCAGGTATTTCAAGCACCTCACGAAGCTTTTCTCCGTCCCTGATGCCCATTACAAGCGAGCCTAAGCCAAGCTCAGCCGCTTTGAGAAGAAGTATCTCATTGTGCAGACCAAGATCGTAAAAACCCCAGCCATTGCCGACTTCATTATCAGGATCACCCTCTTTGTCAAAACCTGCTCTTGTATGTACAAAAGTCGTTACAAGAAGTGCCGCATTTTCAGACCTTTCTCTGTTAAATCCAGGCAAGCACTCCTCTCTTACCCTCTTTGTCATCTCGTCGCTGAGAACGCAGTAATACCTTGCAGTTTCAGAGTTTTTCCACGATGGTGCTTCTGTTGCGGCAGCTATGAGCGTTTCTATCTGCTCTTTTGTTACCTTTTACTGCCGTCATATTTTCTTATGCTTCTTCTGCTTTCAATAAGCTTCTGAAATTCCATTTATATCTCTCCTTGTCAAAATGTGAGGCTCACGCCTATTTCAGATACAATTATAACATATCACTTCCACCATTTCAAGTAGCAAAAGCCCTTGAAATGTTCATATTATTGTGATACAATAACGTAAAGACAATATGGGGGTGCAGACTATGAGCTTTGTAAAATTCGAGAACGTTTATAAAAGATACAAAATGGGCGAGATAACCATAAATGCCGCAGACGGTGTTTCATTTGAGATAGAAAAAGGCGAATTTGCTGTTATAGTAGGCGCAAGCGGTGCAGGAAAAACTACTATACTTAATATGCTCGGCGGCATGGATACCTGCGACGAGGGCAAGATCCTTGTTGACGGCAAGGACATTGCCACTTTTAATAAAAAGCAGCTCACAACATACCGCAGATATGACATAGGCTTTGTTTTTCAATTCTATAACCTTGTGAATAATCTTACTGCTAAGGAAAATGTAGAGCTTGCCACACAGATATGCGCACATGCCTCACAGCCTGAAGAAGTGCTGAAAAAAGTGGGACTCGAGGACAGAATGAACAACTTCCCCTCCCAGCTTTCAGGCGGCGAGCAGCAGCGTGTTTCTATCGCACGAGCATTGGCGAAAAATCCTAAGCTTCTTCTTTGCGACGAACCAACGGGCGCTCTTGATTACAACACAGGTAAAAATATCCTCAGACTTTTACAGGATACCTGCCGAAATGACGGTGTGACAGTTATAGTCATAACCCACAACTCTGCAATCGCACCAATGGCTGACAGAGTTATAACCGTCAAAAACAGCAAGGTAGACAAAGTTGAGATAAATAAAGATCCTGTTGACGTTTCTACTATCGAATGGTAACGGAGAAATATATGAAAATTCTTTCGCCTGTCAAATACGAATATGGCAATCTGAAAATAGGCGGAGGCGGCTTTGTGACAGGTATCACTTTCCACCCCACCGACAGCAGAACGCTGTATATCCGCACTGACATAGGCGGTATCTACCGCTATGACTTTGATAAACAAACTTGGGTGTATCTGGCAGACAAAGTTACCGCAGACGACCCTGCTCAGACCTATCCCCTTGCAATAGCCCTTGACGAAAACGACCCAAATAAGCTGTTTTTCACCTGCGGAGATAAACGCTCAAATTATATCTGCATATCTTCTGATAAGGGTGAAAACATCACACAAAAGCCTATCCCATGCAGCGTTCACGGAAACGAAGTTGGCAGAGCCACAGGTGACAGACTTATTTACAAAAACGGCAGGCTGTATTTCGGCTCTCAGACCGCAGGAATTATCTATTCTGAGGATATGGGCGAAAGCTGGCAAAGCATAGACCTGTTTGGTGAGAAAAACATCTCGCTTATATGGACAGACAGCGAGGGCAAACTTTTTATCGCAGGCTGTTCAGGTGAAGCAAACTCCCCTGACGGTGTAACAAGAGGTCACACTCTGTATTGCTCCACAGACGGCTTGAAAAGCTTCGTTCCCCTCACCGCCCCCGACCCTGTGAAATATGAAAACTCCTCCTATTATGGCTTCGTGCCACAGCGTATCACCAGCGACAGCAGATATATATACATCACTTTTGCTTCAAGCGGAGAAGTATTCTACGGTGGCATGGGTGCTTATGCTTGCGACACAGGCTCGCTTTCAGGTGGCAAGGTATACAGATACCGCATCGAAAATGGCGTGCCTGTTTTTAACAAAGACATCACCCCTGCGGACGAAACCCCTTGCGGCTACAGCGGAATATGTTCCAACGGCAAAATGCTTTTTGCTATCAACTGTCTGCCGGGAAAATGGCGGAGATATAATCTATACAAGCACCGACAGCGGTGAAAGCTGGAAGATAATAATGAATGGGCTTGAATATAGCCGCTTCGATTGGAATATCCCATACATGAAACCACGATACAACGGCGGCGGAAACTGTGTCCACTGGATAAGCGACATAAAGCTTTCACCTTTTGACAGCGACACAGCCTTGTTCAACACAGGAACAGGTCTGTTCATGATAACAGGTCTTGCAAGCGGAGATGTGCTTGTCAAACCATTCTGCGAGGGCATCGAGGAAACTGTTCACCTTAATGTATACACCACTCCCCATGGCAGGAATCGCATTATAGATATCATTGGCGACCTTGGTGGCTTTGCCTTTGATTATGACAGTGAGTGCGAAAATTCCTTTGCAAACGAAAATGGCGACCGCTACATCACCTGCCTTAATGCTGATCTCACCCTCAGCGACCCCGAATACATCGTCGCAACTCCCCGTGGCAACTGGACAGGCAAAACAAAAGGTGGTCTGATCTTATCCAAAGATTGCGGTTCAACGTGGGAAAGACTTCCCATGCCCCGTGGGCTTTCTGAGTTTATAGACAAAAAGCTTGACAACATCGAAAAGCCTAATGTAGACTCAGGTTGGGCAGCGATATCTGCCGACGGCAAACGCATAATGTGGGCTGTTGCAGGCGGCAGAGGCTTTTCTAACAAGGCTGTCTGCTATACCGACGATGAGGGCAAAACATGGCAAAAGTCCATTTTTACGGACAGCAGTGGAAACTCAGCAGATGAGCACAACGTAAAAATTTTCTCGGACTATTACAACAGCGATCTTTTCTTCGCCATAGCAGAACGAGAAAATCTGGGGCTTTACATCAGCCATGATAAAGGTGCAACTTTCAGAGAAGTGTCCATAAAAACGGACATAAAGTGTCCACGATACGCTCACTATCAGCTTTCAAGGCAGCCAGATAAAAGCGGAGTATTCTGGCTTGCAAACGGCATAAAAGGACTTTACCGCTTTGAGATAAAAAGCGACAGCGTGGGTATAAGTGATATTCTCCCTGAGGACAGGATTAACTGCATAGGCTTTGGAAAAGGGCTTGAGGAAACTCCTGCAATGTATGTCACAGGAAATATCAGTGGCGAATATGGCTTTTTTATTTCTGATGATCTTGGCGAAAGCTTCGCACGTATAAATACCGATAGACAGCAATACGGCGTTATACACTCAATATGCGGAGATATGCGTGAACACGGCGTTTTCTGCCTTGCCACAGGCTCTCACGGACTTATGTTCGGCAGGCAAAAAAAAAAGCCTTGCAAAGCCGTGAAAAATGTGGTATAATCAAAATAACATAATTGAAAGGAAGTTCAATATGACCTACAAGGAAGAATTTATAAAATTTATGGTAGACAGCGGAGTTCTCACATTTGGCGACTTCACACTCAAGAGTGGCAGAAAAGCTCCGTATTTCATCAACTGCGGAAACTATAAAACAGGCGAACAGCTTGCAAAGCTGGGCGGATTTTACGCTGATTGCATAGCTGACAACAAAATACCTGTTGAAACACTTTTCGGACCTGCATATAAGGGTATCCCTCTTGCTGTTTCAGCCGTTATCGCGCTTGCAACAAAGTATGGCATTGACGTTTCTTACTGCTTTGACAGAAAGGAAGCTAAGGATCACGGCGAGGGCGGAATGTTCGTTGGAAAGAAGCTTGCAGACGGAGAAAAAGTAATAATCATCGACGATGTTATGACATCCGGCAAGGCTCTCAGAGAGTCAATGCCAAAGCTCAAAAGTGCCGCAGACGTAAACGTAACAGGCATGGTGATAACAGTTGACAGAATGGAAAAGGCACTGGATACTGACCTTTCAGCTGTTGAACAGGCTTATAAAGACTTTGGCGTAAAGGTATACTCTATCGTAAACATCAACGATATCATCAAGGCTATTCAGGACGGTGTTGTTGAGGGCAAAGAATATCTTGACAAAATGCTGGAATACCGTGCAGCATACGGACTTGACCACGAATAATAAGCCTGCTTTGAGGAAAATTTAAGGTTATTTTAAAGTTACAAAATGAAATAATTTGTAACAGTATTGTAGTGAAATGTAACTTGTCTGTTCTTGAAGTTACAGCCCCTAAAGGCTATAATATGTAATGTAGAACAGAGAAAGAAAAAAGAATGTAAACACTAAGATCAAACTCTTAGCTCGTTTCATCCTCTCCAAAATTTTTACACAAGCAAAGGGCAGCCGATGGGTTGCCTTTTTGTTTTGTCGAAATGAGCAGGATAAATGTAAAAAAAGTGTTAAGTGCTTGACAAGTGACGTATATAATGGTATAATAATAAAGCTGATTTATTCAGCATATTGATAAATACTACATAGAACTACTGTCTAAACTGAAATGATGGGCTTCTATGAGTCATAATTTTAGTTTGGAAGGAGGAAGTCAAATGAGAGAAGGAATTCACCCAAAGTATGAGGAAACAACAATTACTTGCGCATGCGGTAATGTTATCCATACTCGTTCTACAAAGAAGGATATCAAGGTTGAAATTTGTTCTAAGTGCCACCCATTCTACACAGGTAAGCAGAAGCTCGTAGATACAGGCGGACGTGTTGACAGATTCAAGAAGAGATTTAATCTTGACTAATTTTCAAAGGGAACGGATAATTCCGTTCCTTTTTTCTTTTATATGAGGAAACCAAATGGGATATACAACAATCTATGAGGAAGCTCAGGCGAGCTTTACGGAGAAAAAGTCCGAATTTATCGGGCATATCGCACCTGTCAGCACCGCTGATGAGGCTGTCGCATTTATAAACAGGATAAAAGCCGAAAACCGCAAGGCTAGGCACAACGTCTATGCCTATGTGTTGAGAGAGGGTAACGTTTCACGATACAGCGACGACGGTGAGCCACAGGGTACAGGCGGAGTGCCTGTGCTTGATGTAATAAACAAATCTGGGCTTACAGACGTTTGTGTGGTGGTGACACGATATTTCGGTGGAATACTTTTGGGGGCAAGCGGTCTTACAAGAGCCTATTCTCAGGGTTGTTCAATGGCGGTGAACGCTGCAAGAAAAATGAAAATGTGTGAGTGTTCAAGAATATCCTTTTCCTGCGACTATACACTTTATGGCAAGGTCAGCTATGCGCTGCCTGAATATGGCGTGATAATGGAAAAAAAGAGGACTTTGCCGATTCTGTAGATCTTGCGTTTCTTGTGAAGTCTGAATTTTCAGACAAGCTGAAAAAACAGCTTACGGATATATCCTGCGGCAAACTTGAATTGTCAGAAGAAACAAATCTTCTTGCCGATTTTGCGTGAAATTTGTGCGATTATACAAAAACATTCAGCCTTTATGTAAAAAATAAAGGCTTTTTTTGAACTATTATAGTATATATTATATAGAGTTAGTATGTTTTATATACTGTAAGGGGGAATTTTTGTGCTGCCGAGAGAACAAACCGAGTTGTTTGAAAAACAATTTCTGAGCGAAAACGCCTGCTTGTCTGTTGATTCAAAAGGGCGTAAAGAGCCTTGCGAACCTTGTCCGCTGAGGACGTGTTTCCAGCGTGACCGTGACAGGATACTTCACTGCAACTCTTTCAGACGGCTGAAGCATAAAACTCAAGTCTATCTGTCCCCTGCAGGCGACCATTATAGAACACGACTTACTCATACCCTTGAGGTAAGTCAGATCGCACGGACTATCTCACGGGCTTTGCGGCTCAACGAAGATCTCACCGAAGCTATCGCACTGGGTCATGACCTTGGTCATACGCCTTTTGGTCATGCAGGAGAAAGGGCTCTCAACGAGCTTAGCCCTGACGGCTTTCACCACTATGAGCAAAGCCTGCGTGTAGTGGATATTTTGGAAAAAAAGACGGCAAGGGTCTTGACCTCACAGAAGAAGTCCGTGACGGAATATTAAAGCACACTAACATGATAGCCGACACGAAAGAGGGGCTATGTTGTGCGATTTGCAGACGTTATCGCCTATATAAATCACGATATCGACGATTCCGTTCGTGCAGGCATTATGACCGAGGAGGATATCCCGAAAAATATCACAAAGGTTCTTGGCGGATCCAAGTCTGAGAGGATAACCACTCTTGTGACCTCGCTTATCAAGGGCGGAGCAGAAAGCCTGCATATGGACAACGAAGTGAGTGACGCCTACACTGCACTGCATAGATTTATGTTTGACTTTGTATACACAAATCCAAAGTGCAAATCAGAAGAAGTCAAGGCTAAAGACATGATAGCAAAGCTCTATGACTACTATGTTCATCATATCGAAAAGCTGCCTGCCTTTTATATGAATCTCGCCTATCAGTTCGGAATTGACCGTGCTATCTGCGATTACATATCAGGCATGACAGACGGATTTGCCATTGAGACCTTTAAAAATCTGTTTATCCCATTGGGGTGGACAAAGTATTAGCGCATACCCAAGGAGGAAGAAATTTGCCGCTGCCTATAGATTTTATAGAAAGACTTAAAGCTGCCAACCCTATCGCAGAGGTCATGAGCAGCTACGTCACCCTCAAAAGAACAGGCAGAGATTATGTTTGCCTCTGCCCTTTTCACAACGAAAAAACCCCGTCCTGCCATATTCACCCTGACAAAGAGTATTTTCACTGCTTTGGCTGCGGAGCAGGCGGAGATGTTATCACTTTTACAATGAAGTACAATAATCTGGACTATTGGGAAGCTGTCAAGCTCCTTGCAGAACGTGGCGGAGTGCCGCTTCCGGAGGATAACGGCTATGACAGCAAGCGCACCGATACCAGAAAGCGCTTCTATGAAATGAATAAAACAGCCGCAAGGTTTTTCTATCATCAGCTAAAGACACCACAGGGCAAGGAATGTCTTGACTATCTTATAAACAAACGTAAGCTCAGTATTGAAACCATAAAGAAATATGGAATGGGCTTTGCTCCAAACAGTTGGTCTGCCTTGAAAAGCTATATGCTCTCTGAGGGCTTCACCGAGGAAGAATTGGAGCAAGGCTCGCTTATCTCACGTTCACAGAAGAATACCCGAAATACGTTCGATTTCTTCGTAAATCGTGCAATGTTCCCTTTTATCGACCTTGCAGGTCATATAGTGGGCTTTGGCGGAAGAGCGCTCACACCTGACGATAAGAGAAAATACCTTAACTCAAAAGATACCCTTGTGTATTCAAAAAACAGATTTCTTTTCTCCATGAACTTCGCCAAAAACGCCGCAGTGAAAGATAAGACCATTCTTCTGTGCGAGGGTAACCTTGACGTTATTTCCCTTAATCAGGCAGGCTTTGAAAATGCCGTAGCTTCCTGCGGAACTGCGCTCACCCCTGAGCAGGCGAAGATAATATCCAACTATGCAGACAACGTTGTCATATGCTATGACGCAGATGGCGCAGGTCAGAAAGCAACAACGAGAGCAATAAAAATTCTAGGTGAAACTGGTACCTTAAGACCACAGTTATAAAAATGAACGGTGCAAAAGACCCTGATGAGTACATAAACAAATTCGGAGCAGACCACTTTCGCCATTTGCTGAAAAAATCAGACGGTGCAATAGAGTTTGAGCTAGACAAATGCAAAGACGGCATTGATATGGACACTGATATAGGCAGGATAGATTATCTCAAAAAAGCCTATAAAGTCCTTGCGGATATAAGCTCCCCTACTGAGCGTGAGATATACGCAAAAAAGGTGGCGGCTGAACAGAATGTGAGCATCACAACTGTCAATGCAGAACTTAATGCTATACTTAAAAACCGTCGCTATCAGTATAGCAAAAAGGAATGGACTCGCACTATAACCTTCGCTGACAAGCGTGACACCATAAACCCCGAAGCCAATGAACACAGACGAGAATCCGCCGCCGAAGCGGGTATCATATATTATCTCTACAATAATCATGACGCCTGCGGAGATGTTCTCAAAAGGCTTCCGCCCGACAAATTCGTTACCAGCTTCAATAGGCGTGTTTACGAAAGCCTGACGAGCAAGATAACCGATTTGCAGGATTGCTCTGTATCATCTTTTAATGGTGAATTTTCACCCGAGGAAGTGGGTAAGATAACGGAGATACTGGAAAAAATACAGCGAACTGGGCATTGACGCCAAGGTCGCTGAGGATTATATAAATGTGCTTTTAAACTACAAGCCGAAGGAGAAACAGGAGGATATATCCGACGATGACTTCTTCAAAAAGTTTGAAGAAATGCGCAAAAAAGAATTAGCAAAGATCAACCGATGTAAAAATGAGATTGGAGTGTTTGAAATGACAGACAAGAAACAGATACTTGATAACCTTATGGAACACGGCAAAACTACAGGCAAGCTCACTACAAACTGACGCTCTTGAAAAGCTCGACTATGACGTCGAGCAAATGGACAGCTTCTATGATAGCTGTGCCGCAAATAATATTGAGATAATTGATGATATCATCACCGACGACAGCCTTGACATGGTAAACCCAGAAGACGATCTGGATCAGGACGGCGTTGATATTTCCCTTTCAACTGACGGGATCGCTATCGACGACCCGGTTAAGATCTACCTTAAGGAAATAGGCAGAGTGCCGCTTCTTACCTCCGAGGAGGAGATACAACTTGCAGAAAAGATGTCTAGCGGCAATGAAAAGGACGCTAAAAAAGCAAGAAAAAGACTTGCAGAAGCAAACCTCAGACTTGTTGTTTCTATCGCAAAGAAATATGTGGGCAGAGGAATGAGCTTCCTTGACCTTATCCAGGAAGGCAACATGGGTCTTATCAAAGCCGTTGAAAAATTCGATTATACAAAGGGCTATAAATTCTCCACCTATGCTACATGGTGGATAAGACAGGCTTAACAAGAGCGATCGCCGATCAGGCAAGAACTATCAGAATACCTGTACACATGGTAGAAACTATCACAAAGGTAAAGAAAGTATCCTCACAGCTGCTCCACAAGAACGGTCATGATCCGTCACCTGAGGAAATAGCAAAAGAGCTTGATATGAGCGTTGAAAGAGTAAGAGAGATAATGCGTATCGCTCAGGACCCTGTTTCTCTTGAAACACCTATCGGCGAGGAGGAGGACTCACATCTTGGCGACTTTATCCCTGATGATGACGCTCCGGCTCCGGCAGAAGCCGCTTCACTTGTGCTTCTTAAAGAGCAGATAAATCAGGTGCTTTCCACTCTTACAGAGAGAGAAGAGAAGGTGCTCAGACTGCGTTTCGGTCTTGAGGACGGACGTTCAAGAACTCTTGAAGAAGTAGGTCAGCAGTTCAACGTTACCCGTGAGAGAATACGTCAGATAGAGGCAAAGGCTCTCAGAAAGCTCCGTCACCCTAACAGGAGCAACAAGGTAAGAGATTATCTTGACTAAGTTTCGGAGGAAATAAATGTTTATAACACTTGAGGCGGATTACGCAGTAAGAATAGTATCCGTTCTATGCCGCGAAAAAGACAAAATGGACGCAAAGACCATTTCCAATGATGCCTGCGTTACACTTCGATTTGCGCTGAAGATACTGAGAAAGCTTGTTGCGGCTGATATAGTGAAGTCATATAAAGGCACGCAGGGGGGCTATATCATAAATAAAGACCCTGCACAGCTTACCTTGAAAGACGTTCTTGAAGCCATAGAGGGTACATATTATTTTTCAAGATGTCTTTCCCCAGACTGCACCTGCAACAGAGGCGCAGACGGTATCTGCTGTTATCAGAAAGCTTTTAACGAGATATCTGAAATGGTAAGGAACAAGCTTGACACATATACCTTTGCGGAGCTTATCGCAAATTCTGAGGAATTTAACCGAGAGGATACTGCTAATGAAACGCAGCAAGAAATTCAAGCTTGACAAGGAAGCTATAAACAAAATAGACAGCGAGTATGACGATCGTGACCTTTCAAACTACACAAATTACGAGGTCTACGAGGAAGAAAAGCCACGTCACAGATTTCTGAAAAAGCTCGTAAAACGGCTGATAATACTGTGTGCAGTTGTGCTTGTGATAAACCTTGCGGTGCTTTTGTATACAGGCAGACTGTGGTTCAATGAGCCGAAAAAGCGTGACTATCCAATAAGAGGACCTGTTGTAACAGAGTCAATGGGCGAGATACGCTGGAAGAGTTTTGCTAAGCAGAATATCCAGACCGCCTATATAAGAGCCACCAAAGGCACTACCTTTGAGGACGGTGCGTTCCGTGACAACTGGAACGGCTCAAAGGACACTGATATATCAGTGGGTGCATATCATGTGCTTGAGCTTGATACTGACGGCACTAAGCAGGCAGAGCATTTCATAAATGCTGTGGGCGAGGATCTAAGCGGCAGGCTTATCCCTGCAGTGGAGGTAAGACTGAGAGGACTTTACAGACTTTTGCCACCTGACTATTACGAAGCCGCAGATAACCTTGCAGACTTCTGCGACAGGATAGAAAAAGCAATACGGCGTAAGACCTGTCATATACTGCACAGAACGGACGTACAAAAACATCGTTGCTTCAGACAGCAGATTTAACAAGGACAAGATATGGTATGAGAGCCTGTTTTCAAAGCCTGACAAGGATATGGATTGGACGTTTTGGACTTATACCAACCGTGTAAAATTCTCATTCTATGAAAGCGGCGAATATCTCCACATGACGGTATTTAATGGCAGCGAAGATGATTTCAAAAAGCTTATAATATGAAAAAGCGTGTATGTTTTTTGCATACACGCTTTTTCTATCACATAAAATAAAAACAGGACAAACACTTTCATGTCCGTCCTGTCTGTTTCATAATATTACTACAAATATGTAATTACTTAGCTTCACCCTTGAGCTCTGCCATACAAGCTGCACAAATTGTCTTGCCCTTGTACTCAACGCACTCTTCACCGCTTCCGCAGAAGATACAAGTTCTCTGGAACTTCTTCAGAATGATCTTGTCATCATCTGTATAGATCTCGATAGCGTCCTTAACAGCAAGGTCGTAGGTTCTTCTGAGCTCGATAGGAAGTACTATTCTTCCAAGCTCGTCAACTTTTCTTACAATTCCTGTAGATTTCATAAAATCAATCCCCTTTAAATTAATTTGAAACACAAAAATAGTATTTCATTTAACATAAATCTTATGATAAACATATTATAACAAACATAATTACATTTGTCAAGCGTTATCACCAAAATTTCACACTTATTGTCAAAGTTTTTTATATATTAACTTGATATGAATACTAACTGAAAGGAGTGCTAATTATATTAAGCGTAATAATTGTGATATTGTCCCTATCCGCCTTGTTATGCGGTTTTCTTAAAGGCGACATGACAGCAGTATCAGTGGCTTCTCTTGAAGGCTGTAACAAAGCGGTGGAGCTTGTCATATATCTAAGCGGCTCGATGTGTCTTTGGGGCGGACTTATGAAGATATGTGAAAAGGCTGGCATAACAGCGGTCATTGCCCGTATGCTCTCCCCTGTCACAAGGCTATTATTCAGAGATGCCGCACACTGCCCCGAGGTCATGAATGCTGTAACAATGAACCTGACCGCAAACCTCTTAGGACTCGGAAACGCCGCCACACCCTCCGGCATAGCCGCCGTAAAAGCAATGCAGAAGCTTCCGCCTGCGGCACGAAAAAAAGTGCATTTCTATGCTTGTGGTGCTTAACACGGCTTCCATTCAGCTTATCCCCTCCACCATTTCGGCAATGCGCCTTGAACACGGTGCAGTATCGCCCTTTGACGTAACGCCTGCTATCATTTTCTCCTCCCTTATCTCCGTGACCGCAGGCTGTCTTATGGTCTATGCCCTCAACATTAGAAAGGACGAACGCCATGGATCTCGGTGATATTTTCGTGCCTGCGCTTATGGTTTTTATACTTTGCTATGGGCTTGTGAAAAAGGTGGATATAGTGAATGTGTTCTGCGAGGGTGCGACTGAAAACCTCAAAATCGCCGTGGGGCTGATACCAATGCTCATTCTGCTTATGACAGCAGTGGGAATGTTCACATCATCAGGTGCGGCTGATATTATAGCAAAACTGCTCCGACCTGTGACCACCTTTCTAGGCTTTCCAGAAGAATGCATACCCCTTGCCATAGTCAGACCCATTTCAGGGAGCGGCGCACTCGCCTGCCTTGAAACCATTCTTTCAAGCGTTTCCCCTGACAGCTACAGCGGACGTGTGGCAAGCGTTTTAATGGGCTCGACGGAAACCACATTCTACACCATAGCAGTGTATTTTTCAGCCATAAAGCAAAAAGCTTACCCTTCTGTATTTGCAGCGGCGTGCCTTTCCGACGCCATGGGATTTGTGTTCTCTGCACTTGCAGTAAGGCTGTTTTTCTCATAAAACGCAGGAATAAATTTCACATATCACATAATAGACCTATCACAAATATACGGAGGTCTTACCAGTGAAAGATATGTTTTGTTTCCAGTGTCAGCAGACTGCACACAACACAGGCTGTGACGGAAAAGTAGGCGTATGCGGCAAAAAAGCCGACACAGCAGTTTATCAAGACGAGCTTATCGGTGCACTTATCGCCCTTGCAAACGCCGCAGAAAATGGCTCGTCAACTGAAAAAACAGATATGCTCATACTCAAAGGGCTTTTTACCACTATCACGAACGTGAACTTCAATAATGTCACCATAAAACAGCTCACAGAGGAGATACACATTGAGCGAAACCGCATCAACTCTCAGAAGTTTGATGACTACGACATGAAAAAATTGTGGAACGATCATGAGGATATCCGCTCGCTGAAATCACTTATCCTCTTCGGAATAAAGGGTATGGCGGCGTATGCTTATCACGCACAGGCACTTGGCAAAACTGACAGCGAGGTGACAAGCTTTTTCTACAAGGCTCTGCGTGCCATAGGCAGTGAGAACGACCCTGAAAAGCTGTTGGGGCTGGTGCTTGAAACAGGCAATGTGAACCTGAAATGTATGGCACTTCTCGACGCCGCAAACACTGACGCATACGGCGACCCTGTCCCTACTGAAGTTCCACTGACCATTGAAAAAGGGCCTTTTATCGTCGTGAGCGGTCATGACCTGCACGATATGAAACTTCTCCTTGAGCAGACCAAAGATAAAGGAGTGAATATCTACACTCACAGTGAAATGCTCCCTGCCCATGGTTATCCAAAGCTCAAAGCCTATCCGCAGCTAAAGGGCAATTTCGGCACAGGCTGGCAAAATCAGCAGACGGAATTTCACAATATCCCTGCACCGATACTTTTCACAACAAACTGCATAATGCCTGTCCGTCAAAGCTACTGCGACAGAGTTTTCACCACCTCTATCGTGTCATATCCTGAGCTTGTGCACATTGGCGACGACAAGGATTTTACGCCTGTTATAGAAAGCCATTGAGTGCGGCGGCTATGATGAGGACAAGGAAATGACAGGCATGAACGGCGGTCACACAGTAACAACAGGCTTTGCACACAACGCAGTGCTGTCAAATGCCGAAAAGATAATAAGCCTTGTGAAAGAGGGCAGGATAAAGCACTTCTTCCTCATAGGCGGCTGTGACGGTGCGTCACCGAGCAGGAGTTACTATTCCGACTTCGCAAGGCTCACACCGCCTGACAGCCTTATCCTCACTCTTGCCTGCGGAAAATACCGCATAAACGATATGGATCTTGGCACTATCGACGGCATACCAAGGATACTTGACTGCGGACAGTGCAATGACGCATACTCAGCCATAAAGATAGCCCTTGCACTTGCCGAGGCGTTCGACTGCGGCGTGAACGATCTGCCGCTGACACTTGTGCTTTCATGGTATGAGCAAAAGGCGGTGTGCATACTTCTCACCCTGCTTTCATTGGGCATAAAGAACATCTACCTCGGACCGACCCTCCCTGCATTTGTTTCAAAGGGAGTGCTTGACGTTTTGGTCGATAAGTCGCAGGAGCGTGATTTTTTACTTTCCTGCTGAGAGTGCTGAAAAACCGAGCAAGCGGGACGTCGAGGGCGCCGTCCCCTAAAATGACGTAACTATTTTATGTATGGGCGACCTTTGTGCCGCTCTCTAACTTTTGGCTTTTTAATAAATTTGCAGGAGCGTGATTTTTACGTTCCTGCTTTTTGTCGTAAAAAAATCTTCTTCATTTCTTGTATAGGAGAATAAAATATGGTATAATCATATTAAAGAAAAAATAAGAAATCGGAGGTACATAAAATGTCTGAAATAAAATGTCCCCACTGCGGAGAGGTATTCAAAGTTGATGAACAGGGCTATGCGGCTATCGTGGCACAGGTAAAAACGGCGGAGTTTGACAAAGAGCTTGACAAGCGTGTGGCTGATGAAAAAAAGACAAGGCTTTGAAGCTTGCTAAGCTTGATTTTGACAGCAAGTATACAAAGGCTGTCAATGATAAGGATATGGAGATACAAAAGCTGAAAGCGGCTGCGGCTAACGGTGAGAGTGAAAAGACACTTGCAGTCACAAAGGCGCAGGAAAGCACAAGAGCCGAGTATGAAAAAACGCTTGAGCAGCTAAAAGAGCAGATAAGTCAAAACGAAAAGCTTATTGCACAGCTTACCGCTCAGACCAAATCTATGACCACAGAAAAAAAGAACTTGCCATATCAATGGCTGTGGAGAAAGCAAGATCGCAATTCAACAGCGAAAAGGATAAGCTCAGGCAGGAGATATCTCAGCGTGATATGCAGATACAGCAGCTCAATTCTGAGCATACTCTGCAAATGCAAAAGTCAGAAAATGAATATAAAGCGGAGATAACACGTCTTGAAACAGATATCAAAAATAAGGATACTGAAAAGGCTTTGGAGCTTACCACTGCACTTTCAAAAGTGGAAAGTGAGAAAAATTCCACTATTGCAGAGCTTAATGCACAGATAAAAAGCAAGGACGAAGCTATCGCATACTACAAAGACCTAAAAAGCCGTCTGTCTACAAAAATGGTGGGCGAGAGCCTTGAACAGCACTGCATGAACGAGTTCAACAAGATAAGAGCGACCGCATTCAGAAACGCTTATTTTGACAAGGATAACGACGCAAGTTCAGGAAGCAAAGGCGACTTTATCTACCGTGAATGTGATGAAAACGGTGTGGAAATAATATCCATAATGTTTGAAATGAAAAACGAGCAGGACACCACCTCCACCAAGAAAAAGAACGAGCATTTCTTCAAAGAGCTTGACAAGGACAGACGTCAGAAAAATTGCGAATACGCTGTTCTTGTTTCACTTTTGGAAAGCGACAGCGAGCTTTATAACGCAGGCATCACAGATGTTTCATATGCTTATGATAAAATGTATGTAGTCAGACCTCAGTGCTTTATACCGATAATCACCATACTGAGAAATGCCGCCATGAATACCCTTTCCTAGACGTTTTGGCGAAGCTATCACAGAAATAGACAAGTCTATAGCACATCTCACAAAGATAAAAGAAAATCTTATTTCATCAGAAAACAATCTGCGCCTTGCTAACAAAAAGGCTGACGCTCTCACTATCAAGAGCCTTACCAAAAATAACCCTACCATGCAGAAAAAATTTGCCGAGCTTAAAGGAGAATAATTACTGAATATGAAAGGAGTGGCAAAGCCATGAAAAAAGATATCAGAAAAGACATTTTCACAATTATCGCCGTGACTGTCGCCGCCTTTCTAATGGCGCTAAACACAAAGACCTTCGTAAACACAGGCGGTCTTTACCCAGGCGGAATGACAGGAATGTCCATACTCATACAGCGTGCAGTGAAACAGCTTGCAGGCATAATGCTTCCGTTCAGTATCATAAACATAACTCTGAACATAATCCCCGTGTATCGGTTTCAGATTTATCGGTAAAAAATTCACGGCTTTTTCCTGCGTGATGATACTGCTCAACAGCTTTTTCACCGACCTTATCCCCAATCACATAATCACCCAGGACGTGCTTCTCATAAGCATCTTCGGCGGAATGATAAACGGCGTTGCCATTAGCCTCTGCCTTAATCGTGGTGCAACATCAGGTGGAACGGACTTTATATCCATTTATCTTTCAGAGAAAAGCAATATGGACACCTTCAATGTTATACTTGGCTTCAATGCGGTCATATTGTGCGTTGCAGGCTTTATGTTCGGCTGGGACAAAGCACTGTATTCTATCATCTTTCAATATGCTTCAACAACCGTTTTGCATATGCTCTACAAAAAATTCCAGCAAAGCACCTTGCTTATCGTAACAAACAAGCCCAAAGAGATAGCAGACGCTATTTATGCAGTGAGCCAGCATGGCGCGACCATACTTGACGGCGAGGGGTCTTATGAACACTGCGAAAGACAGATCGTCTATTCAGTAGTATCAGCGGCACAGACCAAAAAGGTCATACACGCTGTAAAAGAAGCCGATCCGAAAGCCTTCATAAACGAAGTAAAAACACAAAAACTCTCAGGAAGATTTTATCTGCCAAAAGAGAGCTGATACAGAAGCGAACTGAAAAAGGTCCGCTTTTTATTAAAAAAAATCTTGTTCAACCCTTTGTACTTTGCGAAAAAATATGATATACTATTAATATATATAAAATCATCTGTATTTGTTTTGTTTTTTTTTCATTACATTTACAGAAATTATCGAAAGGGTGTGAACTATGCTTGACAGTATCGCTTATGTTATAAACGCTATTTGGGGGCGTTTTTACATCAATAGGTCTTAATGACATTGTCGATATTGCTATCCTCTCCTTTCTGATATTCCACGGCATAAAGCTTATTCGCGAAACAAGGGGCGCAGCAGCTCACAAAAGGTATCCTTATACTTATAGGTTGCTATCTGCTTGCAGTATTCTTATTTGCAAACTATCAGATTTTTGCTGAGGATCTGCTTCCAGTGGGGCTTCCTTGCTCTTATCATAATGTTTCAGCCTGAACTCAGACGTGTTCTTGAAAAGGTTGGACGAACAAGTCTGGGTGGCTTTAATTTCTTTAGCTCAAGTGACTCTGACGACAACACCGAACATTGGAAAAAAGCTATTGACGCTATATGTGATTCTGCCGCAAGTCTTTCTTCCACCAAAACAGGTGCGCTTATAATCTGTGAGAGAAAGACAAAGCTTGGGGAACAGATAGCTACAGGAACGATACTCAACTGCATACCGTCAACAGCAATATTCGGAAACATATTCTTCCCGAATACACCGCTCCATGATGGTGCTGTAATAATCAGAGACGGAATAATACTTGCGGCAGGCTGTTTCTTGCCAAGACCGCAGAAAGACGAACTTATAAACAAACAACTCGGTTCAAGACACCGTGCAGCTATCGGAATGAGTGAAAACTCTGACGCAATAGTCGTCGTGGTATCTGAGGAAACAGGCAACATCTCAGTTGCCGAAAACGGAGAGCTTACCAGAGGATATTCAAAGGACTCTCTGAAAAGACTTCTGGACAATCGTCTTTTACCTGAAAAGGACGCTAATTCCATTAGAGAAAATTCTTTTGCAGGAAGGGTGATTTCAAAATGGAAAAAAGTAAAAAAGGCTAAAAAAGAAAATCGCCATGGTGCAGACTTTGGTCTGAGAATACTTTCCATAATCATTGCTGTAATAATATGGTTCGCCCTTTCTATCACTCAGTATCCTACAATAAATAAGACTATAACAAACGTTCCTGTTGTGTTCTCGCTTGACGGAACGCAGGCGAAAGAAAAAGGACTTTCCGCACTCAACTATAAGGATATCTCCGTAGACGTTGAGATAAAGGGCATGAACTATGAGATAGGCAGCTATACTGCCGCAGATCTTGTGGACCTTGACATAGATGTCAAGTCATCACATTCCACCGACAAGGTAACTGTAGTTTCTGTCAACCCTGACACTGTTTCTGTGGAGTTTGACAGACTTACCACAAAGACTATCCCACTCACCGCAGAAGCCCCGCTCATAAGCGCTGAGGAGGGCTATATCCTTAAAGAAACTACCACATCGCCAAGCGAGATAACAGTTGAAGGTCCGAAAAATGACCTTGACAACATAAGCAAAGCAGTGGCACAGATCTCAAAATCAAAGAAAATATCCGAGGACACGACTATCAACACACAGGATATAGTATTCTATGACGATGACGACAACGTTGTTGATCCATCTAAAATAGAAGTCAAGGATACAAAGTCTGTCGATGTGAATTTTGTTATCTACAAGAAAAAAAGACAGCAAAGCTAAAGGTAGATATCTCTAATTGTACGGATAATTTTGATGTCAGCTCACTGCCACTGAAGCTTTCCGAGGAAGAAATATCTGTGGTATCGCATCTTGACGACTCAGATACAGAAACGCTCACTATCGGCTCCATAAAACTTTCAGAGATAAACCTTGCAAAGGTGTTCAGCTTCAAGATCCCTCTCAACTCAGGTGAGATCAATATGAATGGCGATGAAAACGTTCGTGTATCATTTGACTCAGAGGGATACACCTCGAAGGAGTTCACCATAACATCAGACCATATCATCGCAACGGGCAAGCCGTCAGGCAAGTCCACTGAGATAGAAACAAAAAAAGCTCACAAACGTCAAGGTCTACGGTCCTGAAGATGTGATAAACAATCTTAAAGACAGCGACTTGTACGCTGAGGTCAATCTCAGCGACATAATTGACTCTGGTTCTTATGCACGAGAGGCTATAATCTATTCACCGACCTACAACAACGTTTGGGGTTTCGGCAAAAACGAGATACAGATAGTTGTTTCAGACTAATAAAATTTTATCGGGACGATCTATTCGTCCCGATTTTTCGGTAAAAACGCAGGAGGATGTATGCCAATAATAGTAAATCAAATAAGTTCCCCCCTTAACGCAACAGAGCAGGAAGTTATCTCCACCGCTCTGAAAAAGCTAGGCAGTGTCTCAAAGCACGCCATAGACTGCGAGATACACAAAAGCTCTCTTGATGCACGAAAGCGCAACGACATTCACTTTGTCCACTCAGTTTTCGTGACACTTGACAGTGCCGACCTTGAAAAGAAGCTTTGTGAGAAGAACACTTCCCTGACCTATGTTGAGCGCAGTGTTTACAAGCCTGTCATATCCACAGAAAAAGCAGATGGCAAAGTTGTCATTGCAGGTTTTGGACCAGCAGGAATGTTCGCAGGGCTTGCCCTTGCCGAGCAGGGATATAGACCGATTATTTTAGAGCGTGGCAGCTCAATGGAAAAACGTACTGCATCGGTACAGAAATTCTGGCTCACAGGCGAGCTTGACACCAATTGCAACGTGCAATTCGGTGAAGGTGGTGCAGGCACATTTTCTGACGGCAAGCTCACCACACGAATAAAAGACCCTCTTTGCAGATATGTTCTTGAACGTTTCGTGGATTTCGGTGCGCCGAAAGAGATCCTCACAAAAGCTAAGCCGCATATAGGCACTGACAATCTGCGAAATATCGTCACGGCTATCCGAAAAAGGATAATAGAGCTTGGGGGCGAGGTAAGATTTGACACTGCCCTCACTGATCTGGCTATCGCTAACGGCAAAGTGCAGACTATATCAGCAGGTGACAAGAACGAAAAAAGTGTCTGCCCTTATACTTGCTATTGGTCATTCCGCAAGGGGATACTTTTGAGCTTTTGCAGTGCAAAAACATCTTTCTGGAGCCTAAGCCGTTCTCTGTTGGCGCAAGAATAGAACATAAACAAGCGGCTGTTGACGAAAGCTTATACGGTGACCATGCAGGCAATCCACTGCTTCCAAAGGGTGAATATCAGCTTTCATGGCGTGATAAAAACGGCAGAGGTGTTTACACTTTTTGTATGTGTCCAGGCGGTACAGTTGTGCCGTCAGCTTCCGAAAGCGGAGGCACTGTCACAAATGGCATGAGCGAGTTTGCCCGTGACGGTGAAAACGCAAACGCCGCAGTTGTCGTGGCCGTTACCCCTGACGACTTTGGCCACTGCCCACTTGACGGAGTGGCTTTCGCACGGTCTATAGAGCAAAAAGCTTATACTCTCACAGGCTCATATAAAGGCGCAGGCACGACAGTTGGCGGATTTCTTGATGGCAAGCCTGAAATAGCAGGCACAGTTTCACCCACCTACGCACTTGGCTGTAAGGCGACAGAGCTTCGTGATGTATTTCCTAAATTCGTGACTGATATGCTGGAGGGCGGCTTGCAGAATTTCTCACGAAAAATGAAATGCTTCGGCGATAAAGGTGCAATGCTCACCGCACCTGAAACCCGTACAAGCTCCCCTGTTCGCATTACACGAAACGCAGATATGGTATCTCTCTCAGTGGAAAATCTCTATCCCTGTGGAGAGGGTGCAGCTATGCAGGAGGCATAATGTCCGCCGCCGTTGACGGTCTTAAAGCCGCAATGCAGATAATGTCAAGACAAGCTCCTTACGATAAATAACAAAGACAAAGGTTGTATACTGTACGCTTTTTTGTACAGTATGCAACCTTTTTACTTTGTAGGGAACGGCGCCCCCGACGTCCCGTTTGCATTATTTGTCACCCTATAAACCAAAAAAGGGACGACAAAACCGTCCCTTAAATTATGTCTGAAATTAAAGCTCAACTGGCTCAAATCTGATACGGATATTAGGAAGCTTCTTGATCTCTGTGTAGCTGTTCATAAGTCCGTCCTCAATAGACAGATCATTCTCACCGCTTGCAGGAGGAGCAAAAAGTCTGAGAGTCAGATCAGCCTCACCCTCCAGCGGCTTCTCAAAGAAAGCTGCCATAAGGTCGATCGTCTTTGCCTCAGGTGACTTATAGAACCACTTGCCGTTTATCTCCATCATGATGTTTGAATCATCATCAAATGTAACCTCGCAGAAGTGTGGATTCTTTTCAAAGTGGAGAGGGATCTCAAGACCCTCAGCGTCCTCAGAACCGCCCCAACGAAGCGTGCATGGCAGTGTAACCTCGTCGCCTCTTGTCATTGCAGGCTTGAAGAAATCATCGTGGATTATTTCCTTGTATGTCTTCATAACAGGCTGCTCGATACCGCAGTCAGCATAGTTAGGGTCTTGAATTTCAAGACCAAGACGTCCTCTGTCTCTGAACTGATAGAATGTAAATCCTGAGAACCAGTCCTCGCCGTCAGCCTTGAGCATATCGCAGAATTCCTTTACCATTGCTGCCTGATCGTATGGACCTGTAACGTCGCCGTCAGCGTTGAACTCGCTCATGACCATTGGCTTTGCAACACCGCCGTTTATCTCCTTGAATCTCTCAAAAGAACGCTTTGTCATATTGTATATGTCCTTGACCTTGCTTCTGCTGTGGCTTGTGAAGAGCCATGTACTTGTCAACAGACCAGATGTCTGTCTCCTTGACAGCCTGTGAAAACTCTGCTTCCTTTTCGATCTCTTTCTTGTTAAGATCTTCAATGCCACCGATACAAAGAATAGTAGAAACGTTTGGTGCATATTCCTTAAGTATCTTATTGAAACGGCAGTAGAAATCAGCAACTTCCTGATAAGTGCATCTCTTGTTGAATGAGAACCAGTTGCCTGTAGCTTCATGGTTTATTCTAAGAAGAAGTCTGCCGAAAGGTCTAAGGTCATTTGCGATAGCGATAAGCTGTTCGTCTGAAACGTGCGGGTCAACTGTGAGTGTGAGTGTAACGTCCTGTCCATGACGTCTTACATCTCTCATGAAGGTAAAAGGCTCGCCCTCTGTGTTGCCCTCAAGACCGCCCTTGTATGTGAAATAATCATCATATGGATAATCCCATGCAAAAGAAACATCTTTGTCTTTCATTACCTCAGAAATTCTTCCAGGGAACTCCTTATCCAGCGGATTTACATACTCTCCACGCTCAGAGCCATCGCCCAAATCAACAGCACATTTTGCCTTACCCATATGCAATGAGTAGATCTTGTATTCGCTCATAAAATTTCCTCCTATTTTAAAGACAGGACTTTCCTGCCTATTCTGTTACTAAAAAAATTCGTTAATATCGTCCAACACCCTTGCAAGCTCAACCCTCGGCTCAACGCACATAAAAGCCGGGCACTGCCGGAATTTTTTCACACATGGACTTGGTTTTAAGTTTACCACAATAAGCTCATAAAGTCAAGAACTGTGGCTCGGCTAACGTTATTAATGTAATTTACAATATAAGCCGTCATGCCTAATATAATAAATTCATGTTTCATATTCTTATATTAAGTATAAAATCTTCTGATTTTAAGCCTTGGTTCATACGAAAGCAATGTTAAAATATTTATGTAAAGAGTAGTATAGCAGAGCTTAATACAAATTTATAGTGAAATAAACAAATAAATAATGAATTTTCAGTGAATATACACCGTCCTGCACCATGCTCACATAAGTGCCGTCATAATAGCCCTTTTCCACAAGTCCAGTGAAAAACTTGCAATAGTTCGGTGCTTCATCAGGGAAAAATCAACAAAAAGCACAGCCTTGAAAGTTCCCTTATTTGTTTCAAAAACCACCACAGGGCTGTCATCGGCAGGTTCGTCCATCTGTATCACCTTTGCATCAGTATAGTCTATATCGTTCTTGCTGCTGCCAGTGCAGGCGTAAAAGAGAACAAAGATTATAACAAAGCAAATTGCTATAAGTGAAAACTGAAAATACGTCTGAAACTGTTTTCTGCGGTATGGACCCAGATCCTGTTTATTTTTGCTCATTTAAAGCTCCTTTACTTTTTCTTTATCTTTGTGCCCTGTCTTGTTTCCTCAACGATATAGCCAAGCTCGCCTATCTTATCTCTCAGCTCGTCGGCCTTTGCAAAGTCCTTAGCCTTTCTTGCAGCTTTACGCTCCTCCACAAGTGCCTTGACCTCCTCAGGGATATCCTCCTCGCCCTCACCGCTGTTCAGCTTTTTAGCAGCCTCCATAAGTCCCAGTGAAAGCACCTTGTCGAAGTCCTCAATAAGTGCAAGCTTTGTTTCGTTGTTTGTGTCAGCCTTGAGAACGTCATACAAAACAGTGATAGCATTTGAAGTGTTTATATCGTCATCAAGTGCCGCCTTGAAGCTACCCTTGAACTTCTCAAAATCCACAAGCTCCACCACCTCGTCAGGCTTCTTGTCAGCCATAAGCTGTGCTATCCTTGCAGTGAGCTTGTTGTATGCTGTCTTTGCATTGTCAAGGTTTTCGTATGTGAAAACAAGTGACTTTCTGTAGTGTGACTGCAAGCAGAAAAATCTGTATACCAGTGGGTCATAGCCCTTTGACTCCAGCAGTGAAACAGTAAGGAACTCGCCCTTAGACTTGACATCTTTCCGCTGTTTGTGTTAAGGTGCAGTATATGGAACCAGTAGTTGCACCACTTATGACCAAGATAAGCCTCAGACTGTGCTATCTCGTTTGTGTGGTGTGGGAAAGCGTTGTCGATACCGCCGCAGTGAATGTCAAGTCTTTCGCCAAGGTGCTTCATGGAGATACATGAACACTCGATATGCCAGCCAGGGTAGCCCACACCCCAAGGGGAATCCCACTTAAGCTCCTGATCGTCGAACTTAGACTTTGTGAACCACAGTACAAAGTCAGCCTTGTTGCGCTTGTTTGTGTCCTCCTCAACGCCCTCACGAACGCCGACCTCAAGATCTTCCTCATTAAAGTTGTGGAAAACATAATATTCTTTCAGCTTTGAAGTATCAAAATAGATGTTTCCACCTGCCTCATAAGCATAGCCCTTGTCCATAAGAGCAGATATCACCTTGATAAAATCACTAATACAGCCCGTTGCAGGCTCAACAACGTCAGGTCTTGATATTTAGCTTCTTGCAGTCCTCAAAGAAAGCGTCAGTGTAGAATTTTGCGATCTCCATAACAGTCTTATGCTCACGCTTTGCGCCCTTGAGCATTTTATCATCGCCTGTATCGCCGTCAGAAGTAAGATGACCAACGTCCGTGATGTTCATTACTCTCTTTACGTCATAACCGTCATAGCGGAGATACTTTTCCAAAACGTCCTCCATTATATAGCTTCTCAGATTGCCGATATGGGCATAGTGATAAACTGTAGGACCGCAGGTATACATTGACACCTTGCCCGGCTCGTTTGGTACAAATTTTTTCGATCTTGTGAGTAAGCGTGTTATAAATGTTCATTTATCTTTACCTCTTTCCTTATATTTTACTGCTCTTTCTTTCCGATCTTTTCAAGCTCAGCCACTCTCTTTTCCAGCTTAGCTATCTGTATTCTTGTCTGGCAAAGCTCCTGAGCCACAGGGTCAGGGATATGCACCTGATCGAGGTCGCAGGTGCTTGCCGTTCTGCTTAACTATCCTTGCAGGCACGCCCACAGCCGTTGAGTTTGCAGGCACAGGCTCAAGAACTACCGCATTTGCGGCTATCTTTGCATTGTCCCCCACAGTGAATGGTCCAAGCACCTTTGCACCGCACCCTACCATAACATTGTTTCCAAGAGTCGGGTGTCTTTTACCGTGGTCTTTACCTGTTCCGCCAAGGGTACAGCCCTGATACAGCAGGCAGTAATCGCCTATCTCAGCGGTCTCACCTATAACAACACCCGAGCCGTGGTCGATAAGCAGACCCTTGCCTATCTTAGCACCTGGGTGTATCTCGATACCTGTCAACATTCTTGCAAACTGCGAAATACATCTTGCGATGACCTTGTGCTTGTGAACATAGAACCAGTGCGACACCCTGTAAAAAGCCACAGCGTGAAGCCCCGAATATGTGAGGATCTCCAGCGTACTAGTTGCCGCAGGATCTCTGTCCTTTATAGTCTGAATATCATGCTTTATATTTTCCAAAATCGTCATATCTATCTCTCCCTTTCTAAGAAAAAACCTCCGGAATGGCGTTTCACCACTCCGGAGGCAGATTATGATCTACGGTTCCACTCCGATTTCCTGCACAAAATTTTGTACAGCTCAATATCTTTAACGCAGACCCTACGGAGAGGAATACTAAGCTTTCGCCGTTGTTCGCTCCCTGCTGTCAGCCGCACTTCACTGAAAGTCCTTGAAGCCTTGCACCAAACGGCTCCTCTCTGAAAATTACCTCACAGCTACTCTTGCTGATACGCATTTATATATTAAGTTATCATATGCCGCAACACGTCGGCAGCCACATTATTTGCCCGAATCTATATACTTCCAGTATCCCTTGAGATAAACTGCGCCGGAAATGACTGTCAGCACAACAGCTATCCATATGAGTATCTCGTTTACGATAAACACAGGTGTTCCCCAGTTAAGGTCAGGGCTTCCTTTTTTCCGCAGGATTAACGATCTGCAAAACCATTATAGCAATAAGCGCAACCATGGTGAAAGCAGTTTTGAGCTTACCCCATATTCCTGCAGCGACCACAACACCCTCGCTTGCCACAACAAGTCTAAGACCCGTTACCATAAACTCTCTCGCAAGTATCAGTACCACCGCAACAGGGTCTATCCAACGTTCAAATGTGAAGCAGATAAGCGCCGTCATAACAAGAAGCTTGTCTGCAAGCGGGTCAAGAAACTTTCCGAATGTTGTAACAAGATTGTGCTTTCTTGCTATCTTGCCGTCAAACCAGTCTGTGATAGACGCAGCTGCGAACACGATAAGTGCAAACACCATGTGATGCGGTATCTTGAAAAGCAGCACGAACAGCAGGAAAAAACGGTATTAATATTACTCTAAGCACTGTAAGTTTATTTGGCAGGTTCATATCAAGTTCCTTTCATCTACATTTTTGAGCCGATAAGGTCATAATCCATAGTATCGTCAATTTTTACCTTGACATACTCGCCGACCCTAACTTTATCCTCGCTCAGGAAGAATATCTTTCCGTCTATCTCAGGTGCGTCCGCCTGACTTCTGCCGTAGTAACACTCGGCATATCTGTCAAAGCCCTCGCAAACCACCTCGACTTCGCTGTCGAGAGCAGCCTCATTAAGGCTGTCGGAAATAATCATCTGTTCTTCCATTATTATCTCCGCTCTGCGCTCTCTATCCTTTAAAGGCACCTGATCTTCAAACTTCTCCGCAGGCGTACCCTCCTCAGGCGAGTAAGCAAAACAGCCGAGCCTTTCAAAGCGAATTTCCTTTACAAACTCGCAAAGCTCTTCAAACTGTTCCTCAGTTTCCCCTGGGAAGCCTGTGATAAGAGTTGTCCTCAGCGTAACGTTCGGTATCTTTTCTCTTATCTTCTTTATAAGCGCCGTAAGAGTCTCTCTGTCAAATAATTCTTCCGCCCTCCATGGAAAGTTCAGTTTTTGCACCATAAGAACAGACAGCCTGCTTATCCAGCAGTATCTCTCTTATGATATCGCAAATTTTTCCGTTAGAGCCTATTCCCACAACAGCGTCAAGCTCAGGGATCTCCTTTTTCATTTCGTCACGGTATCTTTCAGCAAGACAGCCCGTAGCTATTACCGCCTTTATCCTGCCCTCCTGCTTGAGAGTACAGAACTCAAGTATAGTGTCTATAGCCTCCTGTTTAGCCGACTCGATAAATCCACAGGTATTTATAATGACCACATCAGAAAGGGCTGCGTCAGAAACTATCTGAAAACCCTCTTTGTGCAGATCATAGAGCATATGCTCAGCGTCCACCTGATTTTTAGGACATCCGAGAGAAACCATTCCCACTCTAGTTGCCATGAAAAAATCTCCAATCCTACACCGCCAACGGACGGCATAAAGTATCACAATAATCTATCTTATTATCTCACTTTTACACAGTTTTGTCAAGCCCTTTTAGTCACTATTGTATGACAAAAATCAAAATATTTATGAATTTCCCACAAAGCCAAAAGCATACAGAAAGTAAGTCCGGCATGATCCCAAAAGAAAACCCCGAAAGCTGCAACTTTCGGGGTTTTCATTTGTGTGTCACTGTGAACACAATCAATCTCGTGGTTACCTATATTATACACCACGCAATTTATTTTGTCAAGCACTTTTGCACCGTCAGTTTTTCTTCTCAGGGTAAGTAACAGTTATCTCTGACCCTGCTTCCTGCGACCAAACAACATAATCAAGCTTTCCTTCATCAATAAAAACAGTGAAATATGTATCCTTAAGCTCATCAGGAAGCTGTTCCTTTATCTTTTCTATGAACTTATCCGTCTCTGTGGAAATGTAGTTCATGTACTCAAACTTGTAGCTCTTGTCTTTTGAAAGCTCCGTGACCGCCTTTTCTGCCGCCTCATATACCGCCTGAGCGTTAGCCTCTGCCTTTTCCGAGTTTTCGTCAGTTATAATTCCGTCTGCATATGCCTGCGCCTTTGAGTCTGCAAAGCAAACTTTCCAATCATTGTCCTTGTCAAGCACCATAAGAATATACTGCGATGACGTGACCTCTCCCTCAGAGCTGTCATAAGCTATGGTCACATAAAGCTCCGCCGCCTTTGAATACTCCTCCGAGATGTTCACCTTGTCGATAAAGCCGCACTTATCCTTGTCAAAGCTATATCTTACTCCGCTTATCTGCTCGTCCTCACCGTATTCATTGTCGCCGCCCATGTTCTTTTTCATATATTCATAGTCAGCGGCATAATCGTCCGTCATAAGCTTAACCATTGATTGGTCAAACTCAGCGTTTGCGGCTTTAAGATACATTGCCGCAACGTCCTTTGCCTCTTCAAGCGGGTCAGCGGCTCTTCGCTTTCCGTATCAGTTCCCTGCGTTGTCACAGCGTTCTCACTGCCCTGAACATTTTCCGCAGGCTGAGAGCTGTCTGTGCCGTCAAAGCTCAGCGAACAGCCTGTCATGACCGCCGCACTCAGTATAGCCACCGCAAAATGATCTTTTTCATTCTTTGCTCCTTTATTCGTCGCCGTACTCCTGTTTTATGTCAGCAAGCACCTCTTTTATTATGTCGTATGAATACCCCAAACGCACAAGGCCGTTTTTACCTTTATGTCACCCTTTTCTCCGTCAAGATATCTGAGATACTTTCGCTCCACAAGCTCATACAGCCGTTCGTATGTACCATCGCTGTATTCCTCCAGAGCTTCCTCTATTATAGGCTTCGTAAGCCCCTTCTGTCTCATCTGCTGATAAGCACGGTAATATCCGTATTTACGCACTTCCACATAAGTCCTCGCAAGCCCCTGAGCATACCGCCTGTCATTGACCGTCCCAAGCTCCAGCATCTTATCCATTACAGCGTCGCATATCTCCTCGCTGTAATTTTTCTCAAGCTTCTTGTAAAGCTCCACATAGGAATAGTCCCTGTAGTCAAGGAGATACAAAGCCCTTTCCTTAGCCTTTCTGAACTCGTTGTCAAAAACTATCTTCTCCCAAGCAGACTCAGGCATATCAAGCCCTGCTTTCAGACCATAGGCAGACACTATCTCGTAGTTGAGAAAAGCCGTTTCGCCCTCCTCAAACTCTATCATGTATGTGCTGCCCTTGTATTTTGAAACGCCCGTTATTTTAAGCATTTATCAGTCACCAAGCTCGCTTATGTCAACAGGAGCGAATTCCTCGAAGTCCTCCTCAGGCTTTGCCACAACAGACTTGTCGCTTGCCGCCTTGCGTATCTTCTTCTCAGACTTGTCAGCCGACGGTTCTTCATTTGCACTCTGAGCCGCCGCACCTGCGTTAGCCTTTTTCTTCAAGCTTCTATGTTCCTTTATCATCGCACCCTTGCCGAACTGCTTTTCAATATATGCTATCGCTGTGTCAAGAGCCTTTTTCTTTTCCTCTGCGTCAGTTATTTTTACGACCGTCTTAACGGCTTCTTTTTTTCTTCTTGTCTATCGCCATTTTATATGAC
>VOFI01000766.1_pt1 | contig 157223 bp, 210 predicted proteins | sample 5384131 | NCBI WGS metagenome assembly VOFI01 (sample SAMN12384728, study PRJNA508395) | human gut metagenome | isolation source: healthy gut H | host: Homo sapiens | reverse complement strand
CCTGAATCTAGCGCGTCTGCCATTCCGCCATTTCCGCTTGACAAAAAGTATCTTACCATAGTCTGACGGAAAATGCAAACGTTTTTTGTAAAAAATTGAAATTTTTTTAATTTTTTCTTCAAATACGATTTTTAGCCGTTCTAATTAATCTCAATCCCATTTACCTCAAGATGATCATCAATCGCAATCACCAGACAGCGGCGGCCGTCAATCTCACGTGTCTCTACCAGATCGGCACGTTCGGGATTAACTTTGACTACCACGTCCGGTGTCTCAATCTGGAAAGTCTTAGCACTGGCAATGTTGGATGCAAGCAGTGTACCATGTACACCGACTGTTTCATCAAATTCATCATCGAATGATTCCAGCTTTTTCTTCGGCAACACCGCTGCGTGTCAGGAGCTTCTTGACATCGGTCTTGGATAATTCCAGCGGTTCCGGTTCTTCCTTGGCCTGTTCGATCATTTCGTTTAAGTTATCGTGGATATTGCGGACCACTTCGTAGTTACTGTCTTCGCCGAGGGTGTCGCTTACGATTGCCTGGAAGGTTGTCTTCTGGTCGCCTGCAGTCAGTGGTGTTGTGCTTCCAAGGACATGTTCTACGAAATATGGCTGTAACTCTTCCGGTTTCTTCGTATAATAAAGAACATTATGTACATCGGCTGCACGATCCTGGAAGGCCGGGAATAAGAATCGTTTGACCGGAGCCTCTACGAACCAGTCGCGGATGCGGTCTTCGATGTTATTTGTCTGTGCATTGTATGTGAGTCCGGCTTTTGTAAGATTGACCGGGCAGATACTGCAGAGGATGTGTTCGTATACAGTGTCGGATGCATCTTCCATCTCCAGACCATCTTTCGTCTTGCCCGGAACATCGTATACGGCATGGATCAGGATGATATAGTAGTTCTCGCCGTATTCATAACTTTCCACAACTTTATCATAGAATTCTTCGAGAAGAAGGTCGTCCTGAAGCTTGCTGTTCTTTAATTTCATCAGAAATTCCTGTGTGCCGCCGTTCAATTCCTGGTCGAGTGGGAATTCCATGTTGATGAGGTTCTTTCCGATCGTTCCGGAAAGTGTATGTTTGAAGATATCAAAATATTTGAAAGCCTCTTCTTCCGGTAAAGATAAGAAGGCTTTTTTCATTTCCATTTTTTTCTCTTTTTCGTGATCGACATAGCATCCACAGATACGTGTGATGGCGCAATTTTCAGGAGAAAACTGTTTGCGGATCTCTAATACTTCTTTTTTGTTCATATTTGTCACTTCCTTATTAATCATATGCTGGGAGGATATTTTAACCCCAGTATCATAAAATGTTAGCATATCAGCCGGGAAAAAACAATCATAGACCATTGTAAAAGATGGGGCGGGAACGTATAATAATAGATAGAATATGTCAAAATACGTAACTATTCAACACTGGAAAATATGGGGAAAAGGGATAGTTATAGTAAAAAAGAAAAAGGGAAATAAGAATATGGGGAATATATTCGACATTTTAGGACCGGTGATGGTAGGTCCATCCAGCTCACACAGCGGGAGCAGTCAGGATAGGTATGGTTGCAAGACAGTTGTTCGGCCGTCAGCCGGAGAGGGCAGAAGTCTATTTACATGGTTCTTTTGCTGCAACAGGAAAGGGGCATGGAACGGACCGGGCGCTGATCGCCGGATTATTGGGGATGATGCCGGACGATATGCGGATACCGGACAGCTACGAAGTTGCAAAAGACATGGGGATGGATTTTGTAATGAAGAATAAGAACATCAAGGGTGCACATCCGAATACTGCCCAGATTATTATGGAAGCAGAGGGCGTACCACAGATGAAAATCCAGGCACATTCCATCGGAGGCGGACGTATCTGCGTCTGTAAATTAGACGGGATTGATGTGAATTTCAGCGGAGAGAGCTGTACGCTTATTATCCGTAATGTGGACGAACCGGGACGAATCATGGAGGCTGCTGCCGCGCTCAGTAAAGCCGAGATCAATGTGGCGACCATGCAGGTGTTCCGTGACAAACGTGGCGGAACGGCCGTTATGGTGGTAGAGACAGACCAGGTGATCCCGCAGAGTGCGATCGATGAACTGGAGAGCAAGCCGGGAATTATCCGTGTGAAATTTCTTGATCCGAATGGATCGGTATAGATAATGGAGGAAAAGAAGATATGTCATATCAGTCAATGGAAGAGGCGAAACTGAGAGGGGAAAAAGAGAACATTCCATTCTGGAAAGCAATCCAGTTAGAGGATGCACAGGAGAGGGATGTGAAGATAGAAGATTCCTGGGAAAAGATGAAGTATATGTGGCAGTCCATGCTGGATGCGCTGGATGCTTATGAACCGGACAAGGTATCAAGAAGCGGGCTGGTAGGAACGGAAGGCGGTCTTATGGACAGCTACCGTGAAACAAAAGAACCGTTGTGTGGTGATTTTGTTGCAAAAGTGATGTCGAATGCACTGAAGATGGGATGCAACAATGCCTGTATGAAACGTATCGTTGCAGCACCGACAGCAGGTGCCTGTGGTGTACTTCCGGCAGTACTTGTTACTTACTATAAAGAGTACAATGTTCCGGAAGAGAAGATGATAGAAGCGATGTATGTGGCGGCCGGACTTGGTCAGATCATTGCCAACCGTGCATATCTGGCAGGGGCATCCGGAGGGTGCCAGGCAGAGATTGGTTCCGGATCGGGGATGGCGGCCGGAGCAATCTGTTACATCAAAGGTGGAGATACTGATCAGATCGGACATGCCTGTGCGATGGCACTGAAGAATCTGATGGGGCTTGTATGTGATCCGGTTGGAGGACTGGTAGAAGTTCCGTGTGTAAAGCGTAATGTAGGCGGTGCAGTGAATGCACTGGCGGCAGCCGACATGGCACTGGCGGGAATTACCAGTAAGATACCTGTCGATCAAGTGATTGATGCGATGAAAGAAGTCGGGGATAAGATGGACGTATCATTAAGAGAAACCGGTGTCGGTGGTGTTGCCGGAACACCTGCAGCACAGGAAGTAGTAGAAAAATTAGGGATGTAGCGCAAGCTACATCCCCTTTTTAAGAGAGCGTTGTTTTTAAATCGGTGCTATGAAAATAAGCGTGTGCTTTATCGAATAATTTGTTGCACAGGACCGTATAAACAGAACCAAACAGGTTGGCACCAATTCGGAGTGCTACTGCATATGGCATTCCAAACAGACCGGACGCAATGGAAAGCGCTCCAAATGTATTGAACACTGTCTGCCAGGAATATCCTGCCGAATATCCGACACCGATTCCGCCGATGATTCCGATATAGGCATACATAGACTCAGGAAGAACCGTATACAGAACAACGAATAACAGACCTCCTACGATGTTGAACATCCAACGCTTTCCGGAACGTGCGACACAGTCATTTGTAAACGGAAGACACACGGACATACATGCGATACCTGCCCACATAGCTCTTGGAAGTCCGAGCAGGGACATGATGAGCATCGCCGATGATACGATGAATGTCAGCTTGATATACCATCTGCTGCGTGCGGAATGAATGTTGAATTCCTGAAACAGATGAGAAAATTTACGCCGGTAAGGACGGTTCTTCTGATTCTTATAGAAAATGATCATGCAGAGGATCATTCCGACAAGGAGTCCTTCCAGTCTTAAAATGTAGGCATGTCCGCTTACATCATATCCAAATAATAATAGATAGCCAAGGACAAAAGTAGAGTGATTGTACATGATCACATTGTGGCATCCGAGGATCATCAGCAGCATGATACAGACCACATTGACAAAAGAATGCAGGAACCGGGGATACCATGTTGGCAAGACGGGGACCTGCCATAAGGATTGCGTAGATACCTGCGATAGAGGCAAGTCCGTGTGTGGTACGGATTCCGAAATCGGCCTGCCTGAGAACCAGCACGGCCAGAAGCACGGTAACTCCGACGACACTGTTGTCATTTCCGATGAATTTACTATATAAAGATACAACGGCGACACAGAATACCATTACAAGATATACTTTAAAGTTGTAAATGAGTATGTGACGGCGTTTTTCTTTTTTATCGGTTGTGTTTTTAATCAGCTGTTTAGAGCCGGTCGAGCTTAGTTGTAGTTCCTGGTAAAATGTCATAATAAAATCTCCTTTATTTTTTTGTGAAGAAAGAATCTCGTTCGCTTCACGGATTAGTTGGAATAAAGTCTCGAATTTCTCTTTCTTCATATTTTTCTGTAATGTATAGAGTGGATCCAGATAGTAATAGTACATACGGTCAATCTCATCTTTTCCGGCACCGGTAATGCGGATGCAGTAACTGCGGCGGTCGGACGCAGAGGCCTCTTTACAGATAAACCCTTTGGATTCCAGATGGTCGGTCAGGCGGCTTACGATAGTTTTACTGATGCCCATAGCGTTGGTAATCTGTCTTGGGGTCAGTGGTTCTTCCGAAAGCGCGATCCGGAACAGAAAATCAATCTCCTGAGCAGAAGTGTGCTCTGATTTTCCGGATTTCCGGATCGCCATACTTGCGAAATGCCGGAGGTCGCCTTGTTTTGATACGATATCGGTCCAGTTTTTGTCTTTCATAGTTGCTCCTTTATAATAGTTTACTTTGTAAACAATTGTGATAAGTACTATAATAAATATAGGAGAAAATGTCAAGGGGATCTATGGAAGTACCTTTGGTTTATAAAAATAAAAAAATTTGTAACGAATTGAGAAAAAATGACTCTTAATAGTAAAAGAAGATATAAATGAGAGAAGAGAGGTGAGTTCATGGAATCTTTTGAGGAAGTATATCAGAAATATTTAAAAGAGGTATATTGTTTTCTGCTGAGATTATCCGGAGACAGGGAAATAGCAGAAGAACTTACCCAGCAGACATTTGCCATTGCATTTGAAAAATTGGAAAATTTCAGAGGTGAATGTAAATTATCGGTGTGGTTATGTCAGATTGCGAAGCATGAATATTATGCGTGGACAAAAAAGCAGAAAAGATATGCAAATAAATTAGATGAAAATCATGCAGATCAAGGGGAGGATTTATTAAATGGCATAATCAATCAGGAAAATGGACAGATCATCCGAAAGATTCTACATGACTTACAGGAACCGTACAAAGAAGTATTCATGCTGCGGGTGATGGGAGAGGCATCATACAGAGATATCGGACAGTTATTTTCAAAAAGTGAAAGCTGGGCGAGAGTGACCTATTACAGAGCCAAGAAAATGATTGTAGAAAAGATGGGAGGCGCAGGCAATGATGAAATGTGAGATTATCAGAGATCTGATACCGTTATATCTGGATAAGGTATGCAGCGAAGATAGCAGAAAACTGGTGGAAGAGCATTTAGCAGAATGTAGTGAATGCAGGAAATATATGAAAGAATTAGAGACGGAACTGGAAGCGGTGAAACAGAAAAAAGAAGAAGATCTGGATGAAAAGCGGTTGTTACAGGAAGGAGCGGAGCGTATGAAGGAAATCGGCAAGAAAAGTATCGTAGATAAGATGATTATTGTGGATACATTACTAAATTTCTTATTGATCGTAACGGCTGTAGTATTGTGCAAACGGCAGATAGATATCGAAGGTGCCGATGCAGGATATTATATAGCAGCTATGGTATTCAGTTTTGGATTTATTATCGCGTTTTTCGTATGTGACTGCATCACACTGGTTCAGAAATGGAAGAGAAGAAAAAATGCAGACGGAATGGGAGTATAAACAGATTCCAATCTGTGAAAGTTATGCGAAGATATCTATAGGGGTAAAAGTAATCGTTGTATTTATGCTGGTATGTGCGGCTTGTATATTGGGATTTTCACAGTTTGGAGGAGTGTTTTCTATTTAATGCATTATGGCGGCTGTCACCGATCGGAATAAACTTACAAGGTCCTATCCTGTGCTGACTCAACATGGGGAAATTCTAAAGCAAAAAAGTTGACCTAAAAACGAGCTCACAAAAAATTCAAACTCGACATTCGTCTCAGACAGTGGATTTTTTGTGAGCAAACGGTCAACTTTTTTACTTAAGAATTACCAACCATGAGTCCGTATGCACAGGATAGGACCTTGTAAGTTTATTCCTGCGGTTTCGCATGCCATAATAATTAAATGGAGAACTGTAAGCTTTTATTAGGGTTCGGGGATTTGGCCTAGTGAATTAAATAGAAACTTGACAACTATAGTTGTCATCTGTTAGAATTTAAATGACAAGAAAAGTTGTCATAATATGATTGATAAAGGAGATGAGCATTTGCCTTTACTAAACCGATTGAAGGAATACAGATCAAGACTTGGCGTCAATCAGACCGAGATGGGAAAGCTCGCAGGCGTATCCAGACAGACGATCAGCCAGATAGAGAGAGGAGACTATTCGCCGTCAGTAACACTTGCGTTAAAGATTGCGAAGATTTGTGAAGTCAGTGTAGAAGATATTTTTATATATGAAGAGGAGATAAATGATGAAGGAAAAGAAAAGTAGTTATTTTACCGCAACGTGGAAGATGCTCGCGGCAGTGATAATCGGGGGAATCGCCGGAGGCGTGTCGGTAGTCATCTATGAACTAATGAAAAAGGAATAGATGCAGGAATCAGAACGATTAACGGAACGATTCAGCAATATATATTTCCAGCTCTGATTATAATCGCGGTTGTTACGGTAGTTGTGGGTGAATACAGTTTATACCGGTTAAAGAATGTATACAAAGAAATGAAGGATGCAGATGAGGACAGATTCTATGAACTGGATTACGAAGAAGAAAAAAATGGGGAGCGTGGACCAGTGGGGTTAATTTGGTGTCACAGGTGGCCTGCATCATAATTTTATCCTTTGGATATTCTTTGAAGTATATAGAATAAGGAAAATCCAGATATTTTTTATTCGCCTGCATTATATTTATACTGTGCTATTTCTACGATATTTATCTTTCTGTACGTTATGTAAAAGCGATACAGGCGGCACATCCGGAGAAAAAAAAGATGATCCAACTTCAAGCAAATTTACGGAACAGTGGGTGGAAAGCTGTGATGAAGCAGAAAAAGAAATTATATACAAAAGTGCATATAAGACGTATATTGTATTGAACAAAGTAATACCGATATTATTGTTGCTTACATTAATAGCAAATATGTTCTTGAATACTGGTATATTGGCGGTTCTTGTTGTAGCTGTCATTTATCTGGTCACAGGAATGACGTATATCAGATCCAGCATGGTTTCTAAAGCAAAAAGGATTGGATAAAATAAAAAGTCATATTAGGTGAATGCATCAGATAAAACTGGTGCATTCATGATTATAACATATCATTCTATATTATAATTCGTTGAGTTAAGGAACATTTCGTTCCAATCATGAAATACATCGATAAATATATCAAAATTTTTCAAAATATATAACAAAAAGAATAAGCAAATAAATGTTGAATTATCAGATATTCGAAATGTGGGATTCCATTATGAAGGATGGAAACGGAAGATTAAAATCATTTGCAAATATACTTGATAATATAATTATTATCGCATTGAAATACTGTAAAGATAAGTTTATACTGAGAGGAGAAGCCTATGAATAATACGAATTTGTTAAAGACAGGTTTTGTTAATGAACGGTTCCGATATTATGAGAAGTTAGTCGCAGAGCTGACAATGATGAGTGATATGTTCATGCGGAACGTGTTAAATATTCTGGAATGTGCGGAATATGTATTAAGAGTTATTACTGAAAATGATGATCTGGAATTAACAGAAGTCGTTGTTCAGAAAGATTACAAGAATTTACAGGGAAGATCGGCTGTACTTGACTGTGTGGCTGTGAATGGCAGAAAAGAAATATATGATATAGAAGTACAGCAGGAAAAAAGCCGGAGCAGGCCCAAAAAGATTGCGCTACCACAGCAGTATAATAGACGCACATAGTCTGTTTGCGGGAGAAGATTTTGAAAAACTGCCGGAATCAAAGGTTATTTTTATCGTAGATGAGGAAGTAGAAAATGAAGTTGCACCCATCTTACATATCAAACGGACTGTAAGAGAAACCGGCAGAGATTATAATGATAAAAGCGAAATTATATATATTAACGCCCGGATGAAAGAAAATACAGATCTGGGCAGATTGATGCATGATTTTCATTGTACAAAGGCAGAAGACATGTATAGCAAAGTATTGGCAGAGCGGGTAAGAGTATTGAAAGAGACACAGGAAGGAGTGGAGATTATGTGTAAAGAGATGGATAAGATTTACAAAGCGGGAGAGTTAATAGGAGAAGAGCGTGGAAAAGAAAAAAGGAAAATATGAAACAGCAATGAAGTTGCTTGAATTAGGAGCAAGGGAAGACATGATTGCAGAAGCAGTAGGACATAGTGTAGAAGAAATAAAACGTTGGAAGAACGATATGAAACGTCAGTAATGATATTGTAAAAAAATTAGAAAGATGGAAAAGGAGAATCTATGATGAAAGTATTTGCATACAGAAAATGCAGCACCTGCATGAAAGCATTAAAGTGGCTGGAAGTACACAACGTAGAATTTGAAGAACGAGCAATTAAAGAAGAAAATCCAACTTACGAAGAATTAAAAAGAATGGTACACAATGAGCGGACTTCCACTCAAAAAGTTCTTCAATACCAGTGGTATGATATACAAACAGATGAACCTGAAAGACAAATTAAAAAGAAATGACCGAAGACGACCAGTTAAAACTCCTGGCAACCGACGGAATGCTCGTAAAACGCCCATTAGTAATCGGAGATAATTTCGTTCTGACCGGCTTCAAAGAAAAAAGAATGGGAAGAGAAACTGCTATAAGTTAAAATATATTATCATAATTATATGAATTCCAGGTAAACACCAGACGTCCGGAAAAATAAAAATATATTTTGATATTCAAAATACTTGACAAACAAAAATTATTGATATATACTTTGACAGTCAAAATAATTTAGAATCAAAATAAATCAGAGGTATTTATAATGACGGGAAGAATATGTGGGACAGGATCTTGCGTACCATCATTTGCAATGGACAACAATGACATTGCGAAACTGGTTGATACCAGTGATGAGTGGATCCGGGAGAGAACCGGAGTCGTGAGACGTCATATTATCAGAGAAGAGACGACGGTATCCATGGCAGCCGAAGCCGGAAGGCAGGCACTTGAAAATGCGGGAATTGCTGCAGAAGATGTGGATCTGATCATCGTGTCTACGATTTCTTCAAATGTAATACTTCCCTGTACAGCCTGTGAAGTGCAGAAAGACCTTGGGGCAAAGCATGCGACATGTTTTGATCTGAGTGCGGCATGCACCGGATTTGTGGTTGCTTATAATACGGCAGCGGCTTATCTGAATGCGGGCGTGTATCAGACTGCACTGATCATTGGCAGCGAGAGTTTATCGAATCTGACGAACTGGAAGGACCGCGGGACGTGTATCCTGTTCGGGGATGGCGCAGGAGCGGCAGTGCTGAAGCGCGAAGATATGGGATATTATCTTCCGGTAACACACTCCGATGGCTTTAGAGGAGAAGCACTTCGCTGTAAAAAGCAGATATGACAGAAGCGAATTATCACCGGAAGATATGCCAAAGCCGGAAGAAAAAGAATATCTGATGCAGATGGATGGAAGAGAAGTATTTATGTTTGCTGTAAAGAGCGTGCCGCAGGCAATAAAAGAAGTATTGGAAAAGAATGACACGGCACAGGAAGAAATCAGTTTTTATATCTTGCATCAGGCGAACAGAAGAATTGTAGAAGCAATCGCAAAGCGGCTGGGTGAACCGATAGAAAAATTTCCGATGAATCTGGAAGAATACGGAAATACATCTTCCGCAAGTATTCCAATTCTTCTCGATGAACTGAACCGAGCCGGGAAACTGAACAGAGGACAGAAGATTATCCTGGCAGGATTTGGTGCAGGACTCACCTGGGGGCCAGCATTCTGGAGTGGTAAGAAGCCTCAGATAAGCAACCCTTATAAGTGCAAAAAAGAATTAAAAAGGAACCAGAGCTAAAAAAGAGACAAAAACAGAAATAAAAGGAGAACAAAGATATGTTAGAACAGATTAAAAAAATGGTAGCAGATAACTTAGGAGTAGAGGAAAGCAAAATCACAGAAAACGCATCATTCAAAGATGACCTCGGAGCAGATTCCTTAGATCTTTTTGAACTGACAATGGCACTGGAAGATGAATATGGAATCGAGATTCCGTCGGAAGATCTGGAAAAGATCGTAACAGTCGGTGATGTTGTAGAGTATGTGAACGCTCATAAAGAGTAAGAAAATTATAAAAAAAGACAGGGAGTATAGAGATTATGCAGACAGAAGTAACCAAATTATTAGGAATTGAATACCCGATCATTCAGGGCGGTATGGCCTGGGTGGCAGAATACCATCTGGCAGCAGGTGTATCCGAAGCCGGCGGACTGGGACTCATCGGTGCAGCAAGTGCTCCGGCAGACTGGGTAAGAGATCAGGTACGCAAGGCAAAAGAACTGACAGACAAACCATTCGGTGTCAACATCATGCTGATGAGTCCTTATGCAGATGAAGTTGCAAAGGTGATCGTCGAAGAAGGCGTAAAGGTTGTTACCACCGGTGCGGGTAATCCGGAGAAATACATGAAGATGTGGAAGGAAGCCGGCGTAAAGGTTATTCCGGTCGTTGCTTCTGTGGCCCTGGCAAAAAGAATGGAACGCTGTGGTGCGGATGCACTGGTAGCAGAAGGTTGTGAAGCCGGCGGACATATCGGCGAGAGTACAACGATGGTACTTGTTCCACAGATTGTAGATGCAGTCAGTATTCCGGTTATTGCAGCCGGAGGAATTGCCGATGGAAGAGGAATTGCTGCGGCATTCATGCTGGGAGCAAAAGGCGTCCAGATGGGAACACATTTTGTTGTAACAGATGAATCCCAGGTACATGAGAATTACAAAGAAAGAATCATCAAAGCGAAGGATATTGATTCCAGAGTAACAGGAAGAACCACAGGACATCCGGTCAGAGCCCTTCGCAATGATATGACGAGAAAATATCTGGAACTGGAAAATGCCGGAGCAGAATTCGAAGAACTGGAAAAGCTCACACTTGGCGGCCTCAGAAAAAGCAGTCGTAGAGGGTGATGTAAAGAACGGAAGCGTAATGGCAGGACAGATTGCCGGCATGGTAAAAGAAAGAATGTCATGTAAAGATCTGATCCAGAAACTGGTAACAGAGACAGATGCATTAATCGGAGGACAGGGATTCTATGAGTAAGATTGCATTTATTTATCCGGGACAGGGCGCTCAGAAAGCCGGCATGGGAGCCGACTTTTATGAAAACAGTGAGATTGCAAGATACATATTTGACCAGGCAGGTGAGGAACTTGATCTGGATATGAAGGAACTTTGCTTTGAAGAAAATGACAGGCTGGATTTGACGGAATATACACAGGCAGCAATGGTCACGACCTGTCTGGCAATGACAAGAGTTGCGGAAAGTAAAGGACTGAAAGCAGATATCACAGCAGGATTAAGCCTGGGAGAATACCCGGCGATCGCAGCTGCCGGAGGAATGAACGATATGGATGCGATCCGCCTGGTAAGAAAAAGAGGAATCCTGATGCAGAACACGGTTCCGGCAGGAGAAGGAGCCATGTGCGGTCATTTCTATGGCGGCAGAGGAAATCGAAAAAGTGATCGAACCGATTGCTGATGTGTCGGTCGCAAACTATAACTGTCCGGGACAAATCGTCATCACCGGTAAGACAGACGCTGTAGAAGAAGCGGCTGCAAAGTTAAAAGAAGCAGGGGCGAGACGCACCATTATGTTAAATGTCAGCGGACCGTTCCATTCTCAGATGCTGGTTCCGGCAGGAGAGAAACTGGCGGAAGAACTGGAACATACCAGATTTCACGAATTAAGAATTCCGTATGTAACGAATGTAACAGCAGAGAAGGTAACAGACATCAGAGAAACTCCGGGACTTCTTACGACACAGATCAGTTCACCGGTGCGCTGGATGCAGAGCATGGAACGCATGATCGCAGACGGTGTTGATACATTTGTTGAGATCGGACCGGGCAAGACACTGGAAGGATTTTTAAGAAAAATCGACCGAAGTGTGAAAGTATTCCACATTTCCCAGTGGGAGGATGTGGATAAAGTCTGCACCGAACTTGCAGATAGTGGAAAGATGATGGAGGAAGCTTAAAGATGAGTCAGACAATGGAAGGAAAAGTTGCAGTTGTAACCGGGCGTCCAGAGGAATCGGAAAAGCAATCGCTGTAAAGCTTGCATCAAAAGGAGCAACAGTTGTGATCAACTATAACGGTTCCAGAGAAAGAGCCGAAGAAGTAAAGAATGAAGTTGAGTCTGCAGGCGGTAAAGCGGTGATCATACAATGTAATGTGGCCGATTTTGATGCCTGTAAAGAATTCATCGAGACGGTGATCAAGGAGCAGGGAAGAATTGATATTCTGGTTAATAATGCAGGAATCACAAAGGATGGACTCCTTATGAAGATGTCAGAAGAAGATTTTGATAAGGTATTGGACACAAACTTGAAGGGAACATTTCATACAATAAGAGCTGCGCTCCGCCAGATGATCCGCCAGAGGAGCGGACGCATCATAAATATGGCATCTGTTGTAGGTGTCAGCGGTAATGCAGGACAGGCAAATTATGCGGCGTCCAAAGCAGGTGTGATCGGACTGACCAAAACAGCAGCCAGAGAAGTGGCATCCAGAGGAATCACGGTCAATGCAGTTGCACCGGGATTTATCGAGACCGACATGACAGAAGTACTTCCGGAAAAGATAAAAGAAGCGTCTGCCGCACAGATTCCGCTTGGAAAATTCGGAAAAGCAGAAGATGTGGCGAATGCGGTTGCATTTCTTGCGTCAGAGGATGCGGGATATATTACTGGACAGGTATTGCATGTAGACGGCGGTATGGTGATGTAAAGGAGATTAAGATATATGAAGAGAAGAGTTGTAGTGACAGGACTTGGAGCAGTGACTCCGATCGGAAATACGGTAGAGGAGTTCTGGAGCGGCATCAAAGAAGGAAAAGTGGGAATCGGAGAGATTACCAAATTCGACACCACAGAATATAAAGTAAAGATTGCAGCAGAGGTAAAAGATTTTCAGGCAAAAGACAGAATGGATTTTAAGGCAGCAAGAAGAATGGAACCATTTTCCCAGTATGCGGTGGCAGCGGCAAAAAGAAGCATTCGAAGATGCCGGACTTGATATGTCAAAGGAAGATCCGTTCCGTGTCGGTGTAATTGTGGGTTCCGGTATCGGAAGCCTGCAGGCTGTAGAAAAAGAATACGAAAAAATCCGGACTAAAGGACCGGGAAGAGTCAATCCGCTTCTGGTTCCGATGATGATCTCGAACATGGCAGCAGGAAATATTTCCATTCAGCTCGGTCTGAAGGGAAAATGTACGAATGTCGTTACAGCATGTGCCAGTGGAACAAACTGCATCGGTGATGCATTCCGTGCGATCCAGTATGGTGACGCAGAAGTGATGCTGGCGGGTGGAGCAGAAGGATGTATCTGTGAGACCGGAGTCGCAGGATTCACAAGTCTGACAGCACTTTCGACTTCTACAGATCCGATGAAGGCATCCAGACCATTTGATAAAGACAGGGATGGATTCGTTCTCGGAGAAGGTGCAGGTGTAGTTGTTCTGGAAGAACTGGAACATGCAAAACAACGTGGTGCAGTCATCTATGCTGAACTTGTCGGATACGGTTCTACGGGAGATGCATATCACATTACTTCTCCGGCAGAAGACGGAAGCGGTGCAGCCAAAGCAATGGAACTTGCGATGGAAGAAGGCGGAATCGAACCTTCCCAGGTGGATTACATCAACGCACACGGAACCAGTACACATCACAATGACCTGTTCGAGACACGTGCGATCAAACTGGCTCTTGGCGATGCGGCAAAAGATGTTGTGATCAACTCGACAAAATCCATGATCGGCCATCTGCTCGGTGCGGCCGGAGGTGTGGAATTTATCACTTGTGTGAAGACAATCCAGGACAATTTCATCCATCAGACAGTCGGAACTGAAACTCCGGATGAAGAGTGTGACCTGAACTATGCGATCGGTGCGCCGGTAGAAAAAGAAGTCAATTATGTACTGACAAATTCACTTGGATTTGGCGGACATAATGCGGTGTTACTGTTAAAGAGATATGAAGACTAGCGGAGAATTGCAGGAGGGACAAAGACATATGGAAATGGAGAAAATGATCGAACTCATAGATGCTGTGTCAAAGTCAGATCTGACAGGCTTTAAATATGAGGAAGACGGTATCAAACTGCATTTGAGCAAGAAAGAAAATACATGCTATGTGACGGAAAATGTGTCTGCACCGGTGAATATGACCGGAACAGCTTCTGCCGGAGTGGTTTCTGCTGAGATGGGAAAAACGAATGCAGAAGGGGATCAGACACTGGGAGCAGCTGCGGAAGAAGCAGTCGTAGGAAATATTGTAGAGTCTCCGCTGGTAGGAACATTTTATTCAGCACCTGCAGAAGATGCAGAAAGCTTCGTAAAAGTCGGAGACAGAGTAGAAAAAGGACAGACACTCGGAATCGTGGAAGCCATGAAGCTGATGAATGAGATCGAAAGCGATTACAGCGGAACGGTTGCAGAGATTCTGGTAAATAATCAGGAAGGCGTGGAATACGGACAGCCGTTATTTCGCATCGTGTAGGAGGACAATATGAATCATTTGAACATCAATCAGATCAAAGAAATCATTCCGCACCGTCATCCATTTCTTCTGTTGGATTACATCGAAGATTATGTGCCGGGAGAATATGCAGTGGGATATAAATGCGTATCTTACAGAGAAGAATTCTTTGCGGGACACTTCCCGGAAGAACCTGTAATGCCGGGCGTGCTGACGGTCGAAGCACTGGCACAGGCCGGTGCGGTTGCAATCTTAAGCCTGGAAGAAAATAAAGGAAAGATTGCATATTTCGGCGGTATCAATAAATGCAAATTCAAAGGAAAGATCGTCCCGGGAGACAAGGTACGTCTGGAGACGAAGATCATCCGCAGAAAAGGACCTGTCGGTGTCGGCGAGGCAGTTGCGAGCGTGGATGGAAAAGTAGTCGTAAGTGCAGAGCTTACATTCATGGTCGGATAGATAAGAGCAACATAGGAGAGTGTAAAGAAAGATGATTAAAAAAGTATTGATCGCAAACAGAGGAGAAATCGCGGTGCGTATCATCCGCGCCTGCCGTGAGATGGGAATTGAGACCGTAGCGGTCTATTCAGAGGCAGACAAAGAAGCACTGCATACCAAGCTTGCAGACGAAGCCATCTGCATCGGGCCGGCTCCGTCAAAGGACAGCTATCTCAGTATGGAAAATATCATCAGTGCAACGATCATAAGCGGTGCAGATGCAATCCATCCGGGATTTGGATTCCTGTCAGAGAATAGTAAATTTGCAGAGCTGTGCGAGCAGTGCAATATTACATTCATCGGGCCGGATTCCAAAGTCATTGCAAGTCTTGGAAATAAACAGGTTGCGAGAAATACGATGATGGCAGCGGGAGTACCGGTCATTCCGGGAAGCAAAGAACCCGTCTACGATGCAAAGACCGGTGCAGAACTTGCCCGAGAGATTGGCTATCCGGTTATCATTAAGGCAGCTTTAGGAGGTGGGGGCAAAGGTATGCGTACCGCCTGGACACCGGAAGAGTTCGAGTCTGCATTCCAGACGGCTCAGAAAGAGACCGAGATGGCATTTGCCGATTCGACGATGTACATTGAACATTTTGTAGAGAATCCAAGACACATTGAGTTCCAGATCCTGGCGGATAAATATGGCAATGTGATCCATCTGGGAGAAAGAGATTGTTCTATTCAGCGCAATCATCAGAAGCTGATCGAAGAATCTCCGTCTGTTGCATTATCGGATGAACTGAGAAAGAAGATGGGTGACGCTGCGGTAAAAGCTGCCAAAGCGGCAGGTTATGAGAATGCCGGAACCATCGAATTCTTATTAGAAAAAATCCGGGAACTTTTATTTCATGGAAATGAATACCAGAATCCAGGTGGAACATCCGGTCACAGAATGGGTGACAGGTGTAGATCTTGTGAAAGAACAGATCCGCATTGCATCCGGACAGAAATTATCCTATACACAGGAAGATATCAGACTGACCGGTCATGCGATCGAGTGCAGGATCAATGCAGAGAATCCAGAGAAAGGATTCCGTCCGTCCCCGGGAACGATCACAGATATGTATCTTCCGGGAGGAAAGGGTATCCGTATTGATTCTGCGATATACAGCGGCTATACGATTCCGCCGTATTATGATTCCATGGTGGCCAAGCTGATCGTGTGGGCGAAGAATCGTCAGGAAGCGATCCGTAAGATGCAGAGTGCACTTGGAGAAGTGATTATAGAAGGAATCGATACGAATGTTGATTATCAGTATGGGATTGTCAATCATCCGGATTATATTGAGGGAAATATAGATATTGAATTTATTGAAAGGCTGTAGAGGTGACTGCTGATGAAGCTGGACAACGTATTTAAAAAGACCAGAATTGCTGTCGGAAGAAAGAATTATATTACATTTACCAGACGACCGGAAGTTCCGGAAGGATTACTTCGCAAATGTAATAAATGTGGGGGAGCGATCATTGCGGAGGATGTAAAGAAAGATCATTATATCTGTCCAAAGTGCGGAGGATATTTCCGCGTGCATGCAAGACGCAGAATCGAGATGATCACAGATGAAGGTTCTTTTGAAGAATGGGATTCGGATCTTCAGGGAGGAAATCCTCTGGAATACAAAGGATATGAAGAAAAACTGAAGAAATTACAGGAAAAGACAGGGCTTTCAGAAGCAGTTGTAACAGGAAAAGCAAAGATTGACGGCCGCGAGGCGGTTATCGGAGTCTGTGATGGAAGATTCCTGATGGCCAGCATGGGAGAGGCAGTTGGAGAGAAGATAGCAAGGGCGGTAGAACGGGCAACGAAAGAAAGACTTCCGGTCATCTTATTTGCCTGCTCCGGAGGGGCCCGTATGCAGGAGGGAATCGTCTCTCTGATGCAGATGGCAAAGACATCCGCAGCACTGAAGCGCCACAGTGATGCCGGACTTCTTTACATCAGCGTACTGACCGATCCCACGACTGGCGGAGTAACCGCAAGCTTTGCGATGCTCGGTGATGTGATCCTGGCAGAGCCAAAAGCTCTGATCGGGTTCGCAGGCCCAAGAGTGATCGAGCAGACCATCGGACAGAAGCTTCCGGATGGTTTCCAGAGAGCAGAGTTTTTACTGGAACATGGATTTCTGGATGCCATTGTGGAGCGCCCTCAGATGAAAGAGACACTTTCTAAGATTCTGGCACTTCATGAGGTAGGAGAAGGAACAGGATTTAATAGAAAAAAATGTGATGTGGAACTGACATCAGGCAGCAAGATGAATATGACCGCATGGCAGAGAGTAGAACTTTCCAGACGCAAAGACCGGCCGGTAGGCAGTGATTACATTGACGCACTCTTTACAGATTTTGTAGAATTCCACGGAGACCGGTATTTCGCAGATGACAAAGCTATCATCGGTGGCGTTGCAAGATTCCATGGCACGCCGGTAACAGTGATTGCACAGGCAAAGGGAAGAAATACGAAGGAAAATATCGAAAGAAACTTTGGTATGCCACAGCCGGAGGGATACAGAAAAGCCTTAAGACTTATGAAACAGGCAGAGAAATTCTCTCGTCCGGTCATCTGTCTGGTTGATACACCGGGAGCATTCTGTGGACTCGAAGCAGAAGAACGCGGACAGGGAGAAGCCATTGCCAGAAATATCTATGAGATGTCCGGATTAAGGGTTCCGGTTGTTTCAATCATCATTGGAGAAGGCGGAAGTGGCGGAGCACTTGCGATGGCCACTTCAGATGAAGTATGGATGTTGGAAAATTCCATCTATTCCATCCTCTCGCCGGAAGGATTCGCAAGTATCCTCTGGAAAGACAGCTCAAGGCCAAAGAAGCAAAGCAGAAGTGATGAAATTGACGGCAGAGAATCTGAAGGCACAGGGAATTGTAGAGCGTGTCTTTGCAGAGCCGGAGGAATATATTGTTCAGAATATGGATGTTGTGATCATGCAGATGGATGAGGCAATCGAAGAATTTCTGATGAAATATAAAAGTTTGTCAGAGCAGGAGTTAATAGAACATAGATATGAGCGTTTCAGAAATATGTAATATGGAGCAGAGTAAATCACTGCTATATATCATAAGAAAACGATGTATTTTACAGGCAATGTTTATGGACGAACAGATTCTATAATAGAGTGAGGAAAATATATGAAAATACAACCACTGAAAATAGGAACAAAGACAGCAAAAAAGTTCCAGTCATTCAAGGTGGTATGGGAGTTGGTATCAGCCTTGGAAATCTTGCTGGAGCAGTTGCAAAGGAGGGCGGCATAGGGATCATCTCTGCCGCTCAGCCTGGTTTTAGAGAAGAAGATTTTATAAAAGATCCATTAAAAGCGAATTTAAGAGCGATAAAATCAGAGTATGAGAAAGCAAGAAAGATTGCATCGGACGGAATCATTGGATTCAATCTGATGGTTGCCATGGAGCACTATGAAGAATATGTGCAGCGGTGGTAGAAGCAGGAGCAGATCTGATCGTATCGGGAGCGGGACTTCCGACGGATCTTCCGAAATATGTGGGTGAGTCCGACATCTTACTCGCACCGATCGTATCGACTGCAAAATCGGCAAATGTGATATTAAAATATTGGGACAAAAAATACCACAGAATCCCGGATCTGGTTGTGATCGAAGGACCGCTCGCAGGGGGACATCTTGGATTTCATGAAGAGCAGCTGGAAGCGTATGGTATAGATGCTGGGGCAGAAGACTATGTAAAATGCCGAACTTCCTACGAAAAAGAAATCATAGCCATCATGCAGGTCATTCATACATTTTCGGAAAAATATGGAAAAAAGATTCCTGTTGCGATTGGGGGAGGAATTCATGACAGTGAAAGCGCAGCGCGTGCATTTTCCCTCGGAGCAGATGCCATACAGGTGGCGACAAGATTCGTTACAACAGAAGAATGCGATGCAGATATCCGCTATAAAGAAGCCTACCTGAATGCAAGAAAAGAAGACATCGTGATCGTAAAAAGTCCGGTGGGAATGCCGGGACGTGCAATCTTGAATCCATTTATGAAAAAAGTAAAAGAACTGGGGCGTATTGCACCGGCGCATTGTTTTCAGTGTCTGAAGCATTGTAATCCGGGAACCACGCCGTATTGTATCACTCAGGCACTGATCAATGCGGCAAAAGGAAAGATAGATGATGCGTTACTTTTCTGCGGAGCGTATGCATATCAGGCAACTCATCTGGAAACTGTAAAAAGAAGTTATTGATTCTCTGATACCAGAAAGGGTATAATAAAAAATAAGAGTAAAGAATGAAGAGTTAAAGTGAAGGAAATTACAGAAGATGGGAATGGATGACGCATATAAGATGATCAATCAGACACTGGTCAGTCTGATCAATGAAATATGGGAACTGGAAGAAAAGGCAATCATTACGGATGAGTTCAAAGATCTTACAAATAATGATATGCATGTGATCGAGGCAGTCGGACGGCGACGGGAATAATATGTCTTCGATTGCCAGAAAGCTTAATATTACCGTAGGATCCCTTACGACTGCCATGAACAGTCTGGTAAACAAAAAGATATGTAGAGCGTCATCGCAGCTGAAGAAGACAGAAGAGTCGTTCTTGTCAAGCTGACAGAAAAAAGGTGTGAAGGCTTACCACCATCATGAAGATTATCACAGACAGATGACACAGGCCATTCTGGATAAACTGGATGATACCGAGCTTCCGGTGCTTGTGAAGACATTGGATGCGTTATCCGAATTCTTTACCGGTTACAGTGAGAATAAGGAGTCATAAAGTATATGGTAAAAGGTGTAATCTTTGATATGGATGGAACGATGTTCGATACAGAACGTCTTTCTACCAAAGGATGGATTTACGCAGGTAAAAAGCTGGGCGTGGATATTCCGGTAGCATTGACAGATTCTTTTCGGGGAAGAAATCCACAGGCGATCCGAAAAAAATTTGCAGCATATTTTGGAGACAGACTGGATTACGATACAGCGCGTGCAATGAAGCATGAGTATTTCGACGAAGTGACAAAAGAATCTGTTCCGCATAAAGAAGGACTGCAGGATTTATTAGAATATTTAAAAGAACATGAGATTCCGGCTGTGGTTGCGACATCCACAGAAAGAAAGCGTGCGAGCAGGCTGATACATATGTCCGGTATAGAACATCTGATTTCGAATGCGATTTACGGAGATATGGTGGAGCGTGGGAAGCCGGAGCCGGACATTTTCCTGAAAGCAGCAGAGCTGATTGGGCAGGATTCAAAGGAATGCCTGGTACTGGAGGACAGTGCACCGGGACTTCTGGCAGGAAAGGCAGCGGGCGGATATACGATCTATGTGCCGGACATAGCAGTTGTGTCAAAAGAGGCAAAAGAAGGAATTACGGCAGAACTGGCGGACTTGCATGAAGTGGCTGCATGGATAAGGAAAGAGAATAAAAAGTAAGAAGGAAAATGACTGTCATGCAGCCTTTGGAGGCTGTGGGCAGTTTTTTGCATCGCCATGCATTCGTAAGGAATAAAAAATATAAAGATTCAGGAGGAACAGATATGTACGAGAAAGAAGTAGAACAATTACAGAACATTATTGATGACAGTAAAAGAATCGTATTCTTCGGAGGAGCAGGGGTTTCTACAGAGAGCAATATCCCGGATTTCCGAAGTGCAGACGGGTTATATCAACAAAAGTATAAATATTCGCCGGAGCAGATCGTAAGTCATAGTTTCTTTGTACGGAACCCAGAAGGGTTTTATGAATTTTATAAGGAGAAGATGATGTTTCTGGATGCCAAACCGAATGCTGCACACTTGAAACTTGCAGAATTGGAAGAGGCGGGTAAATTAACGGCCGTGATTACACAGAATATTGACGGACTTCATCAGGCGGCCGGAAGTAAGAATGTACTGGAACTGCACGGAAGTATTCACCGGAACTATTGTATGAAATGCCACAAATTCTATGATGCGGCATATGTAAAAAATGCATCCGGAATTCCAAGATGCACTTGTGGCGCAATGATCAAACCGGATGTAGTACTCTATGAGGAAGGACTGGATTCGGATGTGATCAGCAGGAGTATCAAAGCGATCAGTGAAGCAGATACGCTAATCATAGGAGGCACGTCTCTGGTTGTGTATCCCGCGGCAGGATTTATTGATTATTTCCGCGGGAAACATCTTGTGGTGATCAATAAGAGTGCAACAGCCAGAGAAGTAGGTGCAAAGCTTACGATAGCGGCACCGATTGGGGAGATACTTGAAAGGGTGCATTAAATTCCAAGTGTTGTCGCCTTCTTGTAGTTATAACAAGAAGATTTTTCTAATCTTTTGCCCGTCATAGTATATGGATCCAGAAGTTTGTCAGCTTCAGCTTCTGTCACATAACCTTTTGTAACTGCGAGTGTACGGACTGGTACATTGGTCTTGAGGGATTCTTTGGCGAGTGCGGCAGAGGCAGCATATCCGATAGACGGGCAAAGTGCAGTTGCAATACCGGCACTTGCATTTACCAGATCTTTGCAGTGTTTTTCATTGGCAGTAATTCCAAGAATACAGTTGTCGGTCAGAGTTTGTGCGGAGTGACCAAGCGTTTCGATGGACTCGAATAAGGTATAGAAGATCACCGGCTCAAATGCATTGAGTTCTAACTGTCCGGCTTCTGCGGCCATTGTGATCGTGTAATCATGTCCGATGATATTGAAAATTGTATTTTTATAAGTACAAACGTATATTTATTAAGCGCAGAGTGAGAAAATGCAATTATAGAAAAATCAGAAGAAAAACAAAAAAGTAATACGGAAAATGAAGAGAAATACAGGAAAGGGCGTATGAATATGGAATTAGAACCGGTGCAGAAGCCGGAGTTTTATCCGTTTATAGAAAGCATTCCGAATGTGATTGAGTGCAATTGTGTGACGGGCAATTATTCTATGCTTATGAAGGTGGCATTCCCGAGTACGATTGAGTTGGATGGATTCATCGGACAGCTCCAGCATTTCGGAAAGACACAGACACAGATTGTATTCTCTACACCGGCTGCCGGGTTCTATTTAGTCAGCTTTTTGATAGATCAGGCGGATATCACCGTTTTGCAGTGTAGTATGCCCGCAGCAGGTGAAGCCTAATTTGACGAGCAGATGCTGCATGGGAATATTATCATCGTGTGTATCAATTTTAATATTTGGGAACTGTTCATAAGCCCAGTTCAGACAGAAGGTAGCTACGCCCTTTGTACCAGGTGCCGTGGCAACTCTGTGAACAACGGCATAGGGTCTGTCATTTAACCAGGAACCGTCAATTGTCTGGTAATCAGGGTCTTCTTCCCTGTGAAAATAGAATACGCCTCCGATTTGCTCATCTTCTTCTGTCTGAATGATGCAGACATATAAGCAGTCGGACTGGATATCCTGTGTGGTAAGTGAAACCGGAGGATAACTGTCCCGCCACTGGTCCGGATTGCCGTGTTCTTTCATATATTTCCGGGCATAAGCATAGATTGCAAGGATGTCCGGAAGGTCATTCATTGTCGCTTTTCTGATCTGCATAAAAATCTCCTTTTTGTTATTCATTACTTTGTTTATTTTCGTAACTGTGGGAATATCTCAATACTGCGTTCAAGTATCCCTTTCATATAAGCAATCGCAGTTCCGTAATTGGTGATTGGTACAGAGGCGTCACCGGCGCATTTCAGGCGGTATTTCATTTCGCGCTCATTCAGCATACAGCCACCGCAGTGAATGATCATTTTATAATGGTTCAGCTTCAGTGGAAATTCAGTTCCACTGGTAAATTCAAAATCTATATCTTTTCCCGTATATTCACGAACCCAGCGTGGCAGCTTGACAGTACCGATATCGTCACACTGGCGGTGGTGTGTACAGCCTTCGCTGATCAGGATCGTATCTCCGTCTTCCAGCGTGTCCAGTGCTCTTGCGCCGTGGACGACGGTTCCCCCAGATTCCCCTTATATCTTGCAAAAAGAATGGAGAAAGAAGTAAGCGGGATATCGGAAGGAGTATCTTTGTCAACTTCTTTAAATGCCTGACTGTCGGTAATCACAAGTGCAGGTTTTTTCCCGAGTGAATCCAGCGTACTTTTGAGTTCTGTTTCCTTTACAACGATTGCAGTAGTTCCGGCATCCAGAAGATCGCGGATCGTCTGCTGCTGTGGGAGAATCAGCCTTCCCTTTGGCGCGGCAGAATCGATCGGAACAACAAGTACAATGAAATCTCCGGGGGTTACAAGATCCCGGACGATGAATCTGGAAGATTCTTCCGCAGGGACTAAAGTTCCGAGACGTTCTTTCAACTCATGAATATGAAGATTTTCAGTTGTATTGGTCCACAGGATATGCTCTAAAGGAATCTTATATTTCAGATGAGTGGACACGATCATTTCCTGATGTGTATGTTCCGATACCAGATCGGCTTTATTAAGGACGAGTAAGAGGGGAATATTCTTATCCTGTATGCGTGTAAGGATCGCATTGTCCTGCGGCGTAATTCCTGAGGTGCCATCGATCACGAGCACAGCGATGTCGGTCTTGTTCAGGACCTGATAAGCTTTCTGAATGCGGAGTTTTCCAAGTTCGCCTTCATCGTCGAGCCCCGGAGTGTCGATCATGACGATAGGGCCCAGTGGAAGCAGCTCCATGGATTTGAATACAGGATCGGTCGTTGTTCCGCGCACATCGGAGACAATCGCAAGATTCTGTCCGGTGAGAGCATTAATAAGACTTGATTTTCCGGCATTGCGTCTGCCGAAGATCCCGATATGTATACGTTCTGAAGAAGGTGTGCTGTTTAAACTCATGATATGTTCCTCACTTTCTGACAGCTGTATATAAAAGCTGACTGTATAAAAAGTTGATGTTACCTAAATATTCAAAGAATCGCCACGGTCTGTTACAACCTGATAGCCTATGGATTTCATCCGCATTTCCAGACAGTGTCTGCACTGGGCGGATTCATCACCGGTACAGATCTTATTATCATATAGAAGATAATCTTTCCGTACTTCCGTTGGTGAAAGGTTCGGCATTACGACATTGGCGCCTGCCAGGATTCCAAGTTCACGCCCCTTTGGGTGGATGGTTCCAAGTGCGGTTGTGGCAGGAAGTAAAACCTTCGGGATCATCAGCCGGATCAGGCCGAGCATATATAAAGTAAGTTCCAGTGTTCCCGCAGATTCTCCGGCAAACGGAGTGTCATGATGTGGGATAAACGGACCGATTCCGATCATGTGTGGATTCAGTTCTTTCATGAAGAGCATGTCTTCTGCAAGGTGTTCCGAAGTCTGGTAAGGAGAGCCAACCATGAATCCGCAGCCAATCTGATAACCGATGTCCTTTAAATCCCGCAGACATTGCTGCCTGTGTTCAGGACTAAGGTTCGGTGGATGAAGCTTTCTGTAATGTTCGTGGTTATAAGTTTCATGCCGCAGAAGATAGCGGTCGGCGCCGGCATCATATGGAAAGTGTAATGGCACAGTCGGGATAGCGTTCTTTAATTATCCGGATCAAATGTATGATGCGTTCATCTGTATAATATCCGTCTTCGCCGCCCTGCAGGACAAAGGTGCGGAATCCAAGTTCATAACCTTCCTTACAGCACTTTAGGATATCGGCTTCTGACAGGCGGTACCGGTGTGCGTTGCCGTTGCTTTTCCGTATACCGCAGTACAGACAGTCGTTTTTTACAATAATTGGTAAATTCGATCAGACCGCGGACGTAGACATCGTGTCCATAATAACGGTGGCGTTCTTCGCGGGCCAGGGAAAAGAGATATTCGGAAAGTTCCGGAGTGTGTCCCTCGATCAGTGTGATCCATTCTTCTTTGGTCAGGGTCTGTTCTTTATGCAATTGATCGATCAGATATTTTAAAGATAAGTTCGTTTCATTCATGAAAATCATTCCTTTGCCCGTATGTTATTGATCATAATATCTCACATTATTATAACAAACAATTACTTGCCGAACAATGTAAAGAAAGAAGTGATATGCAGAAATAGAAAAATAAGATAAATATATTAAAAAATATAAATTGACAATTCATGCAGATGCGTTTTTAATAGAAGTATACAGATTAGTTACGGCGAATTAATGAATCATAAAGAAAGGAAGAAATCATGGGAATTGGTAAAAGAATATTAAGTGTACTGATCGGTATCCTCTTCATTATAAGTGTGTCGGTACTTGGAGGAAGTCTGCTTGCAAAGCAGGTACTTGTCAAAGCAATCAGTCAGGCAGGGATTGATACGGCAATCTCTCATAGAATGATGGATGCAGTATTTGGCTATGCAGGAGCAGATGATACACAGTGGATTGCGAAGATACAGAACAAGATTGAGAAGAACGAGGAAGTACAGAAAATTACAGAAAAGGTCATGGATGAAATGGTGAATGATCTTTCAAAAGGAACGGGCTATAAGGATGTAGATATTTCCAAAGAACTGAATCAGTTACTGGAAGACAGCATGAAAGAAATTAAGGATTCAAATCCAGAGTTAACGGAAGATATGCTGAAACTTATGAAGCAGCAGTTAAAAGATGAGATGGATGACGTTCAGGATGTACTGAATAGTTATGCATCTAATCTGTATGGTAATATGAAAGATACCAGTACGATACAGGGGAAAGTTGCCAGATTATATACGACGCTGGTATCAACGACCTGCCGGGCCGTATCGGGAGCAGCAGTTCTGCTCTGTGCAATCCTGACGGTATTGCTTGGGCATCCAAGACACAGAGGATTATTTTCACTCGGAGTGGAAAGTTGGATTTGTGGAGGAATTTTTGCCGGACTTATAGGAGTTATGGGAAGCCGGACTATGGGCTTCTTATCGGACAAGATGCTGGGGCGTACGGTAGATATAGGGTTAAAGTCATATTTCTGGATGGGCTGTATATTTGCCGGGGCGGGTGTGATATTCCTGCTTGCGGGATTTATAATAAAGTGGAAAGACCAAAAAAGGATAGATGTAAATGAGTAACAGATTTTTATAATGAAGTATTCGGAACATTTGATACAGAAGATATAGAAGTGTAACAGAGTGAATGAACAGGATGTAAATGTAACAGGTATGAGAAAGGTTATATTTTACATCCTGTATCTTTTAGAGCCGTAATCGGATTGATTATAGGTGTTTTACATTACATACGGATAGCATACTGGAAATATTATATGGGGCATGCTATCATAAAAATAATGTCTTTTTCCGTAGATGTATGGAATACAATAGAAAACAGAGGAGTTAATTCAGACATGGAAACACAACACATTATCCACAATTTTGAGCCAATCTATAATGAACATTCTAAGATTCTGATGCTCGGAACTATGCCATCGCCGAAATCCAGAGAAGTCGGATTCTACTATGGACACCCAAGAAACAGATTCTGGAAAGTTGTATCCGATGTCTGTGGCGAAGTGTATCCGGAGACGAGAGAAGGCAAGATCGCATTTGCATTAAGAAATGGTATTGCAGTCTGGGATGTGCTGGCGGGGTGTGATATTAAAGGAGCAGATGACAGCAGTATTCGTAATCCACAGCCGAATGATCTGAGCCGGATCCTTGAATGTGCAGATGTTAAGGCCATTTTTACGACAGGAACGAAAGCATTTCAACTATATAAGAAATTTTGCTATCCTAAGACTGGGATTATGGCAATTGGATTGCCGTCTACGAGTCCGGCGAACTGCAGAACATCGTATGAGCAGTTGTTCGAAGCATATTCTGAAATTAAGAAATATATATAACAACGATGAAAATAAATAAGATTTCTAAATAAGTAAGAATCAAGAAAGAAGGCGTATTAGACCATATGAACCGGGAAGAACGAGTAAGAATACTGATCGACTATCTGAAAAAAGAAAATACAGGTTATGCATCACTTGCAGATCCGGTAGATTATACCGGGAGAAGAATCTAAGAAGTCTTATGAATGTCCGTCTGGCCGGGCGAGGCAGATCCGAGTATACCAGGATCCAGGATGAACTGCTAAAGGAAGAAGCAGAACAGAAAGGAATCGTAGAATGGGGACAACTTCCGACTATCGGTGGACAATTCCCATGTGAGACGATCAAGAATGTGGATAAGATATCTCTCTGGCGGGGAGATATTACAAGACTTTCCGTAGATGCGATCGTAAATGCGGCGAACAGCCAGATGCTTGGATGTTTTGTGCCGTGTCATGGATGCATCGACAATGCGATCCATTCGGCAAAGCAGGTATCCAGCTTCGTAATGAATGTGCACAGATTATGGAAGCACAAGGACATGAAGAACCGACCGGAAAAGCGAAGATTACAAAAGGATATAATCTCCCGGCGAAACATGTCATCCATACCGTAGGTCCGATTGTTGGCATGCAGGTGACAGAAAAGCAGGAAGAAGAATTAAAGTCGTGTTATCTGAATTGTATGAAACTGGCGGAAAAAGAAGGACTTAAGTCGATTGCATTTTGCTGTATCTCAACGGGAGAATTCCATTTCCCGAATAAACTGGCGGCAGAGATTGCGGTGAAGACGGTGGACAAGTATCTGTCTTCTTCAAAACTGGAAAGAGTGATTTTCAACGTATTTAAAGAAGAGGACTATAATATATATAAGAAGATATTTGCATAAGAGTAAAGGAACAAGAGAGGAAATAAAGAAATGGACAATCTGGTATTCAGTTTAAATGCAACAGTCCCCATTTTCTTAATGATGATACTGGGACTGTTCTTCAATAAGATCGGGTGGATGGATGAGGAATTTGCTAATAAGATGAACAAATTCGTGTTCCGTGTTCCGCTTCCGGTATTATTATTTGGCGATCTGGCAGTTGTAGACATTAAAGAGGCGTGGGATACGAAATTTGTAATCTTCTGTTTTATTATTACATTGATCAGTATCACGATCGCAATCGGAATCTCCTGCCTGTTGAAAGACAGAAGTATTCAGGGAGAATTTATCCAGGGAGCGTACAGAAGCAGTGCGGCACTTCTGGGGATCGCATTTATCCAGAATATCTATGGTAATTCCGGTCAGGCACCGCTTATGATCATTGGAAGTGTGCCGCTTTATAATATTATGGCGGTGGTTGTACTGTCATTTTTCAAGCCGGGACAAAAAGGCATGGATAAAGCACTGATCAAGAAGACACTGATCGGTATCATTACGAATCCAATCATCATCGGTATTGTAGCAGGTCTGTTATGGTCGGCACTGAAACTTCCGATGCCGGTGATCTTACATAAGGCCGTCAGCAGTATTGGCGGCGTAGCAACACCGATGGGACTGATGGCGATGGGAGCTACATTTGACATTAAGAAAGCATTTGGCAAGATTAAACCGACCGTGATCGCTGCGTTTATCAAATTAGTGGGATTTGTAGCAGTGTTCATGCCGCTTGCAGTGGCAACCGGGTTTCGAAGAGAGAAACTGATTGTGTGAAATGAGGAGGAAACTATGAGCGAAAACCTGGAAAAGACTTACAATCCCAAAGCGATTGAAGCAAAATTATATGAAAAATGGTGTGATAACAAATATTTCCACGCCGAAGTAGACAGAAGCAAGAAACCATTTACTACAGTAATGCCGCCACCGAACATTACAGGTAAGCTTCACATGGGACATGCCCTGGATAATACACTGCAGGACATCCTGATCCGTTATAAGAGAATGCAGGGATACAATGCACTCTGGATTCCGGGAACAGACCATGCGGCTATTTCTACAGAAGTAAAGGTTACCAATCAGTTAAAAGACGAAGGTATTGACAAGAAAGAATTAGGAAGAGAGAAATTCCTGGAAAGAACATGGCAGTGGAAAGAAGAATACGCCGGAACTATCGAAGGACAGTTAAAGAAATTAGGTGTATCCTGTGACTGGGACAGAGAACGTTTCACAATGGACGAAGGATGTTCCAAAGCCGTAGAAGAAGTATTCATCAAATTATACAACGAAGGATATATTTACAAAGGATCCAGAATCATCAACTGGTGTCCGGTATGTAAGACTTCTCTTTCCGATGCAGAAGTTGAACATGAGGAACAGGACGGATTCTTCTGGCACATCAAATATCCAATCGTTGGAACAGATGATTATTTGGAGATCGCAACCACACGTCCGGAGACATTACTTGGAGATACTGCAATCGCAGTTCACCCGGATGATGAAGATACAAAGACATCGTAGGAAAAATGTGTAAACTGCCTCTGACAGACAGAGAGATTCCGATCGTTGCCGACTACTATGTAGACAAAGAATTCGGAACAGGTGCGGTTAAGATCACACCGGCACATGACCCTAACGACTTTGAAGTCGGAAAACGTCACAACCTGCCGGAGATCAACATCATGAACGATGATGCAACGATCAATGAGCAGTATGGTGGAAAATATGCCGGAATGGACCGCTACGAAGCAAGAAAAGCAATGGTAGCTGACCTGGAAGAGCAGGGATACCTGGTAAAAGTTGTTCCACATTCTCATAACGTAGGAACACATGACCGCTGCCATACAACTGTAGAGCCAATGATCAAGCAGCAGTGGTTTGTTAAGATGGAAGAACTGGCAAAACCAGCCATCGAAGCAATCAAGAACGGCGATTTAAGATTCGTACCGGAACGTTTCAACAAGATCTACCTGCACTGGCTTGAGAATATCCGTGACTGGTGTATTTCCCGTCAGATCTGGTGGGGACACAGAATCCCGGCTTACTACTGTGATGAGTGCGGTGAAGTAGTCGTTGGACACGGCGCACCGGAGAAATGCCCGAAATGTGGATGCACACACTTTACACAGGATGAAGATACACTGGATACATGGTTCAGTTCTGCGCTGTGGCCATTCTCAACACTTGGATGGCCGGATCAGACAGAAGATCTGGATTACTTCTATCCGACAGATGTGCTGGTAACAGGCTATGACATCATCTTCTTCTGGGTAATCCGTATGGTATTCTCAGGATACGCGCATACCGGAAAGGCACCGTTCCACACCGTATTTATCCACGGTCTGGTCCGTGACTCTCAGGGACGTAAGATGAGTAAATCTCTTGGAAATGGTATCGATCCACTGGAGATCATTGATCAGTATGGTGCAGATGCACTTCGTATGACACTGATGACAGGTAATGCACCTGGTAACGATATGCGTTTCTATAACGAACGCGTGAGGCAAGCCGTAACTTTGCCAATAAAGTATGGAATGCCTCCAGATTTATCATGATGAACCTGGATGAAAAAAATTGAAGAAACCGGCGAACTTTGAAAAACGTCCTGCAGACTGCTGGATCATGTCAAAATGCAACAGCCTTGTAAAAAGATGTTACAGAAAATATGGATAAGTTCGAACTTGGTATCGCACTTTCCAAGATTTACGACTTTATGTGGGATGAGTTCTGTGACTGGTACATTGAGATGGCAAAATATCCGATCTATCATGCAGATGAAGATCCGGAAGCAGCCAATGCGGCACTGTGGACATTAAGAGAAGTCCTGAAGAAATCACTGAAACTGCTGCATCCATATATGCCGTTCGTTACAGAAGAAATCTACAGCAAGTTAGTACCGGAAGAAGAATCACTGATGATGTCTGACTGGCCGGTATATGAAGAAGAGTGGAACTTCCCATTAGATGAGAACATTGTAGACCACTACAAAGAGATCATCCGCGGAATCCGTAACGTACGTGCCGAGATGAACGTTCCAAATTCAAGAAAAGCTACAGCATTCGTTGTATGTGAGGATGAAGAACTGGGAGCAGGACTTGCACTTCTTGGACATGCTGCACAGAACATGGCAGCTCTGAACGAACTGGTAATCCAGAAAGACAAGAGCGGTATTGCAGACGATGCAGTATCTATCGTAGTTCGGATGCAACCGTATACCTTCCACTGGAAGAGCTGATCGACTTTGAACAGGAGATCGAGCGTCTGACAAAAGAAGAGCAAGACTTACCAAAGAAATCGCACGTTCTAACGGTATGTTAAATAACGAGAAATTCGTAAAGTAAAGCACCTGCTGCAAAGGTTCAGGAAGAAAGAGACAAACTGGAGACCTACCAGCAGAGATGATGGCACAGGTAAAAAAGAAAGACTGGAAGGATTAAAAGCAAAACAGTCATAAACAATACATTTCCGCAGTTATCGGTAACAGGATAACTGCGGATTAGATATCAAAGGGGATTATATGAAAAAACTTCAGTTAAAAAACCGGATATCAAGGGTAAAATCCGCAAAATAAAAAAAATTTGAAGAAAGAGGATGTCATTGCATACTGGAAAGGCAGACATGAACGACGTGAGAAATACTGGAAGCAAGACGCAACAGTGCATTTGCAAAGAAGATGCAGCCGGTCTATGCATTCATGAATAGATTCTCTTTGATATTTCATGCGTTGCTTGCATGCATCATTAACTTTGTAATAGAAGCAATTTCCAGACACTCCGTTGTTGCAGCCTGGGACTATATGACAGGAACACCGATGGTATTTTTTATACAATGCATTTATGATCTTTGTGACATTTTCGATTGTATATCTGTTCAAACGAAGGATATTTGTCCGTATGATCATCGGTGCGATCTGGGTGATTCTTGGAATCGCGAATGGTTATATCCTGTTAAAGAGAGTTACACCGTTCAATGCACAGGATCTTAAGATCGCAGGGGATGGAATTGCGCTGATCAATAATTACTGTAATGGATTTGAAGTGGTTGTGATTGCTGTCGGAGCGGTAGCACTTCTGATCTGGCTGATATCTATGTGGAGACGCGGTGGGCAGTATGCAGGTAAGATACATCATATTGCAGCACTGATCGGAATTATTGTATGTGGCGTTCTTTACACTTTTGTAACGAATATAGCAATAGATAAACGAGTGGTATCTACTTATTTTGGAAATATTGCATTTGCTTATGAGGATTATGGTCTTCCATACTGCTTCTCGGCAAGTCTTTTTAACACGGGAATCAGTGAGCCAAATGGATATACGAAGAAAGCAATGGCAAAGATTGACAAGGACGGAGAATTAAATCAGACGGCTACGAGCCGTTCTTCTGATGAACTTCCGAATATCATTGTTGTGCAGCTGGAGTCATATTTTGACGTTGCAAACGCAGAGTTTTTTCACCACATCTGAAGATGCATGCCCGAATCTGCACAATTTATATCAGAATTATTCAAACGGATATTTTAAAGTACCGTCTGTAGGAGCAGGTACGGCAAATACAGAGTTTGAAGTGCTGACAGGTATGAACCTTCGTTATTTCGGACCTGGAGAATATCCGTATAAGACTTATTCAAAAAACATCCGACGGAGAGTGCGGCGACAGCGCTTGCCTCTCTTGGATACGGAACACATGCATTACATGATAACACAGGAAATTTCTACAGCCGTGCCAATGTATTTAATAACATGGGATTTGATACATTTACCAGTAAGGAGTTTATGAATGTCCTGCAGACGACAGAGAATGGATGGGCAAAAGATGAGATCCTGACACATCATATTATGGAAGCCATGGATACAACAAAACAGGAAGATTTTGTATTTACTGTCAGTGTACAGGGACATGGAAACTATCCGGAGACACAGGTGATCGAGAATCCGAAGATCAAGGTTGAAGGAATCGAAGACGAAGCGCTGAAAAATAAATGGGAATATTATGTTAACCAGGTCTATGAGATGGATCAGTTTGTAGGTGATCTGATCAAGGCAGTGGAAGAAAGAAATGAACCATCTGTTGTCGTATTCTACGGAGATCATCTTCCGACTATGGGACTGAAGGCAGAAGACTTAAAGAGCCGTTACTTATATAATACGAACTATGTAATCTGGGATAATATCGGACTTCAGAAGCATGATAAGAATATCCCGGCATATCAGCTGATGTCAGAGGTACTGAACAGACTGGATATCCATTCCGGTACCGTATTCAATTATCATCAGCAGAGAAAGGGAACAAAGAATTACCTTTCAGATCTGGAACTCCTGCAGTATGATATCCTGTATGGAAAGCAGTATGTATATAACGGAAAAGCACCAATCACCGAAGGTCATATGGTGATGGGAATCCGTAATGTGTCACTGAGCAGTATTGTTCCGCAGTTGAACAGTGGATATAGTCTGTACGGTGAGAACTTCACAAAATACAGCCGCGTATATGTCAATGGTGAAAAGCAGAAGAGCAGCTTCCTGAATAATACGCGTATTAATCTGTCGGAGACAGAATTAAAAGACGGTGATGTGATTCAGGTTGGACAGGTTGGTTCCAGTGATACGATATTCCGGATGTCGGATAAGTACACATATCAGAACGGACAGCTTGTAAAACAGGAAGGCACAGCAACCGATAAGAGCAAATCTTGGGTGGATCAGGATTATGATGTTAACTAAAAAAAAAGAACCGGAAACGTTCACATATGAAGAGGCAGCAGCGTATATCGAAGAAATTCCGAAATTTACAAAGAAACATACGCTGGAGCACACAATAACGTTTTTAAAAAGATTGGGTAATCCGGCGGCGGACAGAAAAATTGTCCACGTCGCCGGTACAAATGGAAAAGGGTCTGTATGTGCATACTTACAGGCCATACTTATGGCAGAGGGGAAGAGAACAGGGTTCTTTACATCCCCTCATCTTGTATCTGTAAATGAGAGGATACGGGTAGATAATATACAGATTGATAATGAGACATTTCTGAAGGTGTTTCGAAAAGTTTTAAAGATAGTACGTCAGATGGTGGAAGACGGGATCGAACATCCTTCGTATTTCGAATTTCTATTTGGAATGGGTATGACAGCATTTGCAGAGACAGATGTAGAATATATCATTCTGGAGACGGGACTTGGCGGACGGCTGGATGCGACAAACGCAATAGACAATCCGGCACTTGCCATCATAACATCAATCAGTCTGGATCATACGGCGATCCTCGGTGATACGATCGAGAAGATTGCGGTTGAGAAAGCCGGAATTATTAAGCCGGGTGTTCCGGTGTTCTTTGACGGAAGCAGTAAAAAAGCAGCGGAAGTCATTAAGGCAAAAGCTTCGGAACTGGGCGTATCTTGTAGAGAAGTTACGAAAAATGCGTATGAAATTCAGGAAGTTCACCGCAAATATATTGCATTTTCCAGACGGAGTGCGTATGATAAAGATGTTATCTTTCAGGTACCGATGTGCGGATGTTACCAGGCGATGAATGCAGAGCTTGCACTGGAGGCGTCGGAATATCTGCTCGCGGGAGAAGAGATACATATGGACCGGTGGAAGGAAGCACTTGCAGAACTTCACTGGGAAGGAAGAATGGAACGGGTAGGAGCACATATTACCGTAGACGGTGCACATAACCCGGGCGCAATGGAAGCGTTTGTAGAAAGCGTAAAAAGCACTGGATGAGTCCGAACGCGGAGAAATGGTATTACTATTTTCAGCAGTATCGGATAAAAAGTACGATCAGATGATAGAATATCTGTGTGAGAATCTGGATGTGAAAGCTTATGTTGTCACACAGATCGAGGACGAAAGAGGTGTTCCGGCAGAGGAACTTGCTGATGTCTTCCGAAGATACACAGACAGACCGGTGTACTGTAAAGAACGATTAGAAGATGCCGTGAGAACGGCAATGAATGAACGGGGAGAGACGGGAGAGATATACTGTCTTGGCTCTTTGTACCTCGTAGGAATGATGAAGAAGTTACTGGCAGGAGGTGCCATAGATGCTTGATTTTGAAGAAGAATTAAAGAAGTTCCAGCCAAGTCTGGAAGTAGAGGAACTGGGAGATGCGATTTACCAGGATGATCTGACAGACATGACAGATCTTTTTAAGAGAAGTAATCGAACAGACAAAGCAGGATGATCCACAGTAAACTGCGGTAGAGAGAATATAGAGGGAAGTATATGGATTACACAACAAAACTGGCGTATCAGTCGAATTACTGGTATAATGACGGACTTAACAAAGCGAATATCCGGGATCTGACCGGTGCCATTACATCGCTTAAGAAGAGTTTACAATATAACAGAGATAATATTGCGTCAAGAAATCTTCTGGGACTTGTTTATTATGGACGAGGCGATGTGGTAGAAGCGCTGGCAGAATGGGTCTTAAGCAAGAATCTTCAGCCTAAGGAGAATATTGCGAATTATTATATCCAGAAAGTAAAAGAAAAAAGAGATGATCTGGACAGAATTAATCAGGCTATAAAAAGATATAATCAGGCTTTGGATTACTGTTATCAGAGATGTGAAGATCTGGCAGTTATGCAGCTTAAGAAAGCAATCGAGATGCATCCGACGTATGTGAAAGCATACCAGCTTCTGGCGCTCCTTTACATTATGGAAGAACAGTATGCAGAAGCGAGAAAGAATATCCGGATCGCTCACAAACTGGATAAGACCGACGATATCACGATGCGTTACATGCATGAGTTGAATCAGGTACGGAAGTCAAGAAACATCCGCCTGATAGACGATAAAGATACCGGAAAGAAGAAAAAGGGCAGACAGACAGTTACTTATAATATCGGAAATGAGACGATCATTCAACCGGTTGCTTCAGGATTAAAAGATAATGTCGGCCTGCATACAATGGTTAATATTGCAATCGGTGTTATTGTAGGTGTGGCAGTTATGGGATTCGTAATCATGCCGGATGTGTCTGCATCAAGACAGAGTAAGCTGAATAAGCAGACCGTTAAGTTCAGTGATCAGATCGCAACTCAGAAATCACAGATCAGTGCACTGAAAAAAAGAGCTGGATAATTACCGGAGCAAAGAGTAAAGAAGCAGAGAATCAGCAACAGACAGCAGAGATCACAAAGACAAGCTATGAATCACTGATGACCGTTATATCTCATTATTCAACCGGAGATATGAGTAATTCGGCACTGGCAGAGGAACTTCTGAAGATTAATTCAGAGACACTTGGAGCATCTGGAAAAGAAGAGTATGATACACTGACAGGAAAGATATATCCAAGAGTCTGTGAGAGTCTGTATGTAACATCACAGAAGAATTATCAGGTGGCAAATTATGATACGGCAGTGACGAATCTGGAGCAAGTCGTACAGATGGACGAAGGATATCAGGATGGTGCGGCTATGCTTCTTCTTGCACAGTCCTATGAAAAACAGGGTAAGCAGGATAAGGCGAATACGTATTATCAGAAGATCATCGAAAAATATAACGGGACAGAGGCAGCAACAGAGGCACAGAATGCTCTTGATGTACAAAATGCCAAAAGACCAAAGACAATAATAATTAGAAAATGTACGAAAGAAAAGGATATACACGGTAAAGTGTATGTCCTTTTCTTTTATACTTAAGTATGTAAGGGGAGTATATAACATGAAATATCAGGTACAGGAAAATTGTCTTACTATATTTTTACCGGGGGAGCTGGATCATCATAATGCAGAAGAGATACGAAAAGAATCAGATCATCTGATTGAACACAATCACATACGTTATGTGATCTTTGACTTTGCGGATACAAAATTCTGTGACAGTTCCGGAATCGGAGTGATCATGGGTCGTTACAGAAAGATCTATATGCTGGGCGGTGAAGTGTGTGCGGTACATACAAGCGAGAGGATCAGGAAGATTCTTATGATGTCAGGAGTAACAAAGATTATGCAGATTTATGAGGAGGAGAAATAAATGGAAAATACCAATGAAATGACGATTATTTTTGACAGTTATTCATCCAATGAAGCATTTGCAAGAGTGGCGGTTGCTGCATTTATGACATCGCTGAATCCGACAGTGGAGGAAGTAGCAGATGTAAAGACTGCGGTATCAGAGGCTGTAACCAATGCGATCATCCACGGATACGAAAGCCGGATAGAGAAGATCACGCTTCGTTGTAAGACATGCGGGGATACTTTGTATATCGAGATAGAAGATCATGGAAAAGGAATGGAAGATGTAAAGAAGGCGATGGAACCGTTATTTACTACAAGACCGGAGCTTGACCGGTCCGGGATGGGATTTTCTTTTATGGAAGCTTTCATGGATCAGGTAGAAGTAAGTTCAAAGCCGGGAAAAGGAACTATTGTGAAAATGCAGAAAACAATTGGAAAAGGACGAAAGGTATGGACCACACAATCGATCTGATTCAGAAATCTCACGAAGGAGATGAAGAAGCAAGAGCACAGATTGTGAAGGAAAATGCAGGACTGGTCTGGTGTATTGTAAGAAGATTTACAGGGAAGGGGAACAGAGCTGGAAGATCTGTTTCAGATTGGAACGATTGGATTACTGAAAGCAATCGACAAATTTGACCTGAGCTACGATGTGAAATTTTCAACTTACGCTGTGCCGATGATCAGTGGAGAAATCAAGCGCTTCTTAAGAGATGATGGGATGATAAAGGTAAGCCGGTCGTTAAAAAGAACTGTCTTATAAAGGATATCAGGCCCAGGAAGTACTCGGAAGAAAGCTTGGAAGGGAGCCGTCGGTCACAGAACTTGCAGAGTATCTTGATGTGTCACCGGAAGAACTTACGATGGCGATGGATGCATGTACGGATGTGGAATCACTACACCGGCCGGTATACAAAAAAGAAGGACAGGAGATTTCACTGATGGAAAAAGTAGGAAAGGAGGACGGTGCGGAAGAAAGAGTATTGGATCATCTGCTGTTAAAAAGAGCTCCTGACAAGTCTGGATAAAGAGAAGAAAGAAAACTGATCTATCTGCGATATTTTGCCGAAAAGACACAGACTCAGATAGGAAAGGAAATGGGAATTTCCCAGGTTCAGGTTTCCAGAATGGAAAAGAAAATATTAAAAAATCTAAGAGAACGTATCTGACAGGCACATCATGAATATATTCTGGAAAATCAGCCATACTAACTCATGAAACTTGGATGGAAAGGGTGAGTAAGATGGAGGATGCCAGAAGAAAGATCAGGATGTGCCTGATCTTTGTTGTGACATTGGCAGTGATCATCGGGCTGATTTATTACTTCCATGATGTAAGAGGCAATCACGGAGTCAATGAAGGAACACTGATAAAAAAGAATGGAAATAACTGCAAAAAAATGATGAGATAAACAGGAGGTGAAGAAGATGACCGCGAATTCTGATGATATATATATAAAAAGCAGACCGGAATATAGAGGTCGCAAAAAAGTCGGTAACGCTTGGAGATGTATTGAAGATTGAATGCGTCAATCCTGCAATGCTGGCCAGAATCAGAAGTACGCATCTTCTGACATTTCATCACCCGGATAATAAAAAGGGAAAGACGAGTGGTCATGTCGGTCTTAAAAGTGATACAGAAGATCCATGAAATCTATCCGGAGGCTTCTGTGGAAAATATCGGGGAGACGGATTTCATCGTGACATATGAAGAACAGGATGGGAAAGGCGGAGTTATTCACGTGGCGAAGATTGTCATGGTGGTGATGATCAGTTTTTTCGGAGCGGCATTTTCAACAATGGCATTCAATAATGATGTAGGCGTGACAAAAATGTTCGGACAGATATACGAACTTCTGACCGGAACAAAGTCGAATGGATTTACGATTCTGGAATTTATGTATTGTATTGGTATTATCATCGGAATTCTGACATTCTTTAATCATTTCGGTAAAAAACGGCTGTCGGTAGATCCGACACCAATGGAGGTAGAGATGCGACTGTATGAAAATGATATACAGACGACGCTTGTGGATACTCCAGAAAGGAGAAAGAATTGGATGTGGATGAAAAACATATTCCTGGCAATTCTGGGACTTAGTGCCGGAATTACGGCGGCCGGAGGTTTATTTTCTTTATTATCGGACTGGGGGTGGTGTCGGATTTTGCGGACAGGACACATACAGGTGAGCATGTTATGCTCTATGAAGATGCCATTGCAGTGGGCGGCAGTATCGGAGCAATCATCTCTGTCTATCATCCCACGATACCATACGGAAGCTGGCTGGTTCCGCTGGCGGGACTTTTCGGTGGAATCTTTGTAGGATGCTGGGCGATGGCTCTTACTGAGATGCTGGATCTCTTTCCAATCTTCATCAGGAGAATCCGGCTTGTGAGAGGGATTGGAGCGATCATTATAGGAATCGCTTTTGGAAAAGGATTAGAGCATTACTGTTTTTTTGAAAAGGTGGTAAAAAATGGATAAAAAAACAGACAGCAAAGAGGCTTATGAAAATTATGTAAAGCAAAAAACACCGGTGCATAATCTGCCTGCTAATATGACAAAAGCATTCGTAACAGGAGGCGCAATCTGCGTGCTGGGACAGGGAATTTTGAATATCTGTGAGAAGGCAGGATTAGATAAAGATATAAGTGGCGGCTGGTGTTCTATGCTTCTGGTATTTCTGAGTGCAGTACTGACGGGATTCAATGTCTATCCAAGGATTGCAAAATGGGGCGGAGCCGGAGCGCTGGTTCCGATCACCGGATTTGCCAATTCGGTGGCAGCACCGGCAATCGAATACAAAAAAAAGGACAGGTTATGGGAATCGGCTGTAAGATATTTACGATTGCAGGTCCGGTGATTCTGTATGGAATCTTTACAAGCTGGGTTCTGGGACTGTTCTACTGGCTGTTAAGAATTGTCGGAGTATTATGACGGCAGAGGATCTCAGATATGTAAATATGTCGGGAAAGGATAAGATGAATGATAAAGGGAAAGCAAAGTAATGCCTTTGAGGTATCTCCGTACCTTGAAGAGAGTGCTTCGGTTGTTGGGAAAAAAAAGAAGGAGAAGGACCTTTGGGCGGTATGTTCGATATGGTGGCAGAGAAAGATCTTTTCGGGGAGAATACCTGGGAAGAAGCAGAAAGCACCATGCAGAAGGAAGCATGTCTTCTGGCTCTTGGTAAAGCACATTTGGCACCGGAGAGTATCCGTTATCTGTTCGGTGGAGATTTGTTAAGGCAGGGAGTGGCAACTTCAATGGGAGTAGAGACACTTCAGATCCCGATGTTCGGATTATATGGAGCATGTTCGACTTCCGGAGAAGCACTTGCCCTGGCTTCGATGAGTGTAGCTGCGGGATATGGAGAACGGATGCTGGCGGTAACATCCAGTCATTTCGGAAGTGCTGAGAAAGAATTCCGTTTTCCTCTCGGATATGCGAATCAGAGACCATTATCGGCACACTGGACAGTGACCGGAAGCGGAGCATTTATCGTGGGGAAAAATAGAAGTCATGTGAGGATAACCGGGGTGACAGTAGGAAAAATTGTGGATTACGGTCTGAAAGACTCACAGAATATGGGAGCATGTATGGCTCCGGCCGCATGTGATACGATCATTCAGAATCTGGAGGATTTTGAAAGAAAAAGAAACGGATTACGACAGGATCATTACCGGAGATCTTGGCTATGTGGGGCAGAGTATTTTATTCGACCTTATGAGGGGAAAAGAACATGATATCAAGATAAATCATATGGATTGCGGAATGACAATCTTTGATCAGAATATGCAGGATACACATGCCGGAGGAAGTGGCTGTGGTTGTGCGGCCGCAACATTATCCGCTTATATCCTGCCAAAGATATCAAGAGGAGAGTGGAAACGTGTACTCTTTGTACCGACGGGAGCACTTATGTCAACCGTCAGTTATAATGAAGGAGCCAGTGTACCGGGGATCGCACATGGAATTGTCTTAGAACATTGCTAGGAGGAAAAGATTATGGATTATATCAATGCATTCTGGGTAGGGGGACTGATCTGTGCTCTGACGCAGATACTGCTGGACAGGACGAAGCTGATGCCCGGAAGAATCATGGTGCTTCTGGTCTGCAGCGGTTCTGTACTGGGAGCATTTAAGATATATCCGGTTATTCAGGATTTTGCCGGAGCAGGAGCCAGTGTACCGTTACTGGGGTTTGGAAATCTTCTGTGGAAAGGTGTAAAAGAAGCCGTAGAAAAAGAAGGATTTATCGGAATCTTTATGGGAGGATTTAAAGCCAGTGCAGTAGGTATATCAGCGGCTCTCATCTTTGGCTATCTGGCGTCCCTGATCTTTGAGCCAAAGATGAAGAAATAGCTGTGAACCCGGATTAAGAGATCATTAAGATTCGTTCATACCGGAAAGTACTGCCATTGGTTGTTTGAAGAAATGATTAAATGCGGCGATAGCACGTCCGACCCCGATCACGGCAAGGACCGTTCCGATTCCGATGCCTACCAGGTGATGCGCAAAGATAAGACCAACAGAGATTGTCAGACAGATATTAAAAAAGGTCGAAACAATTTTTGGTAAATCCTACGCTTTTGTGGATGAAATCGGAGATTGCCTGAACAATTCCATCTCCGGGATTGGGGATGATACGCATGTTCAAAGACATGGCGGCACCGACGCCTGTCAGAATGATGGCAATGATCAGAAAGAGGATCCTTCCGGGAAAACTTCCGGCAAAAGAATCCGGATAAGTTGTCCAAAGATCAGGGATCATACCGGAAAATATATTCAGGAACCGGGTGAAAATCAGGCTTAGCGGGAATTGTAAAATGTCCATAAAAAGGACCAGTTTCAGGTTCATCTGATTAGCGTGTTCCAGAGGAAGACCTTCCGATTGTCTGGCATGGAGACTTCGGATCGTATGTAGGATCATCTCTACGACAACAAAAAGAGCATAAAGAACCAGTGTAGTATTTCCAAAATTAAAATGCCAGATCGTAGAGATACTGAATGACACTGAGATGATAGGAGATACACCGAGGCCGGTTTTTGTGTTCAGCGTGATTCCCAGAGCGAGAATAAGAAGTCCCATGAGATAGAAAAGTCCACGGTAAAAATATGTTTTTTGCATATATAAAGCCACTTCTTTCTATAGAATTTTGTATAAAAATGTAAAAACTGTCATCGGCAGATCCTGTAGATATCCAAATATACAAGAGACGTTGTCGATGGCAAGTTCTGTAAATATAATAAAACTCCCGTCAGAAACTGTCAATGAGACAGTTGCCGACGGGAGTATGTATCGCTACCTAATCAGATATCTGAGAGAATCGCAAGGAGTTTGATTCTCTGGATACAGGAAAATTAAGCAAGTTCTTCGCCTGTGATCATCTTGTAGCACTGAAGATATTTGTCGATTGTTTTCTGAACTACGTCATCCGGAAGAGTCCAGTCGTTATCCGGGTGAGAAGTCAGCCAGTCACGTGCAAACTGTTTGTCGAATGATGGCTGTCCATGTCCCGGTTCATAACCTTCTACTGGCCAGAAACGAGAACTGTCAGGTGTAAGCATCTCATCACCGATCACCATGTTACCATTCTCATCAAGACCGAATTCGAATTTTGTATCGGCGATGATAATACCACGGCTTAATGCGTAGTCTGCACATTTTTTATAGAGAGCGATTGTACAGTCACGAAGTTTGGCTGCGTATTCTTCGCCTTTGCCAGGGAAATATTTCTCAAGGTGGGCAATACTCTGCTCATAAGAAATATTTTCGTCATGATCTCCGATCTCAGCTTTTGTGGATGGTGTGTAGATTGGCTCTGGAAGCTTGTCGGATTCTTTTAATCCTTCCGGAAGTTTGATACCGCATACAGTGCCATTTTCTTTATAGCTCTTCCATCCGCTTCCTGTAATGTAACCACGTACAATACATTCGATTGGAAGCATCTCGAGCTTTTTGCACATCATGCTGTTTCCGTCATATTTTGGTTTCTGGAAGAATTCAGGCATATCTTTCACATCAGTAGAGATCATATGGTTTGGAAGAATGTCTTTTGTCAGGTCGAACCAGAATTTAGACATCTGTGTCAGAACGGTTCCTTTCTTGGAAACAACGTTCTTAAGAATTACGTCAAAACAACTGATACGATCAGTGGCAACCATAATCAGGCTGTCTCCGTTATCATAAATTTCACGGACTTTACCTTCTTTTATTGGTTTCATAACAATACCTCGCTTATTTATTATTTTTTTTAATATGTCTTCACTAATAGTCAAACAGATTTTGCGGAAAAAAACAATAGTAAATTGCAAAATTTCGAAAAAAAGTACAAAATATAAATTATGTTGTATAATAACAATATCGTAAAAAAGAATACTGATAAGTAATGGTAATAGTGACTGATAACGACAGATAATAAGCGGAAAATCAGTGAAAATATGAAGCAGAGAAAAGACAAAAGAAAGAAAAAATAAAAGACAGTAAGGAACGAAATTATGAGACATATTACAATTGGAATTCTGGCGCATGTAGATGCCGGGAAAACGACATTATCGGAATGCATGCTCTACTTAAGCGGGCAGATTAGAAAGCTTGGGAGAGTCGACCATAAAGATGCATTCTTAGATACATACGAACTGGAACGGGAAAGAGGAATCACGATCTTTTCCAAACAGGCAGAATTAAAAATGGGCAATCTGGGGATAACGCTTCTGGATACACCGGGGCATGTGGATTTCTCCGCAGAAATGGAGCGTACCTTGCAGGTACTGGATTATGCGATCCTGGTGATCAACGGAGCTGACGGGGTGCAGGGACATACACGCACGCTCTGGAGCCTGCTGAAAAGATATCAGATACCGACGTTCATATTCATCAATAAGATGGATCAGGTGGGAACAGATAAGGCAAAGGTACTGGCAGATCTGCAGAGCCGACTGGATGAAGGATGCATTGATTTTTCGGAAATGTCAGAAGAAACATATGACAGCATTGCCATGTGTGATGAGAAAGCGATGGAAGAGTATCTGGAATCGGAGAAAGTGGAAGAAAATACGATCGCGGAGATGATCGGAAGCAGAAAGGTGTATCCGTGTTATTTCGGTTCGGCGCTAAAGATTGAAGGTGTGCAGGAATTTATGGACGGGATGTCTGCTTATATAGGACGAAATGAGCAGATAAATAATACAGACACTGGTACATGTGATTTTGGTGCAAAAGTTTTCAAGATATCGAGAGACCCATCCGGCGGCCGACTGACGCATCTGAAAGTGACATCCGGAACTCTGAAGGTAAAAAGATACATTGACGGGAACGACAGGAAGGCAGCAGAGCAAGAACGAATCTGACCGTACACAAGATACATCCGAGACAGTTATGAACGGCTGGGAAGAAAAGGTCAACCAGATCCGGATCTATTCTGGAGAAAAATACGAGATGGTACAGGAAGCAGGCTCCGGCAGGATCTGTGCGGTAACCGGACTGAATTACACTTATCCGGGGGAAGGCCTCGGCATAGAATGCGATTCCGAAGCACCGGCACTGGAACCTGTCTTAAGTTACAAAATCGAACTCCCGGAAGGCTGTGACGTTCACAAAATGCTTGGAAACTTACGGATACTCGAAGAAGAAGATCCGATGCTTAAGATCGTGTGGAATGAAGAACTGGGAGAGATTCATGCAAAACTCATGGGAGCAGTCCAGATTGAGATATTAAAAAGCCTGATCAAAGACAGGTTCGGCGTAGAAGTAGAATTTGACACCGGTAATATCGTATATAAAGAGACTATACAGAATACCGTGGAAGGTGTGGGACATTTTGAGCCGCTCCGGCATTATGCGGAAGTACATCTGAAGATGGAACCGGGAGAAAGAGGCAGCGGTATTGTGATTGGAACAGACTGCAGTGAAGATATGCTAGATAAGAACTGGCAGCGTCTGATCCTTACCCATCTTCTGGAGAAAGAACATAGAGGTGTGCTGACCGGTTCTGTGATCACAGATATGAAGATTACATTGACGGCAGGAAGGGCGCATCTGAAACATACCGAGGGAGGAGATTTCCGGCAGGCAACTTACCGCGGTGCGTCAGGGACTGATGCAGGCAGAGAGTGTACTGTTGGAACCGTATTATGATTTCCAGCTGGAGGTCCCGTCAGGAATGATCGGACGGGCACTTACAGATATCCAGCGGATGAATGGGGAGGCCGGTACGCCGCAGACAGAAGGAGAGATGACGACGATCGAAGGCTATGCACCGGTTGCAGATATGCGGGATCATCAGATGGAAGTGAATTCCTACACAAGAGGACAGGGACATCTGACCTGTACATTCCGCGGTTATGAACCTTGCCAGAATGCAGAAGCAGTGATCGAAGAGATTGGTTATGATCCGGAACGTGACATTGAGAACCCGACTGGTTCCGTATTCTGTTCCCATGGTGCAGGATTTAACGTTTCATGGGACAAGGTACCGGAATATATGCATCTGGAGAATCAGTTAGAAAAAGGAACGTGCATTAGAAGAAGCAAAGAGACAGTCGGAGCAGGCAGCCCGTCAGATGCCAAGAGCAGCAAGAACTCCGAAGTCTATTCCAAAGCGGAAGAAAAAGAGCTGGAAGAGATATTTATTCGGACATATGGAAAAGTAGAAAGAAAAGGCGGACTGACACCGAAAACTTATGAAAGTGAGTATGCCAAAAAGCAACTTAAAAAAGAAGAAGCCATGCAGGAATATCTGCTGGTTGACGGATACAATGTCATTTTCGCATGGGAAGAGCTGAAAGAACTGGCGAAAGTCAGTATTGAGGCGGCACGGGATAAGCTGATGGACATCCTGTGTAATTATCAGGGATATAAGAAATGCGTTCTGATTCTTGTGTTCGATGCATACAAGGTAGAGGGTTATGCGCTTGAGATTCAGAAATACCACAATATCCATGTTGTATATACAAAAGAAGCAGAGACAGCCGATCAGTACATCGAAAAGGTTGTTCATCATATAGGAAGAAAGTATCATGTAACAGTTGTGACGTCTGACGGAGTAGAGCAGGTGATCACGATGGGACAGGGTGGAACCCGCATTTCTTCCAGAGATTTTCTCGAGGAGATCGAATATACCAGAAAGCTGATCGAAGAGGATAATGAAAAGCAACGAGTGAGTGACAGGAATTATCTGTTTGACCATGCGGATGAGGAATTCGTGGGAAAAATGGAAAAAATCAGACTTGGAAAGAATCCGGAAGAATGATAAACTAATATAGTATGCATGGAATATACAAGAAATATGTAAGAATATGCAAGAACATAAAAATACAGAATGATATTAAAGAAAGTAAAGATACAAAAAGGAGAAACCAATGCCAGTTTTTGATTTTAATTCAACACCAGATGAAAAGAAACCAGCGGAATGTACATATACAGTCATCCGTTCGAATGAAAATGAAGCAACAGCCGAGAAACCAATGATGGTTCTCGATAATAAGATCTGCCAGTGGGATCATCATTCCTGCGGTGTATTTACGAACCCGATTAAGAGAACCTCTTTCGAATTCCAGCAGGAAGACGGAACCGTAAGTGCAGACATCTTAAAAATCGATGCAAGATTCGTAAGCCTGTTAAAATGGCTTGGAGAGAATCATATTAATGTACGTCTCTCTGGGGAGAATACAGAAGAAGGATATGCGGTATATAAGATCCGCGAGATCGCATTTGGCGGCGGTACGAAATTATCTGCAGAAGACGGATTCCTTCAGTTTATGATCGAGCGTCTGCTTGCAAGCAATGCACCGGCAGAAGAGGTGGACGACGAAGATGAAGACGAGGCAGGAGATGACATGAAGCTGACCAGTCTTCAGAGCATCACGGACTTCATGAACTGTGCGGGAAGAACACTTCCGGATAATATCCGTCTGTGGGCAAGACGTAACCTTGCGGTGGCACGTTCGCACGAAGTATCACCGGAGGAAAGACGCCATGCACAGAGAGCACTTTCCATTATGATGAATGTACAGTGGAAGAGCAATTATTTTGAAGCAATCGATCCGGATGAAGCGCGTCGTATCCTTGACGAAGAACTTTACGGAATGGAACGTGTAAAACAGAGAATCATCGAGACGATCATCCAGATCAACCGTACCCATACATTACCGGCTTACGGACTTCTGTTAGTAGGACCTGCAGGAACCGGTAAATCCCAGATTGCCTATGCGGTAGCACGTATCCTGAAGCTTCCTTGGACAACACTGGATATGAGTTCGATTAATGATCCGGAACAGTTAACCGGAAGTTCCCGTATCTATGCCAATGCAAAACCGGGAATCATCATGGATGCATTTGCCATGGCCGGAGAATCGAATCTGGTATTTATCATCAACGAGCTGGATAAAGCAGCATCCGGTAAAGGCAATGGCAATCCGGCCGATGTACTTTTGACATTACTGGATAATCTTGGATTTACAGACAACTATATCGAGTGTATGATTCCGACGGTAGGTGTATACCCGATCGCGACTGCTAATGACAAGTCTCAGATCAGTGCACCGTTGATGTCACGTTTCGCCGTGATCGATATCCCGGATTATACACCGGAAGAGAAGAAAGTGATCTTCTCCAAATTCGCACTTCCGAAGGTATTAAAGCGAATGAGCCTTAAGGAAGATGAGTGCATCATGAGTGAAGAAGGTCTGGACGAAGTGATCGAATTATATTCGAATACATCCGGAATCCGTGATCTGGAGCAGGCAGCTGAGCATATTGCGGCAAATGCCCTGTATCAGATCGAGGTAGATCATGTGAAGTCTGTTACATTTGATGCAGAAATGGTAAGAAATCTGTTAAAATAAATGAAAACTACAAGAACAACATTTTTTACAAGAGATAAAAAATTTTATAAGACATTTTTTCGGTTGATGCTGGTCGTAGCACTTCAGAATCTGGTGGCATACAGCGTGAATATGTTAGATAATATTATGCTTGGAAGTTACAGTCAGAATGCGCTGTCCGGTGCGGCGACGGTAAATCAGATCTTCTTTATTGTGAATCAGCTGGCACTTTCCATCGGAAATGCACTGGTAGCGATATGTTCTCAGTACTGGGGAAAGCAGGAGACAGGAGCGATTCGTAAGATGACGGGAGTGGCACTGGCGCTTAGTGTCCTGATCGGGGCAATAGTCGTGACAGCATGCACCTGTATTCCGGAGCAGCTCTTGAGAATATTTACGACATCACCGGAGATTATTGCCGAAGGAAAGGCGTATCTTGGACTTCTGAAATGGACATTTTTACTGTTCATGATAAGTAATCTGCTGATCGCCATGCTTAGAAGTGTGGAGACAGTGAAGATTTCGTTTGTTATATCGGTAGTGTCGTTGATCACGAACGGTTGTATTAATTACACACTGATCTTTGGACATTTTGGATTCCCGGAGATGGGAATCCAAGGAGCTGCAGTCGGAACACTGACAGCAAGGATGCTGGAGCTTCTGATCATCGTGGTATATATATGGAAGATAGATACGAAAGTCAGATTATTTGACATTAATTTGTTCAGAACTATATTTCTGCCGGAGAACAGAAAGATATGGGGAGCATTTTTCAAAGTTGCGTTTCCGATCATGTGCTCAGGGATGATCTGGGCAATCTCGGTACCGATGCAGACGGCGATTCTGGGGCATTTGTCTGCGGATGCAATTGCCGCAAATTCTGTATCCAGCACATTTTTCCAGTATCTGAAGGTCATTGTAATCGCTATATCATCGGCATCGGCCGTTGTGATCGGGAAAGATATCGGAGAGGGAGATATAGAAAGGGTAAAATCCGATGGAAGGACACTTTCTGTGATCGATGTTCTGATCGGTATAGTACTCGCTTCTTTGTTATTTGTACTAAGAGGACCACTTTTGTCTATGTATAAATTAACGGATACGGCAGCAGTACTGGCAAATCATTTTATTATGATCATGAGTGTTGTTATGGTGGGAATGTCTTATCAGATGCCGGTATCGGTAGGTGTAATTCAAGGTGGTGGAGATACCAGATTCTCTATGTATATGAATATGATCTCTACTTGGTATGCCGCTTTCTTTTCTTGCGGCATTTGTATGGAAACTTCCGGTGGAACTGGTTGTGGTTGCAGTGCAGTCAGATCAATTGTTCAAGGGGATTCCGGTATTTTTACGGTTTAGGAGCTATAAGTGGATTCACAAATTAACATAAAAAGAAGTATGGAATGGAAAGAATTTGAAACAACATTTTCGGTAAAATTAAATCAACAGCAAAAAGAAGCAGTACAGAGCACAAAAGGGCCGGTACTGCTTCTTGCTGTGCCCGGATCAGGAAAGACCACGGTACTGGTGACACGTCTTGGTTATATGATCTACTGTAAGAATATTCCTCCGGAGAGCATACTTACGGTTACATATACGGTGGCAGCGACAAAAGATATGTCCGAAAGATTTGCAGTCCATTTTGGCGAGGATATGGCAAAGAGACTGGAATTTCGGACGATTAACGGAATCTGCGCAAGGATTATTCAGTATTACGGAAGACGGATCGGAAAGACACCGTTTGAACTTGTGAAGGATGAAAAGGCAACAACGGGGATGCTGATCAGAATCTGTCAGGATCATGGCATGGGATATCCGACGGAGAGTGATCTTAAGAATGTAAGAACGTTGATCACATATATAAAAAAAAATATGATGCTGAACGAAGAAGAACTTCAAAAATTAGAGGAAGAGTCAGATATTCGGATTGCAGGAATCTACCGTGAATACTGTAGGCAGATGCGAGAACAGAAGCTGATGGATTATGACGATCAGATGTTGTATGCCTATAATATTCTGCGAAAAGATCCGGGTGTGCTTGTATATTTTCAAAATAGATATCCATATATATGTGTGGATGAAGCGCAGGATACATCAAAGATCCAGCATGCGATTATTGCGCTGCTGGCAGCCGGAACAGGCAATCTTTTTTATGGTTGGAGATGAAGACCAGAGTATCTATGGATTCCGGGCGGCATATCCGGAGGCATTGCTGTCATTTGAAAAGAAGCATTCGGGAGCAAAAGTCCTTCTGATGGAAGAAAATTTCCGCTCAAATGCAAAGATTGTAGAAGCGGCAGATAAATTCATTCAGAAGAATACACTCCGGCATGAGAAGCATATGAGAGCGGCAAGAGAAGCCGGAGCGGATATTCGGGAAATTTCTCTAAAATCGAGGAAAGCACAGTATGTGTATCTGATGAAAGTGCACAGGAATGTACGACCGGAATGGCTGGCATGAGCGGATCGGAGGAACATAGGGGCAGGGCAGATGCTTCGGTGACGGAGACAGCAGTTCTGTACAGGGATAATGAGTGTGCGATTCCACTGATCGATCTGCTGGAAAGAAAGAATATTCCGTATCGCATGCGGAATGCAGACCTTTCCTTTTTTTACCCACCGGACGGTTCTGGATGTACAGAATATCATCCGGTTTGCAATGGATCCAAAAGATACGGAACTGTTCATGCAGATCTATTACCGGCTGAAATTGTTCTTTAACAAGAAAGATGCATTAAGATATGCACAGATCAGTCAGGAGAAAGATATGGAGGTGCTGGATGCGGCATTAAAATACGGCAATCTGGAGAAATATCAGGAAGATAATATCCGTAATCTGAAACGGCAGATGGTACGTATCTTAAATATGCCGGGGGATGAGGCTGTCAACCAGATCCTGACATATATGGGATATCAGGATTATCTGAAGAAAATGGGCATGAATGCCAACAAGCTGGAGACGGTCAAGTTGATCGGAAGCAGGGTAGAATCTCCGGAAAAATTACTGGAACGACTGGAAGAACTGAGAACGATCATTCAGGAAAAAGTATCAGATAAGGATTGCCCGTTTATTCTGTCTACCATGCATGCAAGTAAAGGACTGGAATATGATACTGTCTATCTTCTGGATGTTATGGATGGGATATTGCCGGAAAAAGTACTGGCAAATCCGCGGACGGCATCAAAGGAAGAACTTGAAACTTATGAGGAAGAAAGAAGACTCTTCTATGTAGGTGTGACCAGAGCAAAGAATCAGCTGAATGTATTTACGACGAATAAGCCGTCCAAATTCTGCAGTGAGTTGCTGGGAAAGAGGAATCTGAGGGAGAATCAGCAAAAAGAATATGCAGGAATAAAAAAATGGGGAGATTATAGTCCGGCGGGAACATATGGCATAAAGGGAAATGGAATGTATCATGGATATGGCACCGGGCATGGATCTCAGAAGCAACCTGGAAAAAAAGCTATCAGGAACTTGCGGATGCACTTGGTGAAGGCATGATTGTAAAGCATAAGAAATTCGGTGAGGGCGTCGTTGTAGACATGGAAGGTGAGCACATCCGTATCCAGTTCGGAGACAATGTAAAGAACATGGATCTGAAAGTTCTGGCAAGACTTGGAATGCTGGAAATATAAGAATGAAAAATGACCAATAGTCAAAAATTGTATTGACTGTTGGTCTTTTTTTGATGTATATTGCAATTAGGTACAAAAATGACCAATAGTCAAAAATACTGATAAGAGTAAGAAGAAATAAAAAAGGATGTAAAAAAATGGTCATAAAAGGAGGGGCGGTTATGAATATGGTTGCATTTGGTAAAAAGGTAGTGAAGTTCAGAATTCCGATACTGATCATCAGTATCTTACTCTTGATTCCGGCGGGACTTGGATATGTGAATACAAGAGTCAATTATGATGTGCTGACATATTTACCGGAAGACATTGAGACGATGCAGGGTCAGGATATCCTGGTAAAAGACTTTGGAACCGGTGCTTTTTCAATGTTTATCGTGGACGGAATGGAAGATAAAGATGTATCGGCATTGAAAGCAAAGATCGAAAAAGTAGATCATGTGCAGAAGGTTCTGTGGTACGATTCACTTGCAGATATCAGCATGCCGAAGAGCATGATGCCGAAAGATGTCTACGAAGTATTCAATTCAGATACGGGCACGATGATGGCAATCTTCTTTGATGAGGGTACTTCTTCCGATGGAACGATGGAAGCAATCGGGGAGATCCGTAAACTGGCCGGAAAGCAGTGTTTCTTAAGTGGTATGTCTGCAATTGTTACGGATACGAAGAACCTGGCTGAGGAAGAGACACCGTTATATGTACTGATCGCAGTTGTTCTGGCGGTGATCGTATTAGGACTTACGATGGATTCGTATTTTATCCCGTTACTTTTTATGCTGAGTATCGGAATGGCGATCATTTATAATCTGGGAAGTAACTATTTCCTAGGAGAGATTTCCTATATTACGAAAGCGTTGGCGGCGGTACTGCAGCTTGGCGTTACACTTGATTATTCCATTTTCCTGATGCACAGTTATGAGGAGCAGCAGGCAAGATATAACGGAGACAAAGAGCGTGCAATGGCACATGCGATATCCCAGACATTTTCATCCGTAATCGGAAGTTCCGTTACAACGGTAGCCGGATTTATCGCATTGTGCTTCATGACATTTACGCTTGGTATGGACATCGGTGTGGTTATGGTAAAAGGTGTCGTCCTCGGCGTGATCGCCTGTGTGACAATCCTTCCATCCATGATCCTGTGCTTGATAAATGGATCACGAAGACCATGCATAAGCCGTTTCTTCCGGACATCGGAAGGATATCGGATAAAGTTACAAAACGGTATATGATCTATGTGATCATTTTCCTTGTACTTTTATTCCCGGCAATCTATGGAAATAATCATACATCCGTTTATTACAATCTGGATGAGACGCTTCCAAAGGATCTTCCGAGTATCATTGCAAATGAAAAACTGAAGGAAGATTATGACATGAACACGACACACATGATCCTCGTGGACAGTTCGGTTGAATCCGCAGATGTGGCAAAGATGATCAACAAGATGGATGATGTGGATGGTGTCAAATGGGCACTTGGCCTGGATGCGCTGATCGGACCGGCAATCCCGCAGAGTATGATCCCGGATTCCGTAACCGAGATGCTGAAGAATGATAAGTATCAGCTGCTTCTGGTCAATTCTGAGTATAAGGTTGCGTCGGATGAACTGAATGCCCAGATTAAAGAACTAAATAAGATTCTCACAAATATGACAAAGGCGGTATGCTGATCGGTGAAGGACCGCTGACGGCAGATCTGATCGACATTACAGATACAGATTTTAAGACGGTCAGTGTGGTATCGATTGGTATCATCTTTGTGATCATATTAATACTGTTCAAGTCCATTTCACTTCCAATCATTCTGGTTGGCGTGATTGAATTTGCTATCTTTGTAAATATGGGAATTCCATATTATACAGGAACGAAGCTGCCATTCGTTGCATCGATTGTTATCGGCACGATCCAGCTTGGATCTACCGTAGATTATGCGATCCTTATGACGACAAGATATAAGAGAGAACGCAATCACGGAGCAGAAAAATATGATGCGATCACAACTGCACACTGCGCATCGGCACAGTCGATCATGGTAAGTGCACTGAGCTTCTTCGCAGCAACGATCGGTGTCGGATTGTATTCGAATATTGATATGATCAGCTCACTGTGTATCCTGATGGCGAGAGGTGCGATCATCAGTATGATCGTGGTTATCTTTGTACTGCCGTCGATGTTTATGGTATTTGATAAAGTGATCGTGAAGACGAGTAAGGGATTTTTGCCATAACTCTGGAACCACGGGGACGTGAAAAATGGCTTTTTACTGTCCCCGTTGGCATCCGGTAATTAAATATACAAAGCCAGAATGTAAAGGCCGGAAGGATAAATATATTGTCATGATTATGCAAACATGCTACAATATGACTTTGAACTGGTTCGCAAACCTCCCAGTATAAAAAACTAGGCAAAGTACATAACATGTATGATTACTTTTGTTTATGGGGGTTCTGTAAGCAAAAGTATTTTTTTTGCCTTTTGAATTGCAGTGTATTCGTAAGGAGCTGCCAGTGGTAGGTCCTGTAGAAGATTGAGAAAGGAAAAGAAAAATGAAAAAAAGAAAAGTAATTATTGACTGTGATCCGGGTATCGATGACAGCCTGGCTATCATGCTGGCATTGCAGTCGGAAGAACTCGAGGTAGTTGGAATCACCATTGTATGCGGGAACTGTCCGGTAGAGATGGGATTCGGAAATGCGAAAAAAAGTGCTGAAGCATATGGACAGATTAGATGTTCCTGTCTATATAGGTGCAGAAAAACCGCTTCGCCGGGGAGTATGTCAACGCACTTGACACGCATGGAGAAGATGGACTTGGTGAAAGCTTTTTACCAGAAGTAGAAGGATTTCGTCAGGAGATGGGAGCAGTAGAATTCCTTGCATCAAAGCTGAAAGAAGGACACATTTCCATAATAGCACTTGGACCGATGACGAATCTTGCAACATTGCTCGAACAAGACAGAGTTGCGTTTGATCAGATCGAAGAATTCGTGTCTATGGGCGGAACGTTCAAAAGCCATGGAAATTGTTCGCCGGTAGCGGAATACAATTACTGGTGTGATCCGGATGCGGCAGCGAAAGTATATGATGCAATGTATCAGAATGGACGGAAGATCCATATGATCGGTCTGGATGTGACGAGAGAAATTGTTCTGACACCAACGATTCTTGAGTATATGTGCCGGATAAATGCAAAAAGACGTGTATTTATTAAGAAGATCACAAAGTTTTATTTTGATTTTCACTGGCAGTGGGAACACATCGTCGGATGTGTGATCAACGATCCTCTTGCTGTAGCATATTTTATTGATCCTTCAATCTGTGAAGGATTTGAGTCCTTTGTCCAGATTGAGACAGAAGGGATATCACTGGGGCAGTCGGTTGTCGATTCGATGAATTTTTACCGGAAAGAACCGAATGCAAAGGTACTGACACAGGTAGATACATACCGGTTTTTCGAAATGATGCTTTCGAGAGTACAGGAAGTAGAACCGGAGAGTCTGGATATTTTGAAAAATATGTTATAAGCGAGGAGAAGTAAGTCATGAAAAAACATCAACATATAGAGTATCAACATACAAAATCTGCATCGTTGCATTTGCAATCTGCATTAACCTGGTTGGAGGACAGATCGCATTATTTCTGAAGCTTCCAATTTATCTGGACAGTATCGGAACCGTATTCATTGCATCCACATTAGGCCCGATTTATGGAATGCTTCCGAATGTGATCAGTGGTCTGTTCATGGGAATGACGGTTGACGTATATTCTTTTTATACTATGCACCTGTCGGTATCATTCTTGGTCTGGTGACAGGTCTGGTATATCAGAAATATAAGCCGAAAAAATGGTGGATATTTGTAGCAGCGCTGGTAATTACATTACCGTCAACCATTGTAAGTTCCTGCATTACGGCATTCTTATTTGGCGGGATTACATCATCAGGTTCTACGGTTCTGGTGCAGCTTCTTGCCAAAACCCCGATGGGAATGGTAGGAGCATGCTTTGTGGTTCAGTTCTTTACAGATTATATTGACCGTGTGATCTGTCTGTTCGTGGTAAGCGCGCTTACAAAGGCACTGCCAAGGAATATGATGGAGAGATTATAAGGTGACCTTATAAGGAAAATTTGTAGAGAAAAGTTCATAAAGGCGATTATATAGAGGAAAATTTATAGAGAAATTAAAAAGAGAACTTATAGAGGAGAAGGTAGAAAGTGAATGTATTGATAACAGGTACAAGCTCCGGAATTGGAAAAGGGTGTGCGAAATATTTTCTGAAAAAAGGACATAAAGTTTATGGATTTGACCGGAGAGAATCTACAATAGAACATCCGGATTATAAGCATTATTGTCTGGACATCCGTGATAAAGAGATGTATCCAGAACTTCCGCCCATGCAGATCGTGATCAACAACGCAGGTGTACAAAATGAAGATGATATTGATATCAATCTGAAAGGAACCATTGCGGTCACAGAACATTACGCAGTACAGCCGGAGATCCGATCTGTGATCATGATTGGATCTGCAAGCGGCCATACCGGATCTGAATTCCCGGAATATGCGGCAAGTAAAGGTGGGATCCTTTCATATACCAAAAATGTTGCGATGAGAATTGCTCCGTATCAGGCCACATGCAACAGTCTGGATTTCGGCGGAGTGATGACAGAGTTAAATAAACCGGTGATGGAAGATGAAAAACTGTGGAATGCGATCATGGATCTGACTCCTTTAAAACGCTGGATGAGTGTGGAAGAAGCTGCAGAATGGATTTATTTTATGGCGGTGCAAAACAGATTTTGCACAGGCCAGAATATTCTGATCGATGGACTGGAAGCAGGAAACAGTAATTTTATATGGCCGGAGTAGAAATTAGATAAAACCATAGAGAACGGTGTAGAAAAGAGGTATAGAACATGGAGTTTAAATACTGTAAATTAGAAATATTTCTCCCGCCGACGCATCTGGAAGTTGTGCAGAAAGCACTGCAGGAGGTTGATGCGGGACATATCGGGAACTATGATTCGTGCATGTCGGTAAGTCCGGTAACGGGTTACTGGCGTCCGCTTGACGGATGTAATCCGTATATCGGAACCAACGGTGAGATCAGCTGCGAACCGGAGCTGAAAGTGGAAGTAACCGTGTATACAGAAAATGTTGATAAGACAATTGAAGCTGTGAAGAAAGTACATCCGTATGAAGAACCGGTGATCAATGTGATACCACTGTGGAGAACAAGCTTTTAAGTCTGGAGGATATAAGTAAAGCCGTTGATGCTAATTTTTATGTAAAAATTTATACTGACAGTTTAATGAAAAAAAAGAAAAATCCTATATAATATTTTAAGAAGAATTTCGAAAAATATTATATGGGATTTTTGTGGTTACAGCACTTCAATGCGCCTTGGAAGGAGGAGAACGCATATGTCAGAAAGAAATCATGAAGTTATAAAAAATCAGCAGCTTTTGGATAAACAAGGGAATATTACAGAACCGGGCTGGTCAAGAAGACAGTTGCAGCAATATTCAAGAGCACAGATCAAAGCTCCGAAATTCCGGATCAAAGAATGGGACTATTATCTTGTAGTGGGTGATGATTGTGCTGTGGCATTTACACTTTCAGATGACGGTTATGTGGGCTTGCAGTCTGTGTCTCTGCTTGATTTTTCGGAAGAACCGTGGGAACATACGGAGACTATATTAGATGCATTTCCGATGGGGAAACTGACGATGCCGGAGAATTCGTCTGAGGGGAATATTGTTTACGAGAAGAAAAATCTGAGATTAAGCTATGTGCTGGAAAATAGTATGTCAGGATTGTCGGATACAGAAGGACCGGGATCTGATGAGAAAAATTACAAAGCAGAATATAACAAAGCAGAGTATAAGGATACGTCATATTACATGCCAGTTTGACAACTTTTACCAGGGCAAATCATTTTCCTGTGATATCCGGTTGCGTCAGCCAGATATGGATACCATGGTCATCGCAACACCGTGGGAGAAAAAGGGAAGGTTCTATTATAATCAGAAAATCAACTGCATGCGCGCGGAAGGCTATGCGGAATATGATGGAAAGCGGTATGAATTCCATCCGGACCGGCACTTTGGAACATTGGACTGGGGACGTGGTGTGTGGACTTATGATAACACCTGGTACTGGGGATCCGGGAACTGTGATGTGAACGGGCATGCATTTGGATTCAACATTGGTTATGGATTCGGTAATACAAAGGTGGCTTCGGAAAATGTGATTTTCTATGATGGGATAGCGCATAAGATTGATGATGTAGAATTCGTGATACCGGAAGATGATTACTGTAAACCATGGAAGGTTACGTCCAGTGACGGCAGATTCGAGATGGATTTTCTTCCAATATTAGACCGGTCGGCATGTCTGGATTATAAACTGATCGTGTCGGATCAACACCAGGTATTCGGACATATGAGTGGAACGGCAGTACTCGATGATGGGACAAAAGTTGAGATAAAAAGATGTGCTGTGCTTTGCGGAGAAGGTGCATAACAAGTATTAGAGTGTAAGTAAAATAATCAGGATGTCTGTGAGAATAAGAAAAAATATGTAATGAAATAAAAGAAGATTCAGGAGGAGAAATATGGCTGTACATATGAGTGTAAGGCTGGCATGGCATAGTGACGGATGGAATGGTCATATCTGTAAAAAACCATGTGAAAATGTATATTGTGTCGGACAACATTCCTATCCGGGAGAATTAATCGCAGAAACTCGCGATCTTGAATTTGAGAAAGCTCATGCCGGTGAACCGTGTTCAGCATTTCCGTGTAAAACCGCATGTGGATTGAGTGTAAATGCTTTTTTGGCAAAGAGAGCATTCAGGTAAAAAGTAAATCCCCATCGTGGTGGAAGAAAGGAGAAGCAGATTCGACAGTTTTGACATTGCCTCCATATACGGCTTGTACATGGTGCTATGAAGCAATGTATAAAGATGAAGTTTCTTCGTCGGTAAGTGGAAAAACTTATGATAATGACAAACGGCAGAAAAATGCAGAGGCATATTTTGCTCAATTTGAAGAGGGAAAATCGCTTGTATTTTATTATGCCGGATACAGCAATCCATTTTCGGAAGAGGAAGAAGATACATATGTCATCGTTGGTCTATCAAGAATCAGGAAGATAGATGATTTTCATTATTATGAAAATACAACAGAAAAGATCAGAGCGGATTATGCAGGAGGTGTAATATGGCAGAAACCGATTACATCCAATTATCCAAATGAGGGATTTTCCATTCCATATGCAAAATATATGGAAAAAGAAGAAGTACTGAATCGTATTGCAGTAAAACCACAGCACAGATCACCTTTTAAGTATGGAAGCAGGGAAGTTTCGAATGATGATGCCATAGAGATTATGAATCAGCTTCTTAATACGGTTGATGTATTGATTGAAATCGGGGATGATACCGAGAATTGGGACGAACGCAAGAAGTGGATTAACAGTGTTTTAAATGAACTTTGGAAAGCCAGAGGTCCATATCCCGGATTTGCATCCGCAATGGTAAATATGGGACTGGAGGAATTGGTACAGTATTATATTTCCATTACCGATGAGCAAGATATGAAGCGGTTCAGAGAGGAAGTGAAAGAACTCCTTGAAGGTGAGAGGGACGATGTATCCGGTCATATAATTTCTGATCTAAGGAAAGTCCGTAGAGAATATATGCTGAAGGAAGAGGAAGAACAGCAGCTTCTTATGGATATCCTTCCAAGATTTGACCTGAGTGCAAAACAAATGAAGGCTATTCTCAGTGAAAAAAGAAGTGATGTTTCGATTACTGCGTCACTTGCCGAAATGGTTGAAAATCCTTATATCATATTTGAACAATATATCGGAATGGATTCAGATGATACGATTCCGTTTTTACAAGATAGATAATGGTATGATTGCATCGCCGGAATATGGGATTGCAGATATCTTTGATGCCGGTGCAACGGAACGGTTACGCGCATTCTGCGTCGATGAACTGAACCGGATTGCGGCACATTCTTTTGGTAAAGCGGAAACGATTCTAAAATCCATTAATCACAGACTGGACCGTATGCCGGACTGGAAGCGCTATACATATAAACTTAAGAACTTCAAAATTGACAGAGATATTCTGGATAAGGCACTGGAGATAAAAAGAAGATGATGATAAGACTCTTTATTTATATCTCAAATGGGTATATGAAGATGAACGTCAGATTGAAAATGTCTTTACGATGTTGGCAGAACGTCCGGATATTTCACTAAAAATGGCAATTACAAAGGAGAAGTTCAAGAAAAAGTTAAGAAATCCGGAATCCAGGCTGAATGAGACTGCTTCTGAGCAGTATGAAGCCATTTTGGATAAACAGGCTGATATATGTATGCAGATATTTTCGAAGCCAATCTGTGTATTGGCAGGAGCAGCGGGAACCGGAAAGACAACGGTTATTAAGGCAATTGTTGAAAATATCGAAAGAGTGCATGGGCAGGCAGCCGGATTTTTACTTATGGCACCGACGGGAAAGGCGGCTGAAAGAATCAAAACCCAGACGGAGAAGAATTCTATGACCATTCATTCGTATCTGGCAGGTAACGGCTGGCTGAACAGGAATTTCACGTTAAAAAGAGTGGGCGGAAGTAAAGGACAGGATGTTAATACAATTATTATAGATGAATGTTCTATGATTGATTTGAATTTATTTGCGCACTTGTACGCAGTATTAACTGGAACAGTGTACAGAGACTGATACTGGTCGGAGATCCCAATCAGTTACCGCCGATCGGCAGAGGAAAAGTATTCTCCGATACCATTGCATGGCTGAATGAAGAGTATCCTGATAATGTCGGAGTACTTACAGAGAATATCAGACAGCTGGTAAACAGGGTAGAGGGAAATGGATGTGGTATTCTTGATCTTGCGGAATTGTTCATTCAGGAGAAACAGTCGGATATGTCGGAGACTGTGGCAGCCGATGAGTTGAAACGGAAGAAAGAAGAATTATTCACGAAAATAGTGGAAAATGGGAATGGTGACATTGACAAAGATCTGGCCGTTTATTTCTGGAAAGAGCAGAACGATCTGGAAGATATATTGAGGGATGTACTGATTAAAGATATGGAAAATATAACGGTAACGGAATACGCAGGACGACAGGATAAGTTGTGGCAGCAGGCAATCAGAAAATCAGACGGCAGTCCGAATCCGGATATGATACAGATAATTTCACCTTATCGGGGAGAATTTTACGGAACGCAAGCATTAAATTCTTTTATGCAAAGTGAATTTAACCCATATTGGAGTCATAGATATAATCTTGACGGAATCAGTTATTTTGACAAGGTAATTCAATTCCGGAACCGGCCGAAATCAGATATGGCATACGCTTATAATTTGAATAGCAGGGCTACTGAGCAACAGGAAGTCTTTAATGGGGAAATAGGACTTGTCCTGATACATCCATTTGACAGCAAGAATAAGGATTATCTTCATGCCAGCCGGATAGAAAGATTTCAGGTTGTTTTTTCCAATAAGAACAGGAAGAAACTTGCTTATGCGATAAGTGTGCATAAATCGCAAGGGTCTGAATTTGATTATGTGTATATTATTATTCCAAAGAGGGACAGTCACCTGTTATCAATGGAGCTTCTTTACACGGCGGTTACGCGGGCACAGAAAAAGGTTACAGTTCTTTTACAGGAGGATATGGGTACGTTAACTTCATTAGGTCATATCGAAAAATCAGCAGTTCGAAGAATCAATTCATCGGTATTCAGGTTTGAGCCATTGCCGGAAGAACTTCTTTATATCCAGAACTGGTATGCAGATGAGAAGAAGCTGGCAACATTATCGGAATATTTTGTAAGATCAAAATCGGAAGTTATTATTGCCAATATGCTGGTAGAAGAGGACGTGCCTTTTGTATATGAGGATCCACTATATGCCCCGGATGGAACCATGTTCTTACCGGACTTTACGGTGCAGTTCAGAGGCGAAACCTATTATTGGGAGCATGTGGGAAGATTAGATCTGCCAGATTACAGCGCACATTGGGAAAGGAAGAAAAAGTGGTATGAGCAGCATTTTCCGGGAAAATTACTGATAACATATGAAGGAAAAGATCTGTCAACGGATGCGATGGCGATTATAAAGGAGCATAAATGATCTGAGGGGAAGAAGCGGTTCGTTTGTAGAAAGAATTTGTCTGTAAGCAGAGATTTGCATGAAAGAAAGGATTTGTCTGTAGGAGGAAACAGCAGGTTGCTTTCCGGTCATAAGCTTTTCTGCTAAGATATCGGTATATCGATAACGGAGGTAGATGCGATGGAAACAAAGAATGTTATATTAGAACTTCGTACGAAGAAAGGTTTATCTCAGGATGAACTGGCCGGCAAAGTCATGGTCACAAGACAGGCAGTATCCCGCTGGGAAAACGGAGAAACAGTTCCGAATACGGAGACGTTGAAGCTTTTGTCAAAGGAATTCGGGGTGTCGATCAATACGCTTCTTGGTGCACCTAGAAAATTAATCTGTCAGTGCTGTGGAATGCCGCTTGAAGATGAAGAAATTATAAGCCATGACAGTGACGGTACATTGAATGAGGATTATTGTAAATGGTGTTATGCCGATGGCACTTATACTTACAGTAATATGGACGATCTGATTGCTGTATGTGTGAAAAATATGGTTAATGAGAATTTCACGGAGGAGAAGGTGCGCGCTTATATGAAGGAGCTGCTTCCGAAGTTAGATTACTGGAAACGATATGAGGAGCTTGGTGACAACGGAGAATTTGAGGCATTCAAGAAGCAGCTGATACAGGAAATCAATGATCTTCATATAGAAGGAATGCCGAAAGTTGAAAAGCTGAATGCGCTTGTCGGAAAGTATGTGAATCTGGAATATCCGCTGCCGAATGGCAAACGTGTGAAATTCCTGGATGACCAGACGACGTATCTGGGGAATCAGCTGGAGTGTGAGTTTGGCGGCGACAGGTGCTTTGGAGTGCTGGCGGGGATGGATTTTATTATGGTTTGTACGTATGATGAGGGAGGAGGGAATCCGGAGTTGGTGGTGTATAAGAAGAGGTGAGTGAATAGTAAATAAGCGAAACCATGGAAAAAGGTGTAGAAGAAAAAAACTTTTTTTTTCTATGGTTTTTTTAGTAAGTTCTAGTATGGTATTAATAATGTCATTTAAGGTTTAATTTAGTCAAAAAACGATAGAATGACTAAATTGAATGAATTGACGACCAAGATAATTTATGCTATAAATATAATTAAATATGCGGTACATACTAGAAATAACTAAATAAATGATAATGGGGGAATTGAATGAGAGATTATAATTACAGAAAAAAATGGAATGATTTGCTAACGCCGGAAATAGTTAAGAAGCTTACTCTTATTCATGAATATAAGGGAGAACAAAGATTATTTATTGAAGCACATAAAGATGAACTAAAAGAACTGGTAGAAATAGCAAAAGTTCAAAGTACGGAGGCTTCAAATAAGATTGAATGTATTTCAACAGCAGACGATAGATTAAAAAAATTTAGTACAAGCGAAAACAACGCCGCGAAATCGTGATGAATCTGAAATAGCAGGTTATAGAGATGTTTTGAATACAATACATGAGAATTATGATTATATTCCAATTAATGCTAATTATATTTTGCAACTACACAGAGATCTATATAAATTTCTTGGAAATATAGATGGAGGAATATTTAAGACATCAGATAATATTATCAGGGAAATGGATGCGGAAGGAAATGAAAAAATCCGTTTCAGACCAGTAGCCGCATGGGAAACACAGGCTTCTATAGATGAATTGTGTAAAGCTTATAATGAAGCCAAAGGGAGAAGCAGATTCATTATTACTGACTATGATGTTTATTTTAGATTTTTATGTATCCATCCATTTAACGACGGAAATGGAAGAATGAGTCGGTCTGCTTACATTGCTTTTTACTATATCAGTCGGGATTTATTGTAGGAAAGTATATTAGTATCGAAAAGATAATTGAAGGATCAAAAGAAACTTATTACGAAGTACTTCAAGACAGTTCAATAAACTGGCACGAGAATGAAAACGACTACAAGCCTTCAGATCGAATCCGTACAGTAATAAAAAATCATATAGGGGCAATTACAAAGTCTGAACTAATGGAAATGAATCCGGACATAAGTGATACGACTATACAAAGAACTTTAGCAGAGTTACTGAAATGCGGAGAAATAGAAAAAATTGGCGGAGGCCGTTACACAAAATACGTGTGGAAATTGGAGGACTAAATGATTACAGGTGAATTAAAAAACAAAATTGATAATTTATGGGATATCTTTTGCTTCAGGAGGTTTGGTGAATCCATTAGAAGTAATTGAACAGATTACCTATCTAATGTTTATACATGATCTGGACGATTCAGACAATACAAGAGCAAAAGAGAGTGCAATGCTAGGACTTCCATATCAAAGCATTTTTTCAGAAGAGGTAAAGATTGGAGAAAGAACAATTGATGGTTCGCAGCTTAAGTGGTCTGTCTTTCATGATTTTCCGGCGGACAGAATGTATTCGGTAATGCAGGAATGGGTATTTCCATTTATCAAAACATTACACAGCGATAAGAACAGTGCATATTCAAAATATATGGATGATGCAATTTTTAAATTGCCGACACCACTTGTGTTATCAAAAGTGGTAGATTCCTTAGATGAAATATATAAGATGATGAATGAAATACAGACTGCAGACGTGAGGGGGGGGACGTGTACGAGTATCTTTTGGAAAAAATAGCACAGTCAGGACGTAATGGTCAGTTTAGAACTCCGAGACATATTATCCGTATGATGGTGGAAATGATGGATCCTTCAAGTGATGAGGTGATCTGTGATCCGGCTTGCGGTACATCGGGATTCCTGATTGCAGCAGGAGAATATTTGAAAGAAAAGAAGAAGGAAGAAATTTTCTTTGATAAGCAGAAGAAAGAGCATTATATGAATCATATGTTTCATGGGTATGACATGGATAGAACCATGCTTCGTATAGGAGCCATGAATATGATGACACATGGAATTGAGAATCCATTTATCGAATACAGAGACAGCTTATCCGATCAGAATCAGGATAAAGACAAGTATTCATTGATACTTGCAAATCCACCATTTAAGGGAAGCCTGGATGCGGAATCAGTATCGGGAGATTTGCTAAAAGTATGTAAGACAAAGAAGACAGAATTATTGTTCCTGGCATTATTTGTCCGTATGTTAAAAGTGGGTGGAAGATGTGCATGTATCGTTCCAGATGGAGTATTATTTGGCTCATCGAAAGCACATAAAGACATTCGAAAAGAAATTGTAGAAAATCAGCGTTTAGAGGCAGTTATTTCCATGCCTTCCGGTGTGTTTAAACCATATGCAGGAGTATCCACGGCGATTCTAATATTTACGAAGACAGAACATGGTGGAACGGATAATGTCTGGTTCTATGATATGACGGCAGATGGATTTAGCTTGGATGATAAGCGGTCACCAATTGCGGAAAATGATATTCCAGATATTATTGAACGGTTTAAAAATCTGGACAAAGAAATTGACAGGAAACGTACAGATAAATCCTTCATGGTTCCGAAACAAGATATTGTTGATAATAGTTATGATCTCAGTATTAATAAATATAAAGAAATCGAGTATGTACCGGTTGAGTATCCATCTACAATAGAAATTATGACCAATATTCGTGAAATTGAGATGGAGATTGGGAAAGAAATGGAAGAGTTGGAAAAGCTGTTGGATTTGTAGGATATTTTTACAGGATAAGATAAAAGTATCAGGTGAAAAGCTTGACATTTACAGCCCAAATAGGCAAAAAAATAGTCAACCCCAGGAGCAAAGGATTCTAAGCAATGATGTGCCTACTCCCATTTGGGAACCCAGCTTTAATCCGTCACAAGTTGACTATTATTGATAATAGCATAAGTAACGTGTATGTCAAGATTTCAGGAGAAATTTAATAGACGAGTGGTAAATTGAGTGAAAGAAAGGAAATGCAAATTCGGATTTGCGGAGGTGGAAAGATGAAAGTTAAGATAGGTGATTTAACTAGAATAAAGACTGGAAAACTTGATGCAAATGTTCATCGGAAGAAGGAAAGTATCCATTTTTTACTGTTCTAGAGAAACATTAAAGATAGATAATTATTCATATGATTGTGAATGTGTTCTAATAGCGATGGAAATGGTGATTTGAATGTTAAATATTATAAAGGAAAATTTGATGCTTATCAACGGACCTATATAATTGAGGATAATAGTAGTGGTAAATTATACATGCCTTATCTTTATCTATTTTATGGAAGCTTATGTTGAGGAACTTATTCTTACAAGCCATTGGTTAGGGGTAATTAAATATAAAAGATGGGAAATCTCACAGATGCAATGATTGAATTACCATCTATTGAGGAACAGAAGAAAATAGTTAACACTTTGGAAAATATAAGAAAAATATTGAATTTACGTAATGAAGAAATTTTAAAATTGGACAATCTTATTAAAGCCCGATTTGTCGAGATGTTTGGAAATCCGAGGATCAAAATCCTAGACAGTATCCGGTGAGTGAACTTTCAGAGTATATTGAATTTTGACATCTGGATCTCGTGGATGGGCAAAGTATTGTATTGATGATGGTACTGAATGGTTCATTACAATTAAAAATGTTAAAGACTGCCGAATTTCAGTAGAGAATATGCAGTCAGTCAATGCACCAAATAATGCCGAGGCAAGGCGTACAAAGGTGCAAGAAGGTGACTTACTGATTAGCATTACAGCAGATTTGGGACGTACAGGGGTTGTTACAAAAGAGATAGCGGAGCATGGCACTTACATTAATCAGCATCTCATATGCATACGCTTGAATAAAGCAATCCTTAATCCATTGTATGTCGCTTATTTCATGGAAAGCACTGTGGAAAAGAACAGTTTGAATCCAAGAATCAAAGTGCGGTAAAAAGGCGGGTTTAAACTTCAATTGATTAATTCGTTACGTATTATGGTTCCGCCTATAGTATCCAGGAAGAGTTTGTTTCCACTTTTCGTCAAACAGGTCGACAAAATTGTAGTGCAGAAGGCATTGGATGAAGCTCAATTATTATTTGACAGTTTGATGCAAGAGTATTTCGGGTGAAAGTGGGTGATGATATGGCAAAAATGACAGTATTTCACGGAGGATACGTGGCTATAGACAAACCAGAGATTAGAAAAGGACGTAACACAAAAAGATTTTGGAGAAGGATTTTACTGTACGATTATCAAAGAACAGGCACAAAGATGGGCCAGACGGTATAACACAAAAAATTGTATCCATTTATGATGTACGAATGAATACGAATTTAAAGATAAAAGATTTTAAGGAAATGACAGATGAATGGTTGGATTTTATTATTGATTGTCGCGCTGGAAAATCTCATGACTATGATATTGTAATTGGAGCCATGGCTGACGATCAGATTTATAATTTTATAGCTGACTATATGGATGGATCTATTACCAGAGAACAGTTTTGGGTATTGGCTAAATTTAAATACCCAACTCATCAGATTAATTTTGTACAAAGGAAGCTTTGAAATGTCTGGAATATAGAGGATATGAGGTGGTAGAATAATGCAGAATCAGATTGGACGGGAAAATCCGAAGGATAATGATTTATTTTATACATGTAGCTTGATTGATTATATTGCAAGAAAAACAAAAAATGTTAGAGCGGATATTGTAAATCAACTGGGAAAAGAACGTATCGTGAAGATTTATGAGCTGGCAGACGTGTATCACTGTGATAATATTGAACGTGTAGCAGAAGATTTTATTGCAGAAGCTAATATTAAGGCGGGAACATTTGATAATGTGAAAGCATGTCAATATATAATCCCATCATATTGGGATATAGGAAAAGTATATAAACGGCTAATTAAAATGGTATCGGAAAAAGAAGATGTTAATGTAATTGATGCACTGATTAAGGTTTATAATTCATTTATCAGCGATAAGATAGATGATTATAACAGTAGCTTGTATTATGAAAATCCGTCGTATATATTTACCTGTTATGAAGAAAATAAAATGATATAAGACATAAAAATTGGTTGTAGGATGCTGGTATGTGATGAAAGGAGCATATCAGCATGGATGAAAAGATAATATTAATATTGAATGAGATGTCGGAGTATTTATCAATAACGCAGATGAAAAAATTACAAGAAGTGATTATTAAAACGTTTGCGGATAATGAGGCTTGTAAAATTGAAATTTCAAATGAAGAGTTCTTAAAAATGTTTCTTGATGCAAAACGAATTGAGGGATGCTCAGAACGAACAATTATTTATTATCAGGCAACTGTAAAGCATTTGCTGTCACAAATAACTACAGAAGTTCGTAAAATTACCACAGAGGAAATTCGAGAATATTTATCGAATTATCAAAAATGGAATAATTGTTCGAATGTGACGATAGATAATGTACGGCGAAATATTTCAAGTTTCTTTTCATGGCTGGAAGAGGAAGATTATATTTTGAAAAGCCCAATGAAAAGAATACATAAAATAAAAACAAAAACAGTTGTAAAAAGTGTGATATCGGATGAAGGAATAGAAAAACTCCGGGATAACTGTAATGAAAAAAGAGATTTGGCAATTATTGATCTGCTATACTCTACTGGCATCAGAGTTGGAGAATTAGTAAATTTAAATATAGATGACATTGATCTTGAAGGCAGAGAATGTATTGTATATGGAAAAGGTGATAAAGAACGCCGTGTTTATTTTGATGCGAAAGCAAAGGTTCATTTGAAAGAATATATAGATAATAGAACCGATAATAACAATGCTTTATTTGTTACATTAGATGCGCCACATGATAGACTGAAAATAAGCGGTGTAGAAATAAGATTACGAAATTTAGGGAAAAAACTTGCGCTTGAAAGAATTCATCCACATAAATTTCGTCGATCAATGGCAACAAGAGCAATCGATAAGGGAATGCCGATTGAACAAGTACAGAAGCTTCTGGGACATTCTCAAATTGATACAACTATGCAGTATGCAATGGTTAATCAAAATAATGTGAAAACAGCTCATCAGAAGTATATGGCCTAAAATTTCTAAATGCAAAATTCGGATTTGCAGAGAGTGTATAGATGGAAAATATTAGACGTGTTCAGTTATCTGAGATTGCTGAATTAATTACGAAAGGAACAACCCCACTACACTTGGTTATGAATTTCAAGAAGAAGGTGTAAATTTTTTTGAAGATAGAATGTTTTGATGAAAAGGGTGGTTTGGTTGAGAGTAAAGCTACGCATATTTCAAATGAATGTCATGAGAGATTACCAAATCTGGAACATGAGCACCAACTTAAATTGAAAGATAAAGAGTTAGAAAATAAACTTAGTGGTGATATGATGAATACACTTATTTCGGAAGCAATGAAAAATCCGGAAATAAAAAAGACAGTTTAATCAAGGAGTAACAGATGGATTAAAGAAGCATCGATAGAATGGAGGAGTTCTATGATAACTAACTTCGATTATTTAAAAAAAGATTCAAAATTTTCAAATTCAAGATTTGCAGATGTTGCCATCTCGGCAGAAAAGATTATACTCATGGATCCGGAAGCCAGTATTCTTAATAGCCGAAGAGCGATGGAATTTGCAATCAAGTGGATGTATTCTGTAGATTCAGAACTTGAAATGCCATATCAGGACAACCTGCAAAGTCTGATGAATGCGGAAGAGTATAGACAGATTGTAGGACCTGATTTGTGGAAACGTATGGATTATATCCGCAGAAGTGGAAATAGTGTTGCACATAATAATAAAAATTAGGTATGGATGAGGCGATGCTGTGTCTGGAAAATTTGTTCATATATCTGGACTATATTGCATATTGCTATTCGACGCAATATGAGGAGCGTTCTTTTGATAAAACGATTATTACTTCCAGGATTGAGAAAGTAAAGAAATCCAAAGAAGTTGCGGCTACAACGAAAAGCGAATTGGAAAAAGAACAGGAGAAATCAGCAAAACAAGAACTGGATCTGAAAAAATTAATTGCAGAAAATGCTTCATTAAGGGATGAATTATCTGCCCGTAGACAGGATCAACAGCCGACCTATGTTCCGAAACCGCTTGATCTGTCAGAGTACAAAACAAGAAAACTTTACATTGATTCGATGTTGACGGATGCAGGATGGACTGAAGGCGAAGATTGGTTGAATGAAGTAGAACTTTCCGGAATGCCGAATAAGTCGAAAACGGGATTTGCAGATTATGTTCTCTATGATGATATGCATCGGCCGTTAGCAGTTATCGAGGCGAAAAAAAGAACCTGTGTGGATGTTTCGAAAGGTAGGCGACAGGCGAAGCTTTATGCGGATTTATTAGAGCAGGAATATAAAAGAAGACCAGTCATTTTCATGACAAATGGATTTGAAACCCGTATCATTGACGGGCAATATCCAGAAAGAAAATGTGCGTCTATTTATTCAAAAAGAGATTTGGAAAAATGGTTCAATTTATTGACTATGCGGACAAGCCTGAAGCATGTGGCAGTAGATAAGGATATTGCCGGTCGTTATTATCAGGAAGCGGCTGTTAAAGCAGTATGTAGCAGTTTCGATGAAAAGAATCGGAGAAAAGCGTTGCTTGTTATGGCGACAGGTTCAGGAAAGACAAGAACGGTAATTGCATTGTGTGATTGTTTGCTGAAAGCAGGATGGGTGAAAAATATTTTATTCCTTGCAGATAGAAATTCTTTGGTAACACAGGCAAAACGAAGCTTTGTAAATATGTTACAAAATCTGTCGTGTACGAATCTTGTTGAGGAAAAAGATAATTATAATGCACATTGTGTCTTTTCAACGTATCAGACAATGATCAATTGCATTGATACGATAAGTGATAAAGAAGGAAAATTATTTACATGTGGTCATTTTGATTTAGTAATATGTGATGAAGCGCACCGGTCCATTTATAACAAGTACAGAGATATTTTTTCGTATTTTGATGCTCCGTTGGTTGGTCTTACAGCTACGCCGAAGGACGAGATCGATAAGAATACATATGAAGTTTTTGAACTGGAAAATGGAGTGCCGACATATGGATACGACTTGGCACAGGCAGTAAAGGATGGATATCTTGTTGATTACGTTTCGGTTGAATCGAAACTTAAGTTCATTGAACAGGGAATCGTATATGACGAACTGTCAGAAGAAGACAGGAAAGCGTATGAGGAAACATTTGAGGACGAACATGGTGAACTGCCGGAAGCAATAGGTTCATCAGCCCTTAATACATGGATATTTAATGAAGATACGATAAAACAAGTTTTGAATATATTGATGAGGGATGGAATTAAGATTGATTATGGTCAGAAACTTGGTAAGACTATTATATTTGCAAAGAATCATGCTCATGCGGAGAAGATACTGGAAATATTCAATAAGGAATATCCGCATCTTACGAATTATGCAAATGTAATAGACAATTATATGACCTATGCACAGAGTGCAATAGATGAATTCTCAGATCCAAAGAAGCTGCCACAGATTGCGATTTCGGTAGACATGTTAGATACTGGGATTGACGTGCCGGACGTGCTGAATTTGGTATTCTTCAAAAAGGTAATGAGCAAAGCAAAATTTTGGCAGATGATTGGGCGTGGTACAAGGCTTTGCCAAGGATTGCTTGATGGAGAAGATAAAGAGAAATTTTATATATTTGATTTCTGCGGGAATTTTGAATTTTTCAGAATGAACAAAGGAAAAGCAACTGCTAATATGATGGCACTCAAGGGGCGATTTTTAATTTAAAATTCGAAATTTCCTATAAACTTCAGGATATAGAATATCAGATTGACAGACTGGTTGCATATCGAAAAGCATTAGTCATGCAAATGAGCGAGAAAGTACGAGAATTACCGAGGGATAATTTTGCGGTTCGTCAGCATTTGAAATATGTGGATTTGTATTCGTCGGAAGAAAATTATAATGCATTGACATATGAGGACACATTAATTGTGAAAGAAGAGGTAGCACCGTTAATATTATCAGATGGAGATGAAGCAAGTGCTGTTCGGTTTGATGCGCTGATGTATGGAATTGAATTAGCGTATTTGGCTGGTAAGAAGTATTCAAGAGCGCGCTCTGATCTGCACAAAAAAGGTTGCAGGAATTGCCAGTGTGGCAAATATTCCTGAAATTCAGGCACAGACAGATTTGATTAATAATGTTTTAAATACAGATTATGTTGATACTGCGGGAATAAATGAATTTGAAGAAATCAGAGAGAAGTTGCGTAATCTGATGAAGTATTTGCCGAATTCAAGTATTCGTTATGATACAAACTTTACGGATGAAGTGCTTTCGACCGAGTGGAATGAGTCTGAACTTGAAAATGATGATCTCAAGAATTACAAAGCGAAGGCAGAGTATTATATCAGGCAGCATCAGGATAATATTGCAATTGCAAAATTAAAGAGAAATAAACCGTTAACGTCGACAGATATTGCAATGTTGGAAGAAGTATTATGGAGTGAGGTAGGCACAAAGCAGGATTATGAACAGGAATTTGGTGAAAAACCACTGGGTGAATTTGTCCGAGAGATTGTCGGACTTGATATGAATGCTGCAAAAGAAGCATTTTCGGAATATTTGACAAATGCAAGCCTTGACAGCAGGCAGATTTATTTTGTGAATCAGATAGTAGAATATATTGTTCACAATGGAATGATGAAAGATCTTTCGGTTCTTCAGGAGTCACCATTTACAGATAGAGGAAGTGTGGTTGAGATATTTACCGATCTGAGTGTATGGATGGGAATTAGAAAGGTTATAGACATGATAAATGCTAATGCTGTAGCATAAAGGTATGATAAATTGCAGTAGTTCATGCTACATCATAAAGGGATAATAAATTGCAGTAGTTCATACGAATGCAGATCGTTTCTTCAGGATAGAGATCCGCTTACTGTTCCGTCTACGAGAAGAAATCAGGTCTTGGCAGATGTATTTAATCGCCTGGGATATATGGAGCGAAAGGGTAGTGGATTTGGAAAGATTATCGGTGGATATGAATTTCAGATTAATTATAATGAAACGAAAAGACCGTCTTTTCGGTCAGACAGATATCAGTTTACGGTGGTGATGCCGAATTTGAATTATAATAGAATTCAGAATGTCCCTCAGGATGTCCCTCAGAATGTCCCTCAGAATGTCCCTCAGAATAACTTGAAGAATCCATTGGATATTCAAATTTTAAATATGATTAATAAGAATAATAAGATAAGCACCGAGAAAATGGCAATGACTTTGGGAATAAGTTCAAAGACGGTGAAACGTCATATTAAAGAGATGGATATGGTTCAATTTATCGGTCGGGGGATCCAATGGTCATTGGGAAATACAAAAGAAGGAGAAACAAAAATGATTAAAATATTATTCATCTGCCACGGCAGGATTTACCGGGAGTGAAAAACTTCTGTAAATCAAGCACCTTTTGTATTTCAAGCGAAGTTTTACCAACGATTTACCAATATTTCTAGAGAGCTGGACTTGCAGATTATGGGACTAAAATGAGAAGATTGTCCAATTGAAGAAATCGATGGGAGAGAGGAAGGTACCTACCCCCTCATGTATGCAGGCACACCTTCTGCTCTAATATGGCAAAATCCGGGATGAATCCGAAAACCTTGCAGTATATCATGGGTCACGCAGACATCAGTGTAACCTTGAACACTTACACCCATGTGAATTTTGATGACGCAAAGGAAGAAGTATATCGGATAGCAAATAGTTAAAAAGCCCGTTGGTAAGGACGCTTGCTTTACCAACGGATTTACCAAGATTGCAGGAAAAAACATAAGAAAATACGAGAAGATTTGAGAAAATATCTTGAAAAAGAAAGGAAAACTCAAAAGTCGGAAAACCCTGAAAAATCAAGCATTTGAGAAGAAATACAAGACTTAAATGGAGATATAAAAAGATGATTAAAGTATTATTCATTTGCCACGGCAACATCTGCCGCTCAACCATGGCAGAATACGTAATGAAAGATCTAGTAAAGAAAGCGAACCTGGAGTCATCCTTCTACATCGACTCCGCCGGAACCAGCAACGAAGAAGACGGCAATCCGGTTCACTACGGAACGCAAAACAAGTTAAGAGAAGAAGGAATCCCGTGCGGTAACCACAGAGCACGCCAGATGACGAAAAAAAGACTATGAAGAATTTGATTACCTGATCGGCATGGAGCAGTGGAATATCCGCAACATCAACCGCATCATCCGGAAAGATCCGGAGCATAAAGTACATCTGTTACTGGAATATGCAGGAGAGGCAAGAGATATTGCAGATCCGTGGTACACGGGGAATTTTGATGTGACTTATGAGGATGTGAAAGAAGGCTGCGAGGCATTCTTGCAATATCTGATTGAGAATGAACCATTATATTAGAAACAATAGGAATAAACAATAAAAAGGAATCATCTTATGTATTCAGATAATTTTGCATACATTTGATGATTCCGTTACATTTTTTGGAAATAATTTCATAGAATTTAACGTGATATAAACTCCGGGTATGATTTTACATAGATTTAACATAGATTTGATATAGGCTGCATACACCTTCGTTACAATAAGCCCGTAACGTCGAGGGAACATCATGTGTTCGAAAGAAACTGCCGGCGGCAGGTTCTATAGAAGACGAATGAAGGAGAATGGGAAAATATTATGAATGAAAAATTGCAGATAATATTCGGGCTTTTAGGAGGTCTGGCAGTCTTTATTTATGGAATGAATATGATGAGTGAGTGCCTGCAGAAAGCGGCAGGAGAAAAGATGAAAAGCATCCTGGCACTTCTGACTAAGAACCCGGTACTTGGGGTTATCGCAGGAGCACTTACTACAGCGGTATTACAGAGCAGTAGTGCGACAACCGTTATGGCGATCGGTTTTGTCAGTGCGGGACTTATGAGTCTTCCACAGGCAATCTCAATCATCTTTGGTGCGAACATCGGTACGACGATGACGGCGCAGATTATTGCATTTAAGATCAGTGATTACATTTATATCATTATTTTTATTGGATTTATCATTTCGTTTATTGCGAAATCTGAAAAAGTGAAAAGTATCGGTCAGACAATTTTTGCATTTGGTCTGTTATTCCTTGGAATCGAGACCATGGGAGATGTTATGAAACCGCTGGCATCCAGCCCAGTGTTCACGGACCTGATTGAAAGAGTAGCGCATATTCCGGTACTTGGGGTATTTGTCGGAACACTAATGACACTGGTAGTACAGAGTAGTAGTGCGACGATTGCAGTATTGCAGAACTTTGCATCACAGCCGGGACCTGACGGTGTGGCAAGTATGCTTGGACTTGCAGGTGCGATCCCGATCCTTCTGGGAGATAACATCGGTACTACAATTACAGCACTTCTGGCAAGTATCGGTCAGACAAAAGATGCGAAACGTACCGCAGTTGCACATTGTATTTTCAATATTTCCGGATGTCTGTTATTTATCTGGTTTGTGAAACCATTTGCAGCGCTGATCCAACACATTTCTCCGAAAGGACCAGAAGTTGAAGTGATCTCAAGACAGATTGCAAATGCGCATACATTATTCAATATTACAATGACACTGATCTGGGTCTGTCTGATCAAATTCATGGTGAAGATTGTTATGACGCTGATTCCGGATGGAAAAGCAGTCGATATGGATCCTGCAAAACCGGTATTTTTGGATGATAAGATCATAAGCCAGCCGGCAGCGGCACTTCAGCTGGTTGCAAAGGAAATCCTTCGTGTGAGCGAAATGGTTAAAGTGATTGTGGCAGATACGATCACAATTGTCAAAACAGAAGATATGAATGAACTGGAACCACTGCAGGAAAAAGGACTGCAGATTAAAAAACTGACGGATCAGATCACGGAATATCTGGCATCTTTGTTCTCGGCCGGAACGATGACAGAACAGCAGGCTGCACAGACGGCAAGTCTTATGTACATCTTAAGCGATGTGGAACGTATGAGATTGAAAACAGATACAAATATACACCGGAAGCAATGGAAGAGTTGCAGAAAAGTCTGAAGACACTGGAGAAGATGTTTACCGATTCAATCAAGGCATTACAGGGTGATAAGTCAGTTCAGACAGAGAAGTTGATCAAACGGAAAGATAAGATTATGGATCTGGATCTGAAGATGCGAAAAGCACATGTACAGCGTGTCAATAAAGGAAAATGTAAAGCAAGCCTTACGGCACCATTTACGAATATCCTGCATCTGATCGATCGTATGGGAAACAGCTGTGTCAACCTTGCAGATGTTGCGTCTAATGAAATCAGTCTGAATTATTTTATGGTAAATTAAGAATATGAGAGATAGAAAAGCCTTTGTGGATATTAAAATGATATCTGCAAGGGCTTTTTTGATCATCATGTGTTCTGTAGATAGCTAAGTATGCAAGAAAAATTGCCAGTGTTATTTGGGGTAAATACATAGAAAACAAAATTCGAGACATACTATAAAGAAAAATAATGAAAAATACATGAAGAAAGACAAAGTATAAAAAGATAGCAAGCAATTTAAAAAGGAGGAAGTATCATGGACACATCAACATATGAAATTCTGAAGGAATGTAATTCTGGATGCCGGATGGCACTGAATAGTATCGAGCAGTTGGCGGTATATTTAAAAAGTCAGGAGCTTCAGGACTTGTTCTGTAAATATAAAGAAGACTATGAAAAAATGGAGAAGGAATCAATAAGATTCTCAGAAGGAAAATTACAGGAGGAGAAGTTGTCAGAAAAGGCAGCAGAGACATTTGCCTGGATCAGTGCTGAAGTAAAGATGATGCTCAATGATGACAGTTCGAAGATTGCGGAAATGATGATCGACGGGGCAAATATGGGAATAAAATCCATTACAGAGAAATTAAATCGTTATCCGGAAGCGGAAAAAAAAGCATTTCACTTGCAAAGAAATTTGAAAAGACATGTGAAAAACTGATTCAGGATATGAAGAAATATTTGTAAAATATTATGATTTTTTCGTGGAATATGCAGCCCAAAATATTAGAAAACGAAAAAATAACTCTTTACATTTTCCTTGATTTTGGATACATTATTGTTATAAGGTTTTAAATCAAGGGGAAAATTATGAAAGATATATCAGAAAAAAAGATTGAGCGACTATATGGCGGAACAGCTCGCTGATGAAATATTGTCCGGAAGAATTCCCGGAGGAAGTCAGTTAAAACAAGAAGAACTGGCAGAAGCGTTTGAAGCTTCAAGAATTCCAATCCGGGAAGCTTTCCAGATCCTGGAAAATCAGGGGTTAATTATCCGCCTTGCAACCAGAAGAATTACTGTGACAGAATTGGATAAAGAACAGATATGTCTGATCTACAGTATGATTTCGGAGATGACAAAGAAGGCATTGAACAGTCTGAAACATAGTGGAAAGACTGCGCAGTTGGAAGAGTTGCTTATGACATCGGGATTGTCAGGAGAGGTACAGCCTGCAGAAGCCATGTGTGATCTGGTGGAAAATGAGTATATCAAAAGACTTTTAAGAAATGCCAGTGACAGCTATATCCGTTTTGCATTATCAACGGGACATTATGCAGATAAGATAAAAGAAGAAAAGGATAAGATGACAGAACTTTTAGAAAATGGGGAACTGAATAAAGTAGAAAAATCTCTGGATGTATATTTTAAATTGCTTGCAAGAGCGGTCAATGAAGAGAGAGGGATGAATGAATGAATGGATTAAAACCAATTAAGATGCCGTCGGCCAAGGAAAAGGTAGCGGCAGAACTTAGGAAGGCAATCTTGTCCAGGCAGATGAAAGAAGGAGAAGTCCTTTCACTGGAAAGTGTAGCCACACAGTTAAATGTATCGGCGATGCCGGTAAGAGAGGCATTTCAGATACTTGCAAGAGATGGGTTAATACAGTTGCGCAAGAACAAAGGAGCTGTAGTACTTGGAATTACGGAAACTTATATTAAAGAACATTATCAACTTCGTGCAATTTTAGAAAGTGCGGCAGCATCGCTTGCAGCAGAGCCGGAGACGGACATATCGGAGATAGAATCCGTGTACGAAGAAGCAGAAGAGGCTCTGAAGGAAGGCAATTTAAAAGCAATATACAGATCTGAACCGTGCATTTCATCATGAGATCTGGTCTGCGGCAGGTAACCAGAAGATGAAAAATATGATTTCTGAATTATGGAATGGTCTGTCTATGGGCAGCATGGTATCAGAAGAGGATTATGCGAAAGTGTCGATTAAAGAACATGAAAGGATATGGAGAGCAATCAAGGCTCATGATCAGAAGGAAGCACAGAAGGCGATGTATGATCATATTATGCGGAGCCGGGATGATATGCTTACATATTATAAATAATTAGTGCGTTGTTATTTACCTTTGTGGTGAATAACAATGCACTTTTTTTGTCTAAGTATGCAAGAAAAGTTGCCTGTGGCAGGTCCTTTCCATACAAAAAACGCTGAATATGGTGATTTTGAACAAAAGACGATATACAGTTTTATAACATATGCCAAAATCTATAAATACCTATTGACATTTTTATCATTAAGGAGTATCTTGTAATCAAGATTTGGATACAAAATCAGATATCAGACATCAAAGATCAAAAAAAACGTATCCGAGAAATCGAACGAAATAATTACAAGGAGGTAATGAAGATGAGTCAGATAACAATTACATTACTGTTTCTGGCATTTGCAATCATCATGTTCATGCTTGAAAAGATTCCGCTTGGGGGTAACATCGATGATTGTCTGTGTGGGACTGGTAGTCACAGGGGTATTGGACTGGCAGACTGCATTCTCGGGATTCATCGACAGCAATGTAATCTTATTTGTTGCAATGTTCATTGTCGGTGGAGCACTGTTTGAGACGGGAATGGCGAACAAGATCGGAGGAGTGGTTACACATTTTGCCAAGACAGAAAGGCAGCTGATCATTGCGATCATGGTGATCGTCGGAGTGATGAGCGGTTTCCTTTCCAACACAGGAACAGCCGCAATTCTGATTCCGGTAGTTATCGGTATTGCTGCAAAATCAGGATATTCAAGATCAAGACTGTTAATGCCGCTGGTATTTGCAGCAGCCATGGGAGGTAACCTTTCACTGATCGGTGCACCTGGTAACATGATCGCACAGTCATCCATGGAGAAGATTGGACTGAAATTCGGATTCTTCGATTATGCGAAAGTAGGTCTTCCAATTTTGGTCGTAGGAATTATTTTCTTCGCACTGTTCGGATACAAATTCCTGCCGGATAAAGTGGACACAAGCGGTGAGGGAATCTTTGATGAGACAAAAGATTTCAGCAATGTTCCAAAGTGGAAACAGACCCTTTCACTGATCATCCTGTTATTAACACTTCTGGGAATGATTTTTGAAGATCAGATTGGTATTAAGTTATGTGTCATAGGATGTGTGGGAGCACTTGCACTGATCGTTACAGGCGTTATCAGTGAGAAAGACGCGCTTCTTTCCATCGACTTGAAGACGATCTTCTTATTCGGAGGTACGCTTTCCCTTGCGTCTGCACTGGAAGCAACCGGTGCCGGAGAACTGATCGCAGATAAAGTAATCGGAATGCTGGGAGATAACCCTTCACCATACATATTAACATTTGTAATCTTCATGCTCTGCTGTATAATGACGAATTTTATGTCAAACACAGCAACGACAGCACTGATGGCTCCGATCGGAGTATCCATCGCACAGGGCATGGGTGCAGATCCAAGTGCCGTATTGATGGCATGTGTAATCGGAGGCTCCTGTGCATATGCAACACCAATCGGAATGCCGGCTAACACAATGGTTGTAACGGCAGGAGGATATACGTTTAAGGATTATGCGAAAGCAGGTATTCCTATGATCGTAGTAGCAACCATAGTAAGTATGATCTTGCTTCCAATCTTCTATCCATTCTTCCCATAAACATAAGGAAGTATTTGACCTCTAATCTCCATAAAAACGGAAGATGTAAGCAGACATACCTCTCATGACAGTTTGTGATAAAAGTTTTCGCTGTCTTTCATCACAATACTGTTGTGGGAATATAGATAGGAACTAAAAATTTTTAATAGAATTTCAAGGAGGATATGAAAATGTCTAAAGAACAACAGGTAACACAACTTACAGATTATATGGCAAAATTTATTGCACATATCGCAAAGAAACTGCCGGATGATGTCATTGAAAAATTAACAGAGCTGCGTGAGAAAGAAGACAGCCCGCTTTCAAAGGTAATTTATGACACCATGTTCAAGAACCAGGAACTTGCTGTAAAACTGAACAGACCAAGCTGTCAGGATACAGGTGTATTACAGTTCTGGGTAAAATGTGGAACAAAATTCCCACTTATCGGAGAGCTTGAAGCACTCTTAAAAGATGCTGTTGTAAAAGCAACATTTGAAGCACCACTTCGTCATAACAGTGTAGAAACATTTGATGAGTACAATACAGGTAAGAATGTTGGAAAAGGAACACCAACTGTATTCTGGGACATCGTTCCTGATTCAGACGAATGTGAAATTTACACATACATGGCTGGTGGCGGATGCACCCTTCCAGGAAAAGCAATGGTTCTTATGCCAGGTGAAGGATACGAAGGAGTTACAAAGTTCGTTATGGACGTTATGACAACATACGGATTGAATGCCTGCCCTCCGCTTCTCGTTGGCGTAGGTGTGGCAACATCTGTTGAGACGGCAGCACTTCTTTCTAAGAAAGCACTGATGCGTCCGATCGGATCACACAATGAGAACGAAAGAGCAGCCAAGATGGAGACTCTTCTCGAAGACGGAATCAATGCAATCGGCCTTGGACCACAGGGTATGGGCGGAAAATATTCTGTAATGGGCGTTAATATTGAGAACACAGCACGTCATCCGTCTACAATCGGTGTAGCTGTTAACGTAGGATGCTGGAGCCACAGAAGAGGACATATTGTATTTGACAAGGACCTGAATTACACAATCACAACACATACGGGGGTAGAGTTATAATGGTAGAAGTAAAAGACGGAAAAAAAATTTTAACAACACCAATTTCAGCAGAAGATTTAAAAGATATCAAGATCGGTGACATCGTATATCTGAACGGAAGCATGACAACATGTCGTGACGTTGCACACCGCCGTCTGGTAGAAGAAGGAAGAGAACTTCCTGTAGATGTAAGAAATAATGCTATTTTCCATGCAGGACCGATCATCCGTCCACTGGAAAATGACAAATTCGAAATGGTATCTGTAGGACCAACAACAAGTATGCGAATGGAAAAATTTGAGTATGAATTCGTAAAAGAAACTGGTGTACGTGTGATCATCGGAAAAGGTGGTATGAAAGAAAATACAGAACGTGCCTGCAAAGACTTTGGAGCAATCCACTGTGTATTCCCAGCAGGAAACGCTGTAGTAGCTGCAACAGAAGTAGAAGAAATCGTAAGAGCTGAGTGGAGAGATCTCGGAATGCCAGAGACACTCTGGAACTGCCGCGTAAAAGAATTCGGACCACTGATTGTTTCTATCGATGCAAACGGAGACAACCTCTTTGAAGAAAGAAAGATTGAATACAATAAGAAGAAAGATGCTGCTACAGAAGAGATTTGTAAGCATGTAAGCTTTATTAAATAATTAGGATAATAATTACAGTAAATCCTTGAGAACCCTTTTATACTAATGTAAGTTATGCAGTTTTCCCCGGGCGATTCCTCCTAAAGAGCCCGGGGGATTTTTATACCAAACTAAAAATGTTCTGTCCTCTAACAAAAATTATGTGGTATAATGCTCAAAGTTGAATTGATTTTGTATAAAAACTGGAGGAAGAATCAATGTTATATACAATCCCGGATTATTACCATGAATTTTCCTGTATTGCAGGCGAATGTGAAGATACATGCTGCGCCGGCTGGCAGATTGTGGCGGACGAAGCAGCGTTGAAAAAATATAAGAAAGTAACCGGATCATTTAGAAAAAGATTAAGAAAGTCCATTAACTGGAAAGAAGGAACCTTTAAGCAGGACAAGAATAAGCGCTGTGCCTTTTTAAATGATGAAAATCTCTGTGATATGTATACAGCACTCGGTGAAAAAAAGTCTGTGCCGGACTTGTAAGATGTATCCAAGACACGTAGAAGAATTTGAAGATGTCCGAGAGATGACGTTGTCTGTATCCTGTCCGGAGGTGGCAAGAATTCTGCTTGGTAAAAAGGAACCGGTGCGCTTTCTGACATATGAAAGCAACAAGGAAGAAGAATATGATGATTTTGATCCATTCTTGTATTCAAAATTGGTAGATGCAAGAAAAGTGATGATCAATATCCTTCAGGACAGAAGTAAGAGACTGGATCTGCGGGTTGGTCTGGTGCTGGCGATCGCACATGACTTGCAGGTGCGGATCAAAAGAGAAGATATCTTTTCCATTGATGATGTATTTGAAAAAAATATCAGACGGAGAAGGCGGCGCAATTCGTTGAAGCAAAATTATCAGAAGATGAAGACTATGCATTTATTAAGAAAATGTTCCAGAATCAATATCTGATGGAACGGTTACGGGATGACTGGGAACCGTATCTTCTGGAGGCGGAGAGCTTGCTTTACGGAGATGCCGTCTGTAGTGGAAGTGAAGAACAATGTACAAAGTACAAAGAACAGTATACAAAGAATAAACGAGAATTCCACACGTGGCTGAACACATATATGCCGGACTATGAGATCCAGTATGAACAGCTCCTGGTATATTTCATCAGCACCTATTTCTGCGGTGCAGTCTATGATGGAGAGGGATATGTGAAGGTACAGATGGCGGTTGTCAGTGTACTTTTTGATCCACGAACTTCTGCTGGCACAGTGGCTGAAGAATGAGAAGACACTGGAGATGGAGGATGTGATAGATACCGTATATCGTTATTCCAGAGAACTGGAGCATTCCGATCCGAATCTGAACCTGATGGAAAAGCTGATGAGGAGAGATCTGTTATCCTGGTTTAAGAAAGAAAATGACGGTGATAAGGAGATGGACAGGCATTAAAATTGAAACTACAGTTGCAAAATACCATACAGGTATGTTATAACTTTTAGAAGGGAATGAAGTTCTCCCTTAGTGATCATACTAGAACCGCTTATAAAGCTGATGACTTCTGCGAATAATGACGCAGAAAGTCTCAGCTTTTTCTGCGTTTATAGATCGCTATGCGGTTGAAAGAAACTGCCAGTGGCAGATTCTGTAGATAAGGAGGAATATAAAATGTTACTAAGCGTTGCGCTGATCCTGCTCTGTGGTATGGGGATGAGCTGGATCTGTAAAAATTAAAACTGCCGGGGCTTCTGGGAATGCTTCTCACCGGTATCGTTCTGGGACCGTATGTGCTGAATCTTCTGGATGAAAATCTGTTAAATATTTCATCGGAACTTAGGAAGATGGCACTGATCATTATTCTGATGAGGGCCGGATTAGGGCTTGACATTTCCGGTTTGAAAAATCGGGCGTCCGGCGGTAATGATGTGCTTTGTACCGGCGAGTTTTGAGCTGTTGGGAATGTTAGTGCTGGCACCAAGGTTACTGGGACTTTCTGTGCTGGAAGCGGCAATATTAGGATCTGTACTTGCGGCGGTTTCACCGGCGGTTGTCGTGCCGCGTATGGTAAGATTGATGGAAGAAGGCTATGGAACGGAAAAAGGAATCCCACAGTTGATTCTTGCGGGCGCTTCGGTAGATGATGTATATGTCATTGTATTATTTACGACCTTTTCAGGGATTATGCAGGGAAAAAGCGTATCGGTTATGAGTTTCCTGAATATTCCGATATCTATTATCCTGGGAATGATCATTGGATTACTTGCCGGATGGCTTCTTGCACGGTATTTTGAGAAAGTACATATCCGGGATACCGTAAAGGTATTAATCTTACTTAGTATTTCATTTTTACTGGTAGTGGCAGAAGATCATATGACAACTGCAATTACGTTCTCGGCGTTAATTGCAGTGATGTTTCTGGGAGTGGGCTTACAGAAATACAGGGAAGTGGCTGCAAAAAGGATTGCAGTAAAATGTGGAAAGATGTGGGTGGCAAAGAGAGGTATTCTTATTCGTACTGGTCGGTGCGACTGTAAATATCGGATATCTGTCTCATGTAGGACTCAAGGCAGTCGTTTTAATCTGTGGCGCACTGATCTTCCGAATGGCAGGGGTCTTTGTATGTCTGCTTGGAACGGATATGAATGGAAAAGAAAAGTTATTTACGATGATGGCATATACACCGAAAGCAACCGTACAGGCTGCAATCGGAGGAATTCCACTGGCGCTTGGATTTGCGTGTGGCGATGTGGTTCTGACGGTAGCAGTGCTTGCAATTGTACTGACTGCACCGCTTGGAGCATTTGCGATTGATAGCAGTTACAAAAAATTTCTGACAAAAACTAAGTGATTCCATTGCAATGTATTCTCTGTATAAAATAAAGTAGATCCAATATCTGATTGACAAATGGCAGTTTTGTGATATCATATAAAACATATAGGAAAAGAAAGAAAACTATGTTCATATAATAAAGGAACACAAAAATAATATGAAATAAACGGAGGACTGCCATATGACAAGAGAAGAAGCATGGGAATTATTAACCGAATATAACCAGGATGAATTTCATCTCCTGCATGCACAGACGGTAGAGAATACGATGCGTTATTTTGCAAGAGAGCTCGGGTTTGCGGATGAGGAAGATTTCTGGGGAATCGTAGGACTTTTACACGATCTGGATTTTGAAAAATATCCGGAAGAACACTGTATCAAATCGCAGGAGATCATGAAAGAACGGGGAATCGATGAGAAGATCATCCATGCAACGGCGAGCCACGGCTATGCTTGGATGGACACTGGAAGATCTGATTCAGAGAACAATTGATGCTTTGAAGACATTCCAGGATTAAAAAAATGGCGAAAAGGATAACGGACGAATGATTCGGAGGATTGGCATTTGTCAAAAATGTGATATCATAGTAATTAAGTAGGAGATGAACCGGGAGAAGAGACCTGGATGAAAGGTGAAGTACTATGAAGATATCAACAAAGGGCAGATATGCACTGAGAATTATGATTGATCTGGCAGAGAATGCAAATGGGGAATATATTCGTCTGAAAGACATATCGGCAAGACAGGGAATTACATTAAAATATATGGAACAGATTATGCCGATGCTGACAAAGGCCGGATATGTAAGAAGTTATCGTGGCAATAACGGTGGTTATATGCTGGCGAAAGAGCCGGAAGAATATACAGCCGGAGATATTATCCGTACAACGGAAGGAAGCCTTGCGCCGATTGCGTGTCTGGATGACGTGCCGAATCGCTGCGAGAGACAGGACCAGTGTTCCACACTTGAGTTCTGGGAAGGACTTAAGAAAGTAATCGACCAGTATGTGGATAGTGTGACACTTGCAGATTTGGTAAATAATCATGAAGAGAAGTGCGGCAAGCTGGATCTGTAAAGAGGTGGAGAGAAAATAACAGAAAATGGGAAATTTTGTGTGCAGCAGGTGGAAACCTGCTGTTTTTTTGGCGAAGATTTGTAAGTGAAGCCTCAAGTAACAGATTCTGTGCATCGAAATAATTTCAAATTAGTATAACAAAACTGGTATGTATAAAAACATAAAAACTGGCTGTTTAAAAAATACCAGATAAGAGTATGATAAGACTCATAGAAATTACAGACAAAACATATAGGAAAGGTACAGGAACTATGAAAGAGAACAGATATGAATTAAATAAGCAGCTGGCACAGATGTTAAAAGGCGGAGTTATCATGGATGTAACAACTCCGGAGCAGGCTAAGATCGCGGAAGACGCAGGGGCATGTGCGGTAATGGCACTGGAAAGAATCCCGGCAGATATCCGTGCAGCGGGCGGCGTATCCCGCATGAGCGATCCGAAAATGATCAAGGGCATTCAGGAAGCCGTCTCCATCCCTGTCATGGCGAAATGCCGCATCGGTCACTTTGTCGAAGCGCAGATCCTGGAAGCAATCGAGATCGATTATATCGATGAAAGCGAAGTGCTTTCACCGGCAGATGACATTTACCACATTAATAAAAAAGAGTTCAAAGTACCATTTGTATGTGGTGCAAGAGATCCGTCGGCGAGGCACCGGAGATCCGCCGTATCGCAGAGCCGGGCGGGGAAAGCACCGTTATGAGAAAGCTTCTGATCGAGCTGGATATTTACGATATATTAAAAGAGAAGATTGAAGACGGACTTCCGGTGTTTGGAACTTGTGCCGGTCTGATCCTTCTGGCAGATCAGGTGGAAGATGGAGTCCAATGCTTTGGTACGATGAATATTCTGGCAAAGCGAAATGCTTATGGAAGGCAGCTTGGAAGTTTTTACACAGAAGATGAGATGAAAGGACTTGGAAAGATTCCAATGACATTCATCCGTGCGCCATATATTGTTGATGTCTATGGAAATGCAGAGACACTGGCCGTAGTAGATGGAAAAGTGGTAGCCGCAAGACAGGGCAGCCAGCTTGCAACTGCGTTTCATCCGGAACTGAATGATGATACAAGTGTGCATGAATATTTTGTGCAAATGATAAAAGAAAGTAAGACACAGTGATTGTCTGTTCCTGGGTTTTCTGTATATTCTATTGACCTTCAAGCAACTTGAAGGTTTACAATCCCATTAAGAAAATAACAAGGGGGATTGGAATATGCAGAGAATAAAAAATCTACGGGCGGAAAAGAAACAAAATAATTTATTCCAGACAGTCATCTGGAAAAACATGCTGTATAACAGAAAAGAAACAATATTGTTAATTATCTGTGAGATGCTGATCGTTGCAATTGCATATTCCGGAAGTATGTGCTATCAGATCCTTTCGGCGAAGCATTCCAGTGAGGTATTGCTTCTACAGGAAGATGGAATCAGCCGTCAATTTGTCTATGCGGAATGTTGTTATTATTTTGTGCTATCGTTCTGATCATTACGGTAATGGTTTCTTATCTTGGAAAACGTATTCCACAGTATATGTTATTAAAAAGAATGGGAATATCAATGTCAGATACCAGGAAGATGATTTGGACAGAAGCAGGTATTTGCTATGTGGCCGCAACGTTCATTGGTTTCTTTGTGGGAAAAGGACTGTTTTTGATATTCCGGAAATTTATTACGGATACGGTCAGTATAGAAGGAAAGACCGGCAGTTATTCAAAGCTTACGTTTCCGGTAATCTGTCTGTTCGCTCTTGGAATTTACGGACTGAGTTTTTTACTTATGAAAGAACTGGAAGCAGATTTTAGAATCATAACCAGTACACAGGAAAGTGTAAGAAAAGAAAAGCTGACCGGAAGGTTTACGGGTGGAAAACTGGTAATAGGAATCTGTTGCTGTAGTTATGCCATAGTACAATATGGGAAAATTTATAATCATGAAAGTGTATATTTGCTTGGTCTGTTCTTTGCCGGAACATATCTGATATTGCGAAGTGGTATGGCATTGATATTAAGTTATATACGGAACAAGCAGGAAAGAAACTATTACCGTCATTTGTTGCAGCGCAATAAATTGTATTACCGGTCAAAAACAGTTGTAAGATATGGAGTCTTGTTTTTTATACTGAATTTTCTGGTTTGTTTTACTTTGGATTTCAGGTAATTAGTACGGCTACGGCAGAGCCGGCAGCATCGTTATATCCATATGACTTTATGTGTATTGCGGATGATAAGGATGAAAAGCTTTTAAAGAATTTGAAAGAAACATATAAGTCAGATATCCATATTGAGGAATATCCGATGGTGCGTGTTGCAACGGCAGATAAAACAGAACGTGACGAAAGGGGAGCGGAACAACGGATTCAGGGACAGGAGATTGGAATTTCAGAGACGACATATCACAGGTTAAAAAAAGCAATCCATAAAGATTATAAAGCCAAAAAGATGGATCTGGACGCAGAAGGGAAAAAGGTTTATTTGGTACACCAGCAGGATCGTTCCGTAAAAGCACAGCCGATGGACTGGTTTTATGGAAAATCCCGGCCAAATCTTCACATAGGTGTACCAGCCGCAGAGTATGACTGGGGAAACAAGAAAAATACTTATATAGAAAGAGTGGTAACCGGAGAAGAAATAGGAAGTTTGACCGGATACTATAGTACAGAAAAAAGTAGAGAACATTGTTGTATTTTCGGATAAATACTTTGAAAAGGCAGAAAAGGAATGGAAGAAAACAGATGCAATCTGGGGAATTCCAGCCGAAGATACAAAGAGTTATTACGGAGAAGCAACGATGATCCAGGGACCGACAAAACTGGTATTGATATCTGTAAAGTCAGGAATAAATAATAGGAATAGAATACTGGAAAAGATAGATCAGTTGCTGGAAAAGAAAAAGAAGAAGCACACAAATATATAGGAAACTATGATTCTACCGTAAGATTTCATTATGGTTCGGAGAGTGCAAAAGCAGATATCACATCAGAAAGGGCAGTAAAAATTCTGATCAACAGTTATCTGATGATTATGGTCATAATCGTAGATATGATTATTTTCTATACGATGTGTCAGATGGAGTTAAAGGAAATTATTTTACGGGAAAGATTTCTTAAAAACCTGGGAATGAGTGGAAAAGAAAGAAGAAAGGTTTATCGGAAAGAGATTTGTTTCTATTATGTTTTTCCGACGTGTATTCTGCTTGCAAAGAATGGGATTATTCCTTAGAGCTGTTTTGAGCGCAAGGATGTTTCCGGAGGCTATAGCAGAAATGTGTATACGAATGGAAATGTTATTAATAGCTGGTGTACTTTTCTTAAGAATGCTGTATGTTGTGGCAGTATATCAGGTGTTTTCCAGAAAGGCAGGGATGAGAGATGAAAGATAATGTATTATTAAGAACGGAAAATATGTCCCGGAAATATGTGATTTCGGATCGGCGAGAGACAGAAATTGAAGTACTAAAAGACATCAATCTGGAAATCAGAGAACAGGAATTTATCTCTATCATGGGAAAATCTGGATCCGGTAAGACGACGCTGTTAAAGTTACTTGGACTGATTGACCGTCCGACATCAGGAAAATTGTATTGCAAAGGAGTTGACAGCGAAGAACTAAGGGGAGACCGTCTTGCGAGGACCAGGCGCCAGGAGATGGGATTCGTATACCAGGATTATTATCTGCTGGATTCATTGTCTGTGTTTGAAAATATCATGCTTCCGATGATCCTGGATCATAAAGATGACAAAATATGTAAAGAAGAAGCGGAAAAACTGGCGGTTTCTTTTCAGATTCAAAATCTTCTGGGTAAATATCCATATGAATTGTCCGGAGGGGAGAAACAGAGAACGGCTATCTGCAGGGCACTGGTAAATCAGCCAGATGTAATCTTTGCAGACGAGCCGACCGGAAACCTCGATTCCCGGTCAACAGAGATCGTAATGGATGTATTCAGCATGATCCATTCTAAAATGCACAAGACGGTCATCATGGTTACGCACGATATCAGCGTGGCAGAATATTCGGAAAGAACTCTTTATATAGAAGACGGTAAGATCACAGAAGACAGATAATACCGGTTCATATTGAAAAGGCGAAGGAGACAGGAAAGCTCCTCCGCCTTTTTATATCCCATTTTACGTATTTGTAGAAGCACGAAAAAAGAGAAAAATAATTTACCACGTTAAAATTGCACAAAAATAAAAACAAATAAAATCTACAAAACATAGTTGACAAATAGGAAATATATGAATATAATACAAAACATATTAAATAGATAGGAAAACTAAAATATGAAAAGGAGAACAAAGCGATGGTAAGAAGATATGTAGAAACAAGCAAAAAAGAACAGGATGTGTTGTTGCTGTATGATGTCGATGATGGATACAGTTTATTAGTTATGCATATCATGTTACCTGAGATAAGATAGAGATAAGAAGAAGCGGGTACACGATATCAGGATGTATCCGCTTTTGTTATACCATAGTATCCGTAAAAAAGCCAAAGCTGATAAGCGGACAAGATGAAAGGAGTTCGAAAATGGCAGTAAAACTGATTGATGAATTACAAAAAAGAAATAAAAGCGGCCGGCGAAGCAGTTACGCAGGAAGCGTATGAAAAAGCATATGATCATATATTTCAGATCCTCGATAATCTGGAAAAGTTGTTGAATGACAACAGATACCTGGAAAGAAATGAGATTACAGAGGAAGACAAGCGATTATATGACATCTTGATCCGGTTCGATGCAGCCTATTATTTCAAACAGAGACTGAACAGAAAGGCATTGAGGGATTATGACAACCTTTGGAATTACGCAAAAGAATTATACAGCATTCCGGAGTATAAAGAATTTGCAGATTTCGAAAAGATCAAACAAGAAGAACTTCTCGGAACCAAAGAAGAAAATCCATACCAGATCGTAGGACTTGGACCGGATGAAAGTTACTGGAATGAACCGAACAACAGAGCAGAGAAATTTGCTTAGAATATACAGTATTGATAAGAAGGAGAACAGCATTTGTCTACAGATCTGTTCGAATAAAACAGAAGAAAAGATAGAAGAAAGTCAGAAAAAAGGAGACAGTGACATGGCAGAATTTGATTATGAAGTAGTAAATGGAAGAAAGATTAGAGTTCGTCCGGTAGAGACAGTTTCAGAAGTAGATGAGAATGGATATTTCGTCCGTCAGCCGAATCATTTTACAGAAGGATTTGGAGAAGGAAAAAATCCGGTAGAAAAAGGCAGATACCATCTGGTATGGGCAAAGCTTTGCCACTGGTCTAACAGAGCTTCGATCGTAAGAGAACTTCTTGGATTAGATGAAGCAATCAGCGTGAATATGGTAGATCATGCGGAGCACGAAAAGAACCTCGGATGGGAATTCGTATATGACAAAGATAACGTAGATCCGGTTTTGGATATTCAGTTTTTAAGTGAAGCATATTACAAAGCTGACGACGATTATACAGGAAGAACTACCGTACCTGCACTGATCGATGTAAAGACAGGAAAAGTAGTAAATAACGATTATCATAGACTGACCAATTATTTTGAAGTGGATTTCAAACCATTCCATAAAAAAATGCGCCGGATCTTTATCCGGAAGAATTAAGAAAAGACATTGATGAGATGAACGATTGGTTATTCGATAACATCAACAACGGAGTATACAAGACAACATTCTGTAGATCGAAAGAAGCTTACTGGGATGCATACAATTCTTTCTACGCGGCAATGGATCTGCTGGAAGAAAGACTGGAGAACCAGAGATTCTTATTCGGAGATTATGTAACAGACAGTGATGTGAGACTTTATGTAACACTTGCAAGACTGGATATTCGTTATACACATCAGCTCGGACACACCAAACATCCACTGTTCACTTACAAGAACCTGTGGGGATATGCAAGAGACCTGTATCAGATTCCGGCATTCAAGAACAATACATATTTTAAAGATTTTGCAAATCCGGATAATAAGAAAAAGGGAAGAACATTCGAGTCATTCAATGCAAGATTCTTAGATGAGATTGATTTCGATGCATACTGGGGAGCACCGCATAACAGAGCCAGACTCAGCAGTGATCCGGGTAATAAATTCAAAACGGAAAAACAGGATTAAGAAAATATACAACAGCGATATGGAAAAGCGATACAGAAAGGCAGGAATCGTAAGATGGCAGAACATGAATATTATGAAGTAAACGGAAGACAGATCAGAGTAAGACCTACAGAGTCTGGTCAGGAAATAGATGAATATGGAAACTTTCACAGACAGCCGAATCATTTCACAAAAGGATTCGGAGAAGGAGAAAACCCGGTAGAAGCAGACAGATATATCTTATTCTGGGGAAAAGGATGCAACTGGTCCAACAGAGCATCGATCGCAAGAGAGTTACTCGGACTTGATAAGGCAATCAAAGTTGAAATCGTAGACTGGGGCGATTATGAAAAACCACTTGGATGGGAATTCGTAAACTCACCGAATCATATTAACAAGGAGACGGGAGCACAGTTCTTAAGTGAATTATATTACAACGCAGATGATGATTATGAAGGAAGAACTACCGTACCGGCATTGGTAGATTACAAAGAGAAAAAAGTAGTAAATAACGATTACCACCATCTGACGAATCATTTCGAGACAGCATTTAAGCCGTTACATAAAAGGAGCGCCGGATCTATATCCGGAAGAATTGAGAGAAGAGATCGATAAGCTGAATGTATGGTTGTTTGAAAATGTCAATAATGCTGTATACCGTGCACAGTTCGCAGAAAGTTTACAGGCATTCAAAGATGGTTATGAGACATTCTTCGCAGGACTTGAGGCAATGGACAAACGGCTGGAGAATCAGAGATTCTTATTCGGAGATTACATTACAGACAGTGACATCCGCCTGTATACAACACTTGCAAGATTTGACTACAGCTATTCTAGAAATATCGGACCTTGCGTACACAGACTGGTAGATTACAAGAACCTGTGGCCATATGCAAGAGATTTGTATCAGATCCCGGCATTCAGACACAATACATATTTCAAAGATTTCGCAAAGCATCTGAGGATCTTACGCATGCACCGGAAGATTACTGGGAGAATGTATATTACGACATTGTTGTACAGGAGACGGACTGGGATACAATCTGGAGCCAGCCAACCGGAAGAGAAGCACTAAGTAAGGATCCGGCTCATAAGTGGAAAGCAGAAAAATAGGCAGAAAACAGATACAAAAACAGGAGGAAGAACCGATGGAAGCAATCCGTGTAACAGATAAAGAATGGGAGATCGCAGGAGTCCATTATGTGAGGACTGAGGCCATGTGCAATGGATTTGGTGTGTCACTGGAGATGGAATTCGGTGAAGATAAGGCAGGCGATGAATACATACTGGTGCTGGATGGAATCCATCCGGTATCGACCTGCAGACTGCATCAGCTGGATGAAAATACCGGAAAGATTGAAAGAGTCGCAACACTTAAGGAATACCGCGGACAGCATTATGGAGCAGCGGCAATCACTGCGGCAGAAGAGTGGTTTGCAGAACGCGGTGTGAAAAAGATCTTTATCAACTCCAGAACCGAAGCAGTTGGATTCTATGAAAAACTTGGTTATGTGGCAGATCCAAAGCAGATTACAGGAACCGGAGCATTCCAGTGTATCATGACGGAAAAACAGCTGTAACCTGCAGGGGACAGAAAAATAGAGATGAAAAGCAGAGAAACGAATAAAGTATAAAGAGGGAGAATGTATTATGAAAAGAAATAAACTGGTAAGTATAGCAGAATCACTGTAGCACTTGGAGTACTGGCAACCGGATGTGCCGGAGGATCCGGATCTTCCAAAAGTGACAGCAAAAGTTCCGGCGGAACGAAGACGGTAACAGTAAAAGCAGGAACCGGAGCGAATGTAAAGCCTTATACCTATGTAGGAGATGACAATGAGACAACAGGATATGATGTCGAAGTATTAAAAGAAGTCTTTGACCGTTTAGACGGATATGATCTTCAGATTGAAGTAACAGATATCCCTTCTGTATTCTCCGGAGTTACAAGCGGAACCTATCAGATCGGAGTCAATAACTTCTCATACAATGAAGAAAGAGCGAAATCTTATCTTTACTCTTATCCATATGACAAAATCGGATATGTATTCATTACCAAAAAAGGTGCACCGGAAGTAAAAACATTTGCAGATGCAGCAGGAAAATCCTTTGAAGGACAGTCCGGTGTCAGTGTTACAACAGCAATCGAGAACTGGAATGAAAAGAATCCGGATAAGAAAATCGACATTACTTATACCGATGCAGATACAGCAATCACATTACAGCATATCGAAGATGGAACAACAGATCTTGCAATCATTGATGTGGCAATGTACAACGCATATCAGAAAGAATACAACTATGATGTAGTTGCTAATCAGATCTCTGATGAAGATGCAAAAAGCAATCGCAGATAACAGCTATGCTTATTACATTTTCCCCGAAAGATCAGGAAGAACTCAGAGACAAAGTAGATGAGCAGTTAAAAGAACTGAAAAAAGATGGAACACTTACAGAATTAAGCCAGAAATATTTCGGACAGGATACAGCTCCGGAAGATGATCAGTTTGAAAAAACACCAAACTAACATCAGTCTGGAATCCAGAAAGGAAGAATCAGCATGAGTAATTTATTTGATATTAAGATGGTATTTACACAGATACCGGATCTGTTAACCTATCTGCCGGTGACACTGGAACTGGCAGTGGTAGCCATGATCGTCAGCCTGATCTTAGGTCTGATCCTGGCACTGATCAAGATGAAGAAGATCCCGGTGTTAAAACAGATTGCCAATCTGTATATTTCAGTAATCCGTGGAACTCCGGTACTGGTACAGTTGTATGTAACATACTTTGGAATCCCGATGATCTTAAAAGCCATCAATTTGAAATATGGAACGAATTATAATGCCAACGGCGTGGCACCGATCATCTATGCATTTATCGCACTGGCAGTTAATGAATCGGCATACAACGCAGAAGTGATCAGAGCTTCACTGGAATCTGTACCGAAGGGACAGATCGAGGCAGCCAATGCACTTGGCATGACATATTTTCAGGCATTACGAAGAGTGATTCTTCCGGAAGCAATCGTAGTTGCATTACCTTCACTTGGTAACTCCTTTATCGGACTGATCAAGGGAACATCGCTTGCATTCGTCTGTGCGGTTGTAGAGATGACGGCAGCAGGAAAGATCATCGCAGGACGTACATACCGTTACTTTGAAGTCTATGTATCTCTGGCGGTCATTTACTGGATCATTACGATCATCGTAGAGCAGGGAATCAAACTGATTGAGAAGAAGATCCGCATACCGGAGAATGCACCGGCAATACAGACAGATGAGGGGGCATTGAACCAATGATTGAAGTGAAAAAAAATATTTCCAAAAATTCAATAATAACGTGGTCTTAAACGGCATCGACCTGAACATCAACAAAGGTGATGTTGTAGCGATCATCGGACCATCCGGAACCGGAAAGTCAACATTCTTACGCTGCCTGAACAGGTTAGAGAAGCCGGAAAGCGGAAGCATCAGCATCGGAGACCTGAGCGTAGATCTGGCACGCAGTGATAAAAAGTCACTGGTAGAGCTTAGAAAAAAGACCAGCATGGTATTCCAGGGATTCAATCTCTTTTCCAAAAGACAGCATTGGAAAATGTAATGGAAGGCCTGATCATCGTAAAGAAAATGGACAAGAAAAAAAGCAGAAGAGATCGCAAGAGAACAGCTTAAGAACGTAGGACTTCTGGAATGGGCGAATCATTATCCGGCACATTTATCCGGAGGACAACAGCAGAGAGTTGCGATCGCAAGAGCACTCGCAATGGAGCCGGAACTGTTACTTCTCGATGAGCCGACATCTGCACTGGATCCGGAGCTTGTAGGAGAAGTACTGGATACGATCAAGAAGGCAGCGAATGAAGGATATACAATGCTTTTAGTATCTCATGAGATGAACTTTGTAAAGAATGTTGCAACAAGAGTTATCTTCCTTGAGAATGGTAAGATCATCGAGGACGGACCTCCGAAGGAAGTGTTCAATCATCCAAAGAGTGATCGTGTGAGAGAGTTCTTTGCAAAGATCAACCGTATGGTGGAACCGGAATATTCTATCTAGTTACAGAACCTGCTGCGGGCAGGTTCTTAGTGTATAAGCAGGAGATTTAGAACATGAGCATTTGGATAAAAACAGATAAAGAAAATGTAGACTGCCGGACGGATATAGATTCGGAGACAATGAATACGAGAGGAGAACAAAAGAATGAGCATATCATCAGATAAATGGACCGGAAAAAAGAAGTAGATAAAAGTGGAAAATTCGTGCGTCAGAAGAACCGGTTTGATACACCATTCGGAGAAGAAGAAGGACAACTCCCGGTAGAAGCCGGTAGATACAGACTTCTCTGGGCGCCGGTATGCCCGTGGGCGCACAGAAGTATTATCGTGAGAAAATTACTGGGACTGGAGGATGTGATCAGTGTCGGAAAAGCAGACCCAAAGCGTCCGAATGTATCAAGAAGCGACTGGGCATTTACCCTGGATGAAGGTGACGTAGATCCGGTACTTGGAATCCACTACATCAGCGAAGTGTATTTAAACGCAGACCCGGATTATCAGGGAAGATTTACCGTACCGGCACTGGTTGATCTGAAGACGAAGAAAGTTGTAAATAATGATTACTTTCATCTGACACTGTATTTTGAGACTGCATGGAAGAAATATCACAAACCGGGTGCTCCGGATCTTTATCCGGAAGAGTTGCGGGAAGAGATCGATACCCTGAATGATATCATTTTCAGAGAAGTAAATAACGGAGTGTACAAAGCAGGATTTGCGAGAAACCAGGAGGCATATGAGGAAGCATATCATATGGTATTTAACCGTCTGGACTGGCTGGAAGAAAGACTGGCCGACAGAAGATATCTGTTCGGAGATAAGATTACAGAATCGGATGTCCGGTTATATGTAACACTGGCAAGATTCGATGTGGCTTATCATAATATCTTTCGTGTGAATAAGAAGCGTCTGAGAGATTATGATAATCTGTGGGCATATGCAAGAGATTTGTATCAGACACCGGGATTCTGGGATACGACAGATTTTGCGGCAATCAAAAAACATTATCACATTGACTGCAATCCTGGAAATATTCATCAGATCATTGCAAAAGGACCGGATGAAGAAGCGTGGCTGCTTCCACATGGAAGAGAGAAGCTTTCAGAAAAATAAAATATAAGAGATTAGAAAAATAAAAAAGCTGTCAGGTTATGAAGGTATGCTAACCAGACAGCTTTTGTGATATAAAAGTGTACACGGGAAGATACCGGGATGTATAATATTTTAGAGAAAGTATTTTTCGGAGATACACTAGTATTAAAATTTCGGAACATCCAGTTTTGGAATGATTTAATAATCGGAGGAGTGAAATATATGTATGAGCAGGATTATATAATAAGAATGAATAATGAAGTTATCAGAACAATGGTGAAATTATTATTAAACAAGGATATAGGTACACCTGTAGATATTTCAGATGGAGCAATTAAAGGTGAAAATAGAAAAATCTTAGAAGCTGCGAACGGACAAAGTGGTATAGACAATATTAAGAAGATGGAAGAGGAAATACTAACACTTGTAGATGCGAATAAAGAAGGAGCTTTAGAAAAAGCGCTTGTATTTTACGGATATCTAAATGAACTGCCGGAAGATGAATTATTGTCCGGGAATTATAGCCATGAAAAAATTAAAAAAAGGGCTGAAGATGGTTGCGGAGCATTATGGAATATTAAATGTTATTGATTTGATATACAGATAAAACTGTAAAACATACTTGACAAATATGACATAGCGGTAATATAATAAAACCAATCCATAAAACCTATCGAAACAATAGGAAATATAAGGATTGGCTTTATTTAGTTTAAAGAACGGAAGGGAGCGTGCAGGATAATGACAAAAAGAAAAGCGAATGTGGGGACGAATGCGATGTTGTTGCGCTTGCGCGCGTGAAAAATAAAAATTACAAAAACATACTAAACATAGTTGACAAATAGGAATTAAGGTAGTATAGTAAATTCATCAAGAAAACATACCGAAAAAGTAGGAAAGGTAGGAAGCAAAATGTCAAAGATTTATAAAGGAACATTAGGACTGATCGGAAATACACCACTGGTGGAAGTAGTAAACATAGAAAAAGAACTTGGTTTGGAAGCAACACTTCTTGTAAAGCTTGAGTACCTCAATCCGGCAGGAAGTGTTAAAGATAGAATTGCAAAAGCGATGATTGAGGATGCTGAAGAAGAAAGGAATTTTAAAAGAAGGTTCCGTAATCATTGAGCCGACATCTGGTAACACAGGAATCGGTCTTGCATCCATCGCAGCAGCAAAAAGGATACAGGATCATCCTTACAATGCCGGAGACGATGAGTGTGGAAAGAAGAAACATCCTGAAAGCTTACGGCGCAGAGATCGTACTGACAGAAGGAGCCAAAGGAATGAAAGGTGCTATCGCAAAAGCCGATGAGCTTGCAAAAGAGATCCCTAACAGCTTCGTTCCGGGACAATTTGTAAACCCTGCTAATCCGGCAAAGCACATAAGAAGACAACAGGTCCTGAGATCTGGAATGACACAGACGGAGCAGTCGACATCGTGATCGCAGGTGTCGGAACAGGCGGAACACTTTCCGGAATTGGTGCTTATTTAAAAGAGAAGAAACCGGAAGTTCAGATCGTAGCTCTGGAACCAGCTTCTTCACCGGTTCTTTCCGAAGGAAAAGCAGGTCCGCATAAGATTCAGGGAATCGGAGCAGGATTCGTTCCAGAGACATTGGATACCAAGATCTACGACGAAATCTACAAAGCAGAAGCAGACGAAGCATTTGAAACGGCCAAACTTCTTGCAAAGAAAGAGGGAGTTCTGGTAGGTATTTCTTCAGGAGCAGCACTTGCAGGAGCCATCGAACTGGCAAAACGTCCGGAGAACAAAGGTAAGACAATCGTAGCATTACTTCCGGATTCAGGTGACAGATATTATTCAACACCATTATTTACAGAATAAAAAAGATATAGAATCCGAAACAGAACGGACAGTATCAACAAATAACGATAAAATTATGAAGAAAAAGGAGATCACCCCAATGAGCGAAAAAAATCACAAGAGAGAATAGAGAGTTAAAATTTGAAACATTACAGTTACACGTAGGACAGGAAAGTCCGGATCCGGTTACAGATGCAAGAGCAGTGCCGATCTATCAGACATCATCTTATGTATTCCGCAACAGCGATCATGCAGCAGCAAGATTTGGTCTGGCAGATGCTGGTAACATTTACGGACGTCTGACAAACCCGACAGAAGATGTATTCGAAAAAAGAATCGCAGCACTGGAAGGTGGAGTTGCAGCACTGGCAGTAGCATCCGGAGCAAAGCAGCAGTAACATATACGATCGAGAATCTCGCACAGAACGGAGATCATATCGTAGCAGCTAAGAATATTTACGGTGGATCATTTAACCTGTTAGAGCACACACTTCCACAGTACGGAATTACAACCACATTCGTTGACATCTTTGATTATGATGCAGTAGAAGCAGCAATCCAGGACAACACGAAAGCACTCTATATCGAGACACTTGGAAATCCAAACTCAGACGTTGTAGATATTGAGAAGATTGCAAATATCGCACATGCGCATAAGATTCCGCTCGTTGTAGATAATACATTTGCAACACCTTACCTTGTAAGACCGATCGAGTACGGTGCAGACATAGTTATCCATTCTGCAACAAAATTCATCGGTGGACACGGAACAACAATCGGTGGTGTCATCGTTGAAGGTGGTAAATTCGACTGGGAAGCATCCGGAAAATTCGCATCTCTGACAGAGCCAAACCCGAGCTACCATGGAATCAGCTTTACAAAAGCAGTTGGACCGGCTGCATTTGTTACAAAGATCCGTGCGATCCTTTTAAGAGATACAGGAGCAACCATTTCTCCGATCCATTCATTTATCTTCTTACAGGGACTCGAGACATTATCATTACGTGTAGAGCGTCATGTTGAGAATGCACTGAAAGTAGTAGATTACCTGAACAACCATCCACTGGTAGAGAAGGTTAACCATCCGGCTGTATCTGATGATCCGGAGCAGCAGGCATTATATAAGAAATATTTCCCAAATGGCGGAGGATCTATCTTCACATTTGAGATCAAAGGTGACGCACAGAAAGCAAAAGATTTCATCGATAATCTGGAACTCTTCTCACTGCTTGCTAATGTTGCAGATGTAAAATCTCTGGTTATCCATCCGGCAACAACAACACACAGCCAGTGCACAGAAGAAGAACTGCTGGATCAGGGAATCAAGCCTAATACAATCCGTCTTTCCATCGGAACAGAGCACATTGATGACATTATCCAGGATCTGGATGAGGCATTCAAAGCCGTAGAATAAGAAATAATGAAGGAGTGTGGAGATATATATGAAACTTTCAATGAAAAGCAGATATGGTCTGAGAGCGTTGATCGACCTGGCCATCAATTCAAAAAACTGAACAGGTGGCGCTCAATAGCATTGCAGAGCGGAACAAGATATCTCCACAGTATCTGGAACAGGTATTTGCAAGTCTTAGAAAAGCAGGAATCGTAAAGAGTATAAAAGGCTCCCAGGGCGGCTATTTCTTAAGCCGTCCGCCACAGGAGATTACCGTTTCTTCTATTATAGAAGCTTTGGAAGGTGACTACCGCATCGAAGATGAGGAACTTCCGAAAGAAGGAAAATATACCGGGAGTGTCAAAGCAATCCAGAAACTGGTGATCGACAGGGTAAATGACAGCGTGACAGAAATCCTCCAGTCAGTAACCTTGCATGATCTGGAGAAAGAGTATCAGGAATACATTGATTATGGACAGGATATGTATTATATATAATATCAGTTCACACAACAAAACATACTGTATTAGCGGGAAACCACTGGTACAGTATTCTTTTTGTGGTAAACTTTTCTAGCGTATATTTGAAAGATAAATGTTTTTAAAACACATTTCAGTTCCTTGACAGACAGGGAAAAACGTCATATAATACCAGATAAATAACAAAACCTATCTGGTTAATAGGAATAGCTGCTGCATGAACAGCAACTCACAAAGAGAGGTTAAAAGATATGAAGACAATCACGATAGAAGAGTTATTACAATTAGATCAGGATACAATCACAGTGCTGGACGTCCGTCCTGCAGATGCATATACCAGAGGCTCTGTACCGGGAGCGGTCAGCATCCCGCTTGCAGAAGTAGAAGAACGTATGGAAGAACTTCCGAAAGAAAAGCCGGTGTATGTATTATGCCATACCGGTGAATGGAGTGTCGATGCTGTTTATGAACTGGAAGCGCCGGATATGATGCGGCGAATATTGAAGGCGGATACCGTTCTTTTTGAGAAAGAAACTAAGTGAGTTCGTACAGGATGAAAATACTACCGGAGGGAAGCAGAAAGAGATTGAACGCAGTATCATCAAGAAATTCCGCAAGGGAATCTGGAGAAAGTTCACAAAAGGAATCAGAGAATACGATCTGATCCAGGACGGAGATAAGATTGCAGTCTGTATTTCCGGTGGAAAAGATTCTATGCTGATGGCAAAGCTGTTTCAGGAACTGTTAAAACATGGAAAAGCGAATTTTGAATTAGTATTTCTGGTAATGAATCCGGGATACAATGCGGATAACTGGAAGATCATTCAGGATAACGCCAAAGTACTTGGAATTCCGCTTACGGTATTTGAGACACAGATATTTGATACAGTAGCAGATATTGACAATAATCCATGTTACCTTTGTGCGAGAATGAGACGTGGTTATCTGTATTCTCATGCCAAGGAGCTGGGATGTAATAAGATTGCGCTGGGACATCATTTTGACGATGTGATTGAGACGATCCTTATGGGGATGTTCTACGGCGGAAAGGTGGAGACGATGATGCCGAAGCTCCATAGCCAGAATTTCGAGGGTATGGAGCTGATCAGACCAATGTATCTGATCAAGGAAGATGACATTATAGCATGGAGGGATTACAATCAGCTCAACTTCATTCAGTGCGCATGCAGATTCACAGAGAACTGTGTATCCTGTGGCGGCGGAAGAGGTTCCAAACGTGACGAGATGAAGGAGCTGATCAAGGAATTCAGAAAACAGGGAGATATTATCGAAAAGAATATTTTCCGGAGTGTGCATAATGTCAACTTAAGAACGATTATCGGATACCACAAAGATGACATGGAATATAATTTCCTGGATGATTACAATGAAAGAGGTAAATAATGAATTACGGATTTGAGACACGATGTATACACGGAAACGGAACAGATGAAAAGACACATTCTTACGGTTCAGTAGCAGTACCGATCTACCAGGCAGCGACATTTGCCCATCCTGGTATTGGACAGTCTACCGGATATGACTATACGAGAGAGAGCAACCCGACAAGAACAGAGCTTGAGCATACGATGTCGGCACTGGAAGGTGCGGTAGATACTGTAGCATGCGCAAACGGTATGGTCTGCGGTAGGTCTTTGTCTGGAGTTATTTGACCGCGGGGATCATATCCTTTGTACAGATGATCTATATGGCGGTTCTGTCAGAATGTTTGAATCTGTCGGCGGAAAGAGAGGGTTGGAGTTCTCTTATGTAGATACTGCAGATGCAGATCTTGTAGAAGCAGGTATCCGGGAGAATACAAAAGCACTTTATATCGAGACACCAAGTAACCCGACCATGCGTGTCACAGATCTCAGAAAGATGAAAGAAATCGCAGATAAACATGATCTGAAGATTATTGTTGACAATACATTTCTTTCACCATTATTTCAAAGACCGATTGAACTGGGAGCAGATCTGGTTATCCACAGTGGGACAAAATTCCTTGGTGGACATAATGACACACTGGCAGGATTTCTGTGTTCGGCGGATGAAGAGACAGCGAAGAAGATCCGTTATATATATAAGACAGTCGGAAGCTGTCTTGCACCATTTGACAGCTATCTGATCTTGCGTGGAATTAAGACTTTGTCTGTAAGATTAAGAGCACAGCAGGATAATGCGATGAAGATTGCGAACTGGTTAAAAGGCCATGAAAAAAGTAAAACAGGTCTATTATGTAGGATTGAAAGAGCATCCGGGGTATGGAGTAAATGCATCACAGGCAAGCGGATTCGGAAGTATGATTTCTTTTAAAGTAGACAGTGAAGCAACGGCAAGAAAGCTTCTGGAAAGTGTAAAACTGATCGCTTATGCAGAAAGTCTCGGAGGCGTAGAGTCACTGATCACTTACCCGATGCTTCAGACACATGGAGATCTGCCGGTAGAAATAAGAGAGAAACTTGGAATCACAGAAGATTTCTTAAGATTGTCAGTTGGAATTGAAAATGCAGATGATCTAATCGCAGATCTTGAGCAAGCACTTGCGTAGGAGGATGCACAGATGAAGTTCGATTTTGATAAAGTAGTGGACAGACATGGAACAAAATGCCTGAAATATGATTTCGCAAAAGAAAGAGGGAGAAGTGATGATATGCTTCCGCTCTGGGTGGCAGATATGGATTTCCCGACAGCACCGGGAATCCAGAAAAGCTTAAGTGACGCAGTCGCACACGGAATCTACGGATACAGCGAAGGAAAAGATGATTACTTCCAGGCAGCAGCCGGATGGTATGAGAAGCATTTCGGATGGAAAGTAGAAAAAGAATGGCTGATCAAGACACCGGGCGTGGTGTTCGCACTTGCGATGGCAGTGAAGGCTTACACAAAAGAAGGTGATGCAGTTCTTCTGCAGCAGCCGGTTTACTATCCGTTCAGCGAAGTGATCACAGATAACCACAGAAGGCTGATCAATAGTCCGCTTCAGCAGATAGACGGACATTACGAGATTAATTTCGAAGAATTCGAGCAGAAGATTGTCGAAGAAAATGTAAAATTATTTCTGATGTGTAGTCCGCACAATCCGGTCGGACGTGTGTGGAAGGAGTGGGAACTTCGTAAGATAGGAGACATTTGTCTGAAACATAACGTGCTGGTAGTCAGTGATGAGATCCACAGTGATTTTACATATGGAGAGAATATACATCATGTATTTGCATCCTTAGATGAAAAATACGCTGCAATCACTACAACGTGTACCGCACCAAGTAAGACATTTAACATTGCCGGACTTCAGATTTCCAATATATGGATCTGGAATCCGGAGCTTCGTGCGAGATTCCGGGCGGAAGTGACAGCAGCCGGTTACAGCCAGGTGAATCTGATGGGGCTGGTTGCATGTCAGGCAGCTTATGAGACCGGTGAAGAGTGGTTAAAAGAATTGAAAATTTATCTGGAGGGAAATCTGGATTATGTCCGTACATTTTTAAAAGAGAATCTTCCGGAGATCAAACTGACAGAGCCGGAAGGGACTTATCTTTTATGGTTGGATTTTAAGAGTCTCGGCATGAAAGAAGAGCAGTTAAAAGATCTGGTGGAGAACAAAGCAAAACTCTGGCTTGACAGCGGAGCAATGTTTGGACCGGACGGAGAGGGATTTGAGCGTATAAATATTGCATGTCCACGAGAAATTTTAAAACAGGCATTGACACAACTGGCTGAATCGATGATAGGTAAGTGAGAATACGTTAAAGAAGGGAATTTTTCATGAAGACAATCCGGGTGAAAGCGGAACTTCCTGTGCGGCAATGATGTTCTTAAGTAACTGGCTGAACAGCATGGGAAATATTGACAAGCTGGCGGTTTCCAGCAAATATCTGTCCGGAAAGTCAGTCTATATCGGAAATGAAAGTTACGTGAACGATGCATTAAAACGCGGTGGTGCAGTTGTGTTGCGTCTGTATACAGATGAGTGGCATTATGTGTTGCTGACCGGAATAGATGGTAAAAATGTGCGGATGTTTGATCCTTATTACTGTGACCAGGAGTATGAACAGAAAGATATCATCAGAGTGTTGGATCAGCCTACATGTTGTAACCGAATCGTACCGTGGAAGTATTTTAATAAGACGGCACTTAACATGTATTCCCTTGGACCGTACGATGGGCGGGAAGCTGTCATTTTATTTAATGAAAAGACAAGACTTACGGAAGAAGAGACCATTGAATACTTTATTTAGAGGTGAAAGTCGGAAATGAACGAAGAAATCAAAAATGAAATCCAAAAACTGAAAAAGGAAAAAGATGCTGTAATCCTGGCACATTATTATGTAGATGGGGAAGTGCAGGAGATTGCAGACTATGGAGGAGACTCTTATTATCTTGCAGAGATTGCAACCAAAGTTCCGGAGAGCACGATTGTTTTCTGTGGAGTCTCTTTCATGGGAGAAAGTGCGAAGATCCTGAATCCAAAGAAGAGAGTCGTAATGGCAGACGGTCATGCAGACTGTCCGATGGCACACATGGTAGACGTAGATAAGATCAGGGAAGTGAGAAATGAATACCCGGATGTATCTGTAGTCTGTTATGTGAACTCAACCGCAGAGATCAAAGCAGAGTCAGACGTATGTGTAACATCGTCAAATGCACTGAAGATCGTGAAGAATCTTCCGAATAAAGATATCTTCTTTATCCCGGATGAGAATCTTGGTCGTTACGTGGCAAGTCAGCTTCCGGAGAAGCACTTCATCTTTAATGATGGATTCTGCCATGTACATACGAGTATCCACAAAGAAGAACTTCAGAAAGCCAAAGAGGCGCATCCGGAAGCACTCGTACTGACACATCCGGAATGTACAGGAGATATTTTGGAATTATCTGATTTTATCGGAAGTACTTCGCAGATTATCGATTATGCTACAAAATCAGAAAATAACACATTTATCATCTGCACAGAGATGGGAGTATTCTATGAATTGCATCAGAAAAATCCGGAGAAGAAATTCTATTCTGTAGGGCACAGACAGTTCTGCCCGAATATGAAGATGGTGCGTCTGGAAGGTGTGAAGGAAGCACTTGAGACCATGCAGCCAGAGGTGAATCTGGATGAGGAGATGCGCCAGAAAGCGGCACTTCCACTTGAAAAGATGCTGAAATTGGCAGCGCAGTAAGCCAGGGGGACAGGTAAAGTGGCTTTTTTAGTGTCCCGGGTGGCTCTAGTAAAAAAAGAAAATAATTAAGAGAAAGACTTCGTATCTGATGTAGGATGCGAAGTCTTTGTTAGTATATCAAAGTATATAAGAGAAGTTGTTAGTGGCAGATTCTGTAGATGAGTTATTAAAATCAATAAAACAATTAAAATGATGGTTTTAGAAGATAAAAAACAATTATTTTGATTGTTTTTGTTTACAAATAATAGAGGTTGTGATTTAATAAAGAAAAAGACGGGAATCATAAAACCAGAAGGTGAGATTGTGAAAGAAAGACTATTTATAACACCAGAATATACAACAGCAAAGGAAATCAAGAAAATCCGGAAAGAATTGCATCTGACACAAAAAGAATTTGCAGAATTTATCAATTGTTCAAAACCGACAGTAGAGCGTTGGGAGAGAAGTGAAGACGTTATCCGCGGGCCAATTGTTCCATTTCTTAAGATGCTGCAGAAATATCCGGAATATGAACAGGAAGTCAAAGTTCCGGAAAAAGTGTGGCCGCTCAGAATCTGGTATATGTATGATCAGGATGTATGTACTTTGATTGATGTGAATGAGCGGGAACGAAAAGTGAAAATAAAAAATTATACAGATAAGATTATGTTCCGTGCATTTGGGGTTATGGAAGAGCCGGATTATAATCAGTATATAGAATTTCTGGAATCCAGATGTTTCCCGGAAAGCAGAGATAAGATGAAACTGATACTGAAAGATCTGGGACTGCCATTTTACGATCCGATTATGATTATAGAGAAGACAGAAGGACGGATGGCGGAGGATGATTTTTGGATTCGTATAGAGAGGTAAATGAATGATAGAACTTTTTGGTCAGAACATCATGACAAATAGGCGTCAGTCGTCAAAAGGAAATCAGTTAAAATGGGAGAATGATGGGATCTGGTACAAAGCCGATTATACAGGATATGAAGGACTGGCAGAGTATATGATATCGCATCTTCTGAAAAGAAGAAATAAAATATGGAACGGTAATTTATAATGGGGCAAAGAGTAAAAATTTTCTGAATGAAGACTGGCAGATTATAACTTTAAAGAGGTTGTTTCATAATTTTTTCGGAGAAAGTCTGTATAAAAGCATGTATAGAATACCCGATCATGAGGAAAGATTACGTTTCTTAGTGCAACAGGTGGAACGAATGACGGGACTTCAGAATTTTGGAGTATATATGAACAAACTGCTGACGATAGATGCATTTTTCCTGAATGAAGACCGGCATATGCATAACATAGCCGTCTTGATGAATGGAAAAGGTGATTATGCATACTGCCCGATCTTTGATAATGGAGCAGGACTTTTAGCAGATATAACGATGGATTATCCTTTGACGGGAGATATTTACACACTTATGGAGAAGGTTCAGCCCAAAACAATATGTAATGCATTCGATGAACAATTAGATATTTCCGAATCTTTATATAAAATGAATCTAAAGTTCCGTTTTACAAAAAAAGACGTGACAGAATTGCTTGAAAACGCAGAAGGCTATTCAGATGAGATACGAAAACGGGTGGAAACGATTATATTTGCACAAATGCGGAAATATCCTTATTTGTTTTCGAAGACGTAGAGAAATATAATGGGGAAAGAACGGTAGAAATAAGTAATTGTTAAGGAATAAAGGAGAAGGTAAAAATTATGATAAATGAAAGAATCGAAATCTGGAAAAAAGAAAGAGTATCATTATCCGGCAGCACATGGTTTTATACCGGTGATGTTCAGCTATATTCATGAGGATGAAAAGAAGCATCCGGCAATGATCATCGCACCGGGCGGCGCATACCGGGAAGTATCCCCATCGGAAGCGCACCTGCCGGCAATGGAATTCTATGGTGCAGGGTACAATGTATTCGTTCTGGAATATACGATTAATCAGTTAGATGAAGCAGCGCTGAAGATGCAGCCGTTACACGATATCTCAAGAGCAATCCGCATGATTCGTTCACGTGCAGAGGAATTCCATATCAGACCAGACAGAATCGCAGTCTGCGGATTCTCAGCAGGAGCACATCTGTGTGGAAGCCTTTGTGTACATAATAAAGATGTGGAAGATCCGGAAGAAGCATACCAGAACATATCCAACCGCCCAGATGCGGCGATTCTGTCTTATCCGGTCATCACTTCAGGAAAATATGCACACAGAGATTCATTTGTCGCACTGTTTGGAAAAAGAGCCGTCAGAGCAGGAACTGGACTATATGTCGCTGGAAAATCATGTGACAAAAGATACACCGCCATGTTTCCTGTGGCAGACCGTAACAGATCAGACAGTTCCGGTGGAGAACAGTTATCTCTTTGCACAGGCTTGTGCACAGGCTGGTGTACCATTTGCACAGCATGTATTTTCAGAAGGAATCCATGGACTATCTGTGGCAACCGAAGAGTGGTTAGAGCAGAATATAGGACAGGAAGAAGGAAAAAAGATATACACAGGAACAGGTGCAGATGCTTGCAGAGGCAATCGAGGCCGGCGAGACTCCATTTCCAAAGGAAAAAGGAGAGGAACTTCTGGTGAAGTTCGGTATCGGACGTAAAAAGCCGGCAAGATGGACGGAAAAGCAGAAAGAGGGAATCCGCAAAACGCTGAAAGAAGTACAGAGCTGGACGCAGCTTGCAGAAGTGTGGATGGAGAAATATCTGAAAGTGGAATAGAGGAGAATAAAGGGTACAGGCATTTCAAAACAGTGTGGCAATCGAATCTATAAACTGGAAATTACTTGTAGTACTAAATTGATAATTGTATAATAGTGAGAAAAAAGAAGGAACAAGAAAATTGATATAGGATAAGAGATAAAATGGAGTTATACAATGGACGCCCGGAAGACACATCCGGACGAAAAGAAAAAGAAATAAAAGTTTACGATATACTGGACAGTCTGCATATCCCCTACATCAGAGCGGATCACGAAGCAGTCATGACAATGGAAGCCTGTGAAGAGATTGATAAAGCGCTGGGAATGGAGATCTGTAAGAATCTGTTCTTATGTAACCGGAAGAAAACGTCATATTATCTGCTTTTGATGCCAGGAAACAAAGCGCTCAAGACAAAAGAACTGTCACAGCAGATCCCGACCACGAGATTATCCTTTGCATCGGGAGAAGACATGGAAACATATCTGAATGTAACGCCGGGCTCAGCTACTGTCATGGGACTGATCTTTGATCCGGAGAATAAAGTGCAGCTTCTGGTGGATGAGGAACTTCTGGAACAGGAAGAATTCGGATGTCATCCATGTGTGAACACTTCCAGTATCAAGATGAAGACAGCGGATGTATTTGATAAATTTCTGAAAGAAATCCATCATGATTATATTACGGTGAAGCTTTCGGATGGAAATGAACAGGAGTAATAAAAATGGATAAACAAGAACTGGCACTGGTGGTCATCGACCGCCTGAAAAAAAAAGAATACCCGGATGCGGGATGCACGCTGGATTATGACGATGCGTGGAAACTGCTGGTCAGTGTACGTCTGGCAGCACAGTGCACGGATGCGAGAGTCAATGTAGTAGTAGAAGGCTTATATGCAAAGTACCCGGATGTCAATGCACTGGCAGAAGCCACACCGGAAGAGATCGAAGAAATTGTAAGACCATGCGGACTGGGCAAGAGTAAAGCGAGGGATATCAGTGCATGTATGCGCATGCTCCGTGATGAATATGATGGAAAAGTCCCGGATGATTTTAATAAATTGTTGAAACTTCCGGGAGTCGGAAGAAAGAGTGCGAACCTGATCATGGGGGATGTGTTCGGCAAACCGGCGATTGTTACGGATACGCATTGCATCAGACTCTGTAACCGGATCGGTCTGGTAGATGAAATCAAGGAACCGAAGAAAGTAGAGATGGAACTTTGGAAGATCATCCCGCCGGAAGAAGGCAGTGATTTCTGCCACAGGCTGGTATATCACGGAAGAGACGTCTGTACAGCGAGGACGAAGCCGCATAAATGCTGTCTGGCAGATATCTGTGGGAAACATATTTAAGTAAATGCATTTATGAAAATAAAGCTTGCGCAAGTAAAATGAAATTCATATAATAGTTTTAGAGACGAGGGAGTAGCATAGGAAATGTGTTACTCTCTTTTTTAGCAGGAAAGGATTGAGGATTATGGCAGACGTAGTAAGTATATTAGACGAATTACAAAACAAAGCATTAAAAGACGAAAAGTTAAAACAACAGCTCCTCGCAACCAGAACAGAAGCAGACCCGCTATCTGCCTTCTGCAAGACCTGCCGGAATCTTGGTTACGAATTATACGAAATGGAATTAATTGCGGCAGGAGAAGAATTCCATGCCGCAATGAAAAGAAGCACCAATGGCGGAGGGGAGAACTCGCCGATGATCGAGGCTGAAGATGATTTCTATGAATTGTTCTTCGCAAATCTTGAAGATCATTAACCAAGGATTTTCTTCATATCCTCTTCCACAGTACTGATCTTCTGAATATTATAATTCTCCACCAGTATCTTCCATACATTTTCAGAGACGAATGCAGGAAGTGTTGGACCAAGCAGGATATTTTTCACACCGAGAGATAATAGCGTAAGCAGGATACATACGGCCTTCTGTTCATACCAGGAAAGAACCAGGGTGAGCGGGAGGTCGTTTACGGTACAGTCAAAGACTTCTGCAAGTGCAAGAGCAACTTTAATAGCGCTATAAGCATCATTACATTGCCCCATGTCCAAGATCCTTGGAATACCGTCGATGGAACCAAGATCCAGGTCATTCAACCGGTATTTTCCGCAGGCAAGAGTCAGAATCAAGGTGTCCATAGGTGCAGCTTTTGGCGAAATCCGTATAATAGCTGCGTCCCGGAGCGGCACCGTCGCATCCGCCGACCAGAAAGATATGGCGGATCTTACCGGCCTTTATAAGTTCCACGATATGCCCGGCATTAGAAAGAACAGCATTGTGGGCGAATCCGGTTGTGACTGTAGACCCGCCGTTGATTCCGGTCATTGGATGATCTTCCGGATATCCCTTGCATTCCAGAGCTTTCTCAATAACCGGAGTGAAATCTTTGTCCTCTCCGATATGCACCAGATCCGGATATGATACGATGGAGGTGGTAAATACCCGGTCGCAGTAACTCTGGCGTACCGGCATCAGACAGTTGGTAGTAAATAAAATAGGTGCCGGAATGTTGTGAAATTCTGACTGCTGACTCTGCCAGGCAGTTCCAAAGTTTCCTTTTAAATGAGAATATTTCTTTAATTCCGGATATCCATGTGCCGGAAGCATCTCACTGTGGGTGTAGATATTGATTCCTTTTCCTTCCGTCTGCTTTAATAACAGTTCCATATCATGAAGATCATGTCCGCTGACAACGATGAAAGGCCCCTTTTCGATGGTCAGTGGAACTTCTGTCGGTACCGGATTGCCATAAGTGCCGGAGTTTGCATGATCCAGAAGCTCCATGCAGCGGAAATTGATCTCGCCCGTTTTTAATACGAGAGCAAGTAATTCGTCACTGCTTTTTTCCGAACCGAGGGCTTCGAGTCCTTCATAAAAGAAATCAAGGACATTTCTGTCTACATAATCCAACGCACAAGCATGATAAGCGTAAGCAGCCATGCCGCGCAGTCCGAAAAGAATCAGAGACTTTAACGAGCGGATATCTTCCTGATCTTCCCAGATATGGCGGACATCATAATTCATGATATCCGGATAGATCCGGTCCTTTTCGACATTTACTTCACGAATGAGTTCGATAATCGTATCATTGAAAAAAATTAACATTGGTAATCGTGGTGAATAACCCTTTTAAGATAAGTTCATCCGCATGTTCGAAAGAAGCATCCGGATTCAGGGCAAGCTTTTTACGCACGGCACGTGACAGGCCGATCAGCGCACCGGTAAGCTCATCCTGATAATTGGCGGTGTCACTTTTCTTTCCACAGACACCGGCACGCCCTTCACATCCGGAATTATGAGCGGTCTGCTGACACTGGAAACAAAACATTTCTTCCATAATAAATACCTTCCTTGCTATATATTTATGACAGAATTAGTATGTTTCCAAAGAATAAAAAATATGCAGGGAAAATTAACCCTGCATATTTTTAAACGAATCAAAAAGTTCCATGTCATCGGCTTTCAGCTTGACATTGGTACAATAATTTTTCCCTTCCGGTGTAGTAACATTGATCTCGATGATTGATCCCTCTACTAATGCGTCCTGTGATACGGCGCGTAAAAAACAGCGGGAATTTTGGATGGTTGGCACGAAAACGATCCATGCCTGATTTTATCTTTTGCATCATGGTGATCTGTCGGAAATCCATGTGTTTATCCTCCTTTATTTTCAGTAAATATTACAGATTATAGAAAAATCTGCTGTTGTTGTAATACTTTGATATTGTTAAGACATAATTTTGTTTATTCAGAAACTGAAACAATTATACTGAAAAAAGTTTGGAAAGTCAAAAAAATTTGTCTATGAAAGATGGGATGAAAGACAGGGGCAAATGTGATAAGATAGTAAGACATAGTGGGTGTGGGAAAATCTGCGGATCAAAAAAGTGATGAGTAGAAAAAGACGAAATGTAAGGAGCAAGGACAGAATGAGGGAGGCAATCAAAGAAGCGGAAAAGATACTGAAACAATACTACGGCTATGACCATTTCCGGGAGGGACAGATCCCGGTGATCAAAGCGGTACTGGGAGGCAGGGATGTGCTTGGAATCATGCCGACCGGAGCAGGAAAGTCGGTGTGTTATCAGGTGCCTGCACTTATGATGGAAGGAATTACAATCGTGATCTCGCCGCTGATCTCGCTTATGAAAGATCAGGTGGGAACGCTGAACCAGATGGGAGTCCATGCAGCTTTCTTAAATAGTTCTCTGACTGCAGGACAGTATTACAAAGCACTGCAGTTTGCAAAGCAGGGAAGGTACAAGATTATATATGTGGCACCGGAGCGTCTGGAGACAGAAAGTTTTCTGGATTTTGCACTGTCTGAGCATGTAAAGATATCCTTCGTTGCAGTAGATGAGGCACACTGCGTATCACAGTGGGGACAGGATTTCCGCCCAGGGTATTTGAAAATCCTGGATTTTCTGGATCGTCTGCCGTACCGTCCGGTGGTCGGTGCATACACGGCGACGGCAACAGCAGAGGTAAGAGAAGACATCCTTGATATCTTAAAGCTTCAGAACCCGTATGTGGAAACAACCGGGTTCGATCGTGGAAATCTTTTCTTCGCAGTGAAGAAACCTGTGGATAAGTATAAGGAATTAGTCAGTTATCTGAAGGAAAAAGGATGTGATACATCCGGTGACAGTGGAATCATTTACTGTCTGACAAGAAAAAAAGCGTGGAGCAGGTCTGTTACGATCTGAGAAATGAAGGGTTCTCCGTAACCAGATATCATGCCGGATTATCGGATGAAGAACGGAAGGAAAATCAGGAGAACTTCATATATGGAAAGCGTCAGATCATGGTGGCGACGAATGCATTCGGAATGGGAATCGATAAGCCGGATGTACGCTTTGTCATTCATTATAATATGCCGAAAAACATGGAAAGCTATTATCAGGAGGCCGGACGTGCAGGGCGTGACGGGGAGCCGTCCGAATGCATTCTTTATTATGAGCCAAAGGGATGTAAGGACGAACCGTCTGTTTATTGAAAATGGAGAAGAGAACAGTGAGTTGGATGAAGAGACGCGTAAAATCGTAAAAAGAACGGGATCTGGAACGCCTGAAACAGATGACATTTTACTGCTTTACATCAGAATGCTTAAGACAATATATCTTGAATTATTTTGGAGAAAAGAGCAGTTCTTATTGCGGAAACTGTCTGAACTGCCAGACACAGTTCGAAGAGGTAGATATCACATTGGAGGCGAATACAATTCTGCGGTGTCTGGATGCACTGGACTGGAATTACGGGGCAGCGACGGTGATCGATATTGTGCACGGCGGAAAGAGTCAGAAGATCCTGGGCAAGAATCTGGAGAATCCGGAATATGCAGTGTTAAGTGAGCGGACGGTTCCGAGATTACGACAGATATTAAGGGAATTACAGTTCCGCGAATATGTGGAAGAAAAGGGCGAACAATATCCGGTGATCTGTCTGACACCGGAAGGGAAAGCATTTATGAAAACGGAAGAACCGCTGATCATGAAGCTTCCGAAAGAAGAGACAGAAAAGAAATCTGAATCAAAAGAGAAAAAGAACAGACGCAAAAAGGCGCAGTGGCAGCGGAACTTTCAGAAAAAGATGCAGAATTATTCGAAAGCTTACGGGAACTCAGACGTGAGATCGCATCGGAAGAAAAGGTACCGCCGTATATGGTATTTGCAGATAAGACACTTGCCGGTATGTGTGTAATGCGTCCGGCGACACGGGATGAGATGTTGGAAGTATCGGGTGTCGGAGAGCATAAACTGGAAAAGTATGGAGATAGATTCTTAGAAATTCTCAGAAAGGGATAATAGATATGGCAAAAAAAGAAAATATATGCAGTAAGAAAAGGACATAAGACAGGATTGTTTGAGACCTGGGCAGAGTGTCAGAAAGCGACGTCCGGATACTCCGGAGCAGAGTTCAGAGGCTTCACAGACAGAGAAGAAGCGATGGCATTCTTGCAAATGTCAACTACTGCAAATGTATCTAAGGATGAAGAAAAAGAAGCAGCAGGAATTGTTGAAGTGCCGGAAAATATGGTGATTGCCTATGTGGACGGAAGCTTTGAAAAAAGCATCGGAAGATATGCATTTGGCTGTGTGATCCTGACACCGGCTGGAGAAGAATTCAGGAAATCCGGAAGCGGCTGTGATCCGGAAGGCGTGAAGATCCGGAACGTTGCAGGAGAAATGCTCGGCGCGATGAATGCAGTGCAATGGGCGAAAGAGCATGAGTATCCGGCAGTAGAGATTCGCTATGATTACGAAGGTGTGGAAAAATGGGTGACAGGCGTGTGGCGGGCCAAGACACCGCTTACCAGCAAGTATGCGGCACATATGCAGGAAGCAGCAGAGCAGATAAAGATATCTTTCTGCAAAGTCGCAGCGCATACAGGAAATCATTATAACGAAGAAGCGGATCAGCTTGCGAAAAGTGCGTTGCTTCGTACGGATGAAAATGTGAGTATATAGAGGAAGCATATGCAGTTTACATGAAGATGTGAACTGCATTTTTAGCAAAAAAATACATACAGAATTCATAAAGTGTTAATACAATATTGGCATATTCTGGTGTATACTAAATACAAATAATAGATAAAATCAGAATGTAACAGTAGAATGCAGCTGATAAGGAGGAACTCTATGAAAAAAACGACAGGCGAAAACGAAAACTGCAGGAAGAAGCCTGTGATTATGAAATAGAACGTACACCGACAACCAGATACGAGCCGGATTATGAGGAAGGCCTGACGTCGGCGCAGGCAGAAGAACACAGGCGTGACGGGTGGGGCAACATATCAGTCGATCCTCCGGCGCAGACAACGGAAGAGATCATTAAGGAAAATGTATTTACATATTTTAATCTGATTTTTCTGGTTCTGGCGATTCTTCTGACGATTGTAGGATCGTTCCGTAACCTGACATTCCTTCCGGTCATCATTTTTAATACACTGATCGGTATCATACAGGAAATCCGTTCTAAAAAGACACTGGAAAAATTAAATATGCTAAATGCACCACATGCAACAGTGGTCAGAGACGGAAAGACTTCACGGGTTAATTCGGAGAATCTGGTTCTGGATGATATTGTAATCTTTAAAGCAGGAAATCAGGTCTGTGCTGATGCAGAAGTGGTACATGGAAGTGTACAGGTCAATGAATCTCTTTTGACAGGAGAATCAGATGAGATTACCAAGAATCCGGGAGATCATCTGATGTCGGGAAGTTTTATTGTGGCAGGAGAATGTCATGCAAGACTGGATGCAGTAGGTGTGGATTCCTACATTTCCAAACTGACATTGGAAGCAAAAAAAGCAATGCAGAAGGGTGAGCAGTCAGAAATGATCCGTTCACTTGACAAACTGGTAAAATTTGTCGGTATCGCATTGATCCCAATCGGAATTATACTGTTCGTGCAGAGCTTCTTCTTTAACGGAGATCCATTCCGAAGCAGTATTACTTCTATGGTGGCAGCTGTGATCGGTATGATTCCGGAAGGGTTATACCTTCTTGCGAGTGTGGCAATGGCAGTCAGTGCAATGCGTCTGGCAAAACAGAAGGTTTTACTTCACGATATGAAGAGTATTGAGACCCTTGCAAGAGTTAATGTGCTTTGCGTTGATAAGACCGGAACGATCACAGAGACGAACATGAGTGTAAAGGATGTGGTTCCGACATCCAATTATAAAAAAGATGAAATGCCGGAACTTCCGAAAATGCTCGGTGATTTTGCGAAAGCAATGAGCAGTGATAACATCACTATGGAGGCGTTAAAAGAATATTTTAAAGAAGGAACAGGAAAAAAGGCTGAGTCTGTAACTCCATTTACATCCGCAACCAAATACAGTGGCGTCACATACGAAGAGGAAGTGCATGTACTTGGAGCACCGGAATTCGTGCTGAGAGATGATTTTGATAAATATAAAGAAGAGATTGAAGGGTATGCAGGAAAAGGAAACCGTGTGCTGGTATTCGGTACGTATGACGGAGAACTGGACGGAAAAGCACTGACCGGCAAGGTAACGCCGCTTGGATATGTCCTTCTTGCCAATCCAATCCGAAAAAGAAGCACCGGAGACATTTGCTTACTTTGCAGAACAGGGTGTAGAAGTGAAAGTTATATCCGGAGATAATCCCCTCGACCGTTTCTGAAGTGGCAAAAGAAGCCGGAATTGCAAATGCAGACCGTTATGTCGATGCAGCGACTCTTCACAGTGATGCAGAGATTGCAGATGCGGTTGCCAATTATACAGTATTCGGACGTGTAACACCGGATCAGAAACGTAAATTTGTACACGCTCTTAAAGACCAGGGCAAGACAGTAGCAATGACCGGAGACGGTGTCAACGACGTACTGGCATTGAAAGATGCCGACTGCAGTGTAGCTATGGCATCCGGAAGTGACGCGGCAGTACAGGCTTCGCAGGTGGTATTACTGGAGTCCAACTTTGCATGTATGCCGTCGGTAGTAATGGAAGGAAGACGGGTGGTTAATAACATCCAGCGTTCAGCCAGTCTGTTCCTGGTGAAGAATATCTTCTCCTTCCTGTTGTCCTTATTCTCCGTAGTGCTGATGATTACCTATCCGATGGAACCATCCCAGATATCGCTGATCAGCATGTTTACGATCGGAGTACCTGGATTCTTCCTGGCGTTCCAGCCAAATAAAGAAAGAATACAGGGACATTTCCTGACCAATGTATTCCTGAAGGCATTGCCGGCAGGCCTGACCGATGTACTGATGGTCGGCGCACTGGTCGTATTCGGTAAGACATTTGATGTAAATACTACAGATATCTCGACAGCAGCAACGATGTTGCTTCTGATCGTAGGATTCATCATCCTGTTCAATATCTGTAAACCGGTCAATATCTTCCGCGGTGTAGTCTGGGGAGGATGCCTGACCGGCTGTATCTTATGTATCATTTTTCTGCCGAAATTATTCGCAATTACGGGAATGTCAACGAAGTGTATCATGTTATTCGTAGTATTCTCGATTGCAACCGAGGCAGTACTGCGATACCTGACACTTCTGGTAAAAAGGATTGCAGAAAGGATATCGGAAGATAAGGCATAGAGAAGAATAAGTTAATTGGGATTTAATTTATTAACGTAGTTGACCTCTCGATCCTTGAAGAAAACAGTATAAAGTGGTTCTGGTTCAGGTTCCATGCTCTAAGAAAAACTAAGAGAGCCAGAATCTCCTAAAAGCAAAGGAACTACGCTCAAACTCGGCGTTCGCCTCAAACACGTTCGCTTCGTTCCTTTAACGGAGATTCTGACTCTCTAACTTTTCCTAAGAGCATTCCACATTCACCAGAACCACTTTATACTGTTTTCTTCAAGTCGTGACTGGCTGCGGATGTTAAGAAATGAAATACCCGGAACTATAACCTGGTGTAGTCCACTACGGTACACAATCTTGTCAAAAGCCTTGAAAATCCGCTAATGACAGCTGATTACTGTAACCTTCCGCTGTCACAACCGTTACGCACTTGCCGTTCTTAAGGCATTTGATGCCTACTTTTTATGCAGGTCCGGGTAGTCATGCCTTCTAAATTAAATCCCAACAACATTTCCTTCCAGATCCTTCCAGGTGAATTCGCCGCCCTCGCAGATCATATATCCATGAGCAGAACCTTCCTTAGGAATTGATACAGAACCTGGATTCATATAGATAAAATCCCCCATATCTTCATTTGCAGGAATGTGTGTATGACCATTCAGAAGAATATCTCCTTTTTTCAACATCGGAGGATTCTTTGGATTGTGATGATGTCCGTGAGAAGCGAAGATGGTGCGCCCGTCAATTTCAAGGAAGCAGTAGTCGGCAAGAATCGGGAATTCCAGTACCATCTGGTCTACTTCCGTGTCGCAGTTACCACGGACACAGAGCAGCCTCCTGTTTCATAGGATTTAACATGGCAATGACTTCCTTTGGATTGTAATCCTTTGGCAGGTCATTACGCGGACCGTGATAAAGGATGTCTCCGAGAAGAAGAAGGCGGTCAGCACCTTCACGTTTGTAAGCGTCAAGCATTTTACGGCAGTAGTAAGCGGAGCCGTGGATATCGGATGCAATCATTAATTTCATATGTATGTACCTCACTTTAATATGATATAAATTAGTTGTTATTAGAACAACTAGAAGAATTTTAACATAAATTCAAAGAAAAATATAACAAAATTAAGAACATTATATTGTCGACATTCGCCAATATATATTTTGCAAAGGATGATTTACAATAAGAATATGAAATGCAGAAAGCGAGGAAGTAAGATGAAAGCTTACGAAAGATTTTTAAAGTATGTGTCCGTGTGGACAACAAGCGATGAGAACAGTGAGACTGTTCCATCAGCAGACAGAGAACTGGTACTTGCAAAGTTACTGGTGGAAGAGATGAAAGAACTGGGAATTGAAGATGCAAGAGTGGATGAGAAAGGATATGTATACGGATCTGTTCCTGCAACACTGGGATGTGAAAATGCACCTGCACTGGGACTGATCGCGCATATGGATACAGCACCGGATGCGCCGGGAGATAATATTCATCCGCAGATCATCGAGAATTACGATGGCAAAGACGTAGTACTTGGAACAAGCGGAAAGACGATTAAAGTAGAAGAATTCCCGTATCTGGCAGATTTAAAAGGACGGACTTTGATCACAACGGACGGAACGACACTTCTTGGGGCAGATGACAAAGCAGGAATTGCAGAAGTACTGACTGTTATAGAAGAGATCCTGACAGACGGAACTCCACATGGAAAAATTTGTATCGGATTCACACCGGATGAAGAGATCGCAAGGGGAGCGAAGCATTTCGATGTAGAAGGATTCGGTGCGGATTATGGATATACACTGGACGGAAGTGCAGAAGGTGAGATTCAGTACGAGAACTTTAATGCATCTACAGCATTTATTACAATTCATGGTGTCAGCGTGCATACCGGAACTGCAAAAGATGTACTGGTGAATTCGCAGACGATCGGAACAGAATTCCACCAGATGTTGCCGGTATCAGAAAGACCGGAGACAACGGAAGGGTACGAAGGATTCTATCACCTGGTAAGCTTTCATGGAAATGTTACAGAGACAAAGATGAAGTACTTTATCCGTGACTTTGATACAGAAGGATTCCATGCAAGAGCAGCAAAAAATGCAGGAGATCGCAGACAGTCTGAATGAAAAGTATGGAGCAGGAACGGTTGAAATTGAGATCGTAGAATCCTATTACAATATGCGTGAGAAGATCGAACCATGCATGCAGCTCATTGAATATGCAAAGAAGGCCGCAGAAAATGCGGATATCGTTCCAGATGTTGCGCCGATCCGCGGGGGAACGGATGGTGCAAGATTAAGCTTCAAAGGACTTCCTTGTACGAATCTTGGAACAGGCGGATATGCATTCCACGGGGTATATGAGCACATTACAGTAGAAGGAATGGATAAAGCTGTTGTGATGGTAAAAGATATCGTTGGTATGTTTGCAAAATAAACAGGGATATCTTTGGCGGTTGGTGCTTGTTTGCAATGACGATCTGCTGTATTATGGGGAAGTACAGTAAAGAACCGTTTACATTTGTCAGACAGGAACGGAACAAAACGGAAGATGAAGAGGAATATAATGGAAACAAATATCATATCAGAACTGACAACATTTATAGAACACGCACCGACAGCATTTCATGCGGTTGCAGAATTAAAAGAGATCCTGAAGCAGGAAGGATTCGAAGAATTAAAAGAGTCAGAAAAGTGGAAGATCAAACCTGGGAAAAGATACTATGTAACAAGAAATAATTCCAGTATCATTGCAGTAAAAGCCGGAAAAGAACTGGACAACTACAGTTTCCATGTGACAGCATCACACAGTGATTCGCCGGCATTTAAACTGAAAGAAAATGCGGAGATTGAGGTCGCAAAGAAATATACTCTACTGAATACCGAAGGTTACGGCGGTATGATCTGCCAGACATGGTTCGACAGACCATTGTCACTGGCCGGAAGAATTATGGTTAAGAATGGGGAAAGAATCGAAACCAGACTTGTGAAGGTGGACAGAGATCTTCTGATGATTCCGAGTCTTGCAATTCATATGGACCGGAAAGTGAATGAAGGAAGAGCTGTTAATAAACAGATTGATATGTTACCGGTATTATCGGGAAGCGTGAAAGAACAAGGAGAGGTAAGATCCTTAGTTGCAGAAGAATTGGGATTAAAAGATACGGATATCTATGGCATGGATCTGTTCTTGTATAACCGTATGGGAGCGGTCAGATGGGGAAGCAACCGTGAATTTATCGGGTGTCCGAGACTGGATGATCTGCAGTGTGCATTTACATCTATGAAAGGATTCCTGGCAGCGGAAAATGAACAGAATATCAATGTCTATGCCTGTTTTGATAACGAAGAAGTGGGTTCGGGAACAAAACAGGGAGCTGCATCTACATTTCTTTATGATGTATTGTGGCGAATGAACAAAGCACTTGGAAAGAACGAAGAGGAATTCTACCGTGCAGTAGCAGGAAGCTTTATGCTGAGCTGTGACAATGCCCATGCGGTACACCCGAATTACAGGCAGAAGACGGATGCGACAAACTGCGTCTATATGAATGACGGCATTGTGATCAAATCACATGCCGGACAGAAATATACGAGTGATGCGGTCAGTGTGGCAGTATTCAGGATGATCTGTGAAAAAGCAGGCGTACCATTACAGTATTTTGCTAATCGTTCGGATGAAGCCGGGGGAAGTACATTGGGGAATATTGCGATGACGCAGGTGTCCATGAATACAGTGGATATTGGATTACCGCAGCTTGCCATGCACTCGGCCTATGAGACGGCCGGTGTAAAGGACACGGAGTATATGGTGAAAGCGGTAGAGACATTTTATGCATCGCATATACAGGCTGATTCGGATGGAAATTATCAGATTAACCAGTAGTTAGAAAAATAAGACAGGATAACAGAAGTTATGACAGAATTAGGATACAAGACATTACGTGAAAGTATTGTAGATATTATAAGAAAACGGATCATTAACAGGGAATTGCAGCCGGGGCAGAAGATTGTCGAACAGGAACTCGCAAAGGAATTCCAGACCAGTCGTGCGCCGATCAGAGAGGCACTGCGCGAACTGGAGAACGAAGGCCTGGTAGAATATGTAAGAAATGCCGGATGTTCCGTGAAAGAGATCACATTCGAAGAATCATTTGAAATCTATCTGATGCGTGCGAATTATGAGATTATGGCAGTGCGTCTTCTGGAAGGAAGGATACCGGAAGAAACGCTGCAGGAGATGGAAGAAATCCTGGAACGCATGAAGAATCTGGATGTGGACGAATATGATCAGCTGTTTTCATATGATAATAAGTTCCACAGCTGTCTGATCAGAATGACCGGAATGAAAAGTCTGTATAAGGCATGGAAAAGTCTGAATTATGGGAATATCGTAACGGGGTATAGTCTGGCATCGGACAAAAAAGCAGTAATCACACGACAATATCCGATACATAAAGAACTGCTGGAAGCATGCAAGAGCAGGAAGAAAGAAGAAATCTGCAGGGTATTGTCGGATCATTATATGAGTACGATCCACAGACTTTAAAAGAACAGGGAATGACGGAAGCAGACACGAAGTTTTCACTGGACTTTCTGATTTCATAAAGAAGTCGTAGAGGGATCTTGGAGAGCATGATTTCGGGAAAATGAATGATGGATGAAAAAGAGAAATGTTGGTGTAATGACACAGGCATTTCTTTTTTATTGTCATGTGTTGTAAGGAGATGCCTGTAACGATCTTTTTAACATACAGCAGGTTTTAAAATGACAGATGTTGTGCATAAAATACAAAAAGAGATATAAAATACAAATAATATGTTGAAAAATATACAAATATATGGTATATTACATTCAACCTCATTGACGATTGTCGACAAAAGATATAAAAGAAAAATATATCATCTGAAGCAGTCATCGGAAGGAAGTATGCGAAATGAGTCTTTGAAATATAAATATTTTTTGGATGTAGTGGAACTCAAGAGTTTTACAAAGGCCGGAGCAAGAAATTATGTAACACAGACGGCAGTAAGTCAGCAGATCGCCTCTTTGGAAAAAAAAAATGGCGGGAGGGACTCTGCTGGAGAGAGGCAATGGTGAGATCTGCCTGACAGAATTAGGGGAGATTGTCTATGAGTATGCCAGGGAGATGGTGCAGACGCACGAACGGATGCTGCATGAGATAGAAAGATATAAAGAAAGCAGCGTAGTCCGTATCGGAATCGATAGTTCTATAAACAAATTGTTCTGGGCAAAGATGCAGAAGATGATTAATGATAAGCATTCCGAAGCAGACTTCCACTTCAGTAAACTGGATTCCTACATAGGCAGCCGGATGCTGAGAGAAAATACATTGGATATTTATATTGGATACGGACTAAATGAGTTGGAGCAGCCGGATGAAATAGGAGAAAAGCCGCTGATATCCAGCCGGATCGGAGCATATATCGGACTGGAATCATCGATAAATGGGCAGCCGGAGTTTAAAGCAAAGGATCTTGAGCGTTATACCAGATATGGAACAAAGTCATATTTATGCAGTATGATGAATGGACAAAAGAATGATCCGCAGTTGCTTACACAAGGAATAGAATTGGTTGACAATGTGGATACCATGAAATTAAAGGTAGAATTTAACGACGGATATGCACTGGCAGACAGTCAGTATTTCTCCTATAGTGATGGAGATATGCTTGCTGCTTCCGGGATATGAAGGAGAGTGCGTGATCAAAGCATTCTACAGAAAAAAAAAGAAACAAAAGAAAGTAAAAGAGATTCTGGAAGAAATTAAAAATGTAGTGAACTCATAAGAAAAAATTATCGATTGTGAAAAACGATCGATAATTTTTTTTGCGATTTTATAATGGGAAAATACATATTTTATATTTGACAGAACAATGAAAAAAATAAGATTTTCTTATAGTACATGCGCTTTTCTTGTTGGATATATTCTGTGAACGGAGATACTATTTTTATAGAAAGACTGCAAAGTAAAAAGGAGGAGCGAAAAGATGCAGCGAAAAAATATGTGGAAAGAATACACAGAAATTCAGCAGAAAGAATTAGAAGAGCTGAGTGTCCGCTATAAAGAATGTCTAGATATCGGAAAGACAGAGCGTGAATGTGTAAAGCTTGGAAAGAAGATGGCAGATGCATGGGGATATAAGAATCTGGAAGATTGTATTTCTGAGGGAACCACTTTAAAAGCCGGGGATAAGGTGTATGCAGACTGCATGGGGAAAGCGTTTGTAATGTTCCAGCTCGGTAAGAAACCGTTAGAAGAAGGTATGAATATTCTTGGAGCACACATTGATTCACCAAGAATAGATGTAAAGCAGAATCCATTATATGAAGACAGTGATATGGCATATCTGGATACGCATTACTATGGTGGGATCAAGAAATATCAGTGGGTTACAATTCCGCTTGCAATCCATGGAACGATTGCAAAAAAAGACGGAACAGTGCAGGACATTATTATTGGGGAAAAGGAAGATGATCCGGTACTTGTGATTTCAGATCTTCTGATCCATCTGTCACAGCAGCAGATTGAGAAAAAGGCGGGCGTGGTAGTCGAAGGGGAAGGATTGGATATCCTCGTTGCAACAAAGCCGCTTACAGGCAATGATGAGTTAGAAAAAGAAGAAAAAGAGAGTCTGGTAAAGGCAGCCGTAGTACAGTTCTTAAAGGAGAATCTTGATATGGAAGAGGAAGATTTTCTCTCAGCAGAACTGGAGATCGTGCCGGCAGGAAAGGCAAGAGACTGCGGACTGGACAGAAGTATGGTAATCGGATATGGACAGGATGACAGGGTCTGTGCTTTTACTTCATTATTTGCAATGCTGGAAACAGAGAATCCGGAAAGAACAAGCTGTTGTATTCTGGTAGATAAAGAAGAGATCGGAAGCGTTGGGGCAACAGGTATGCATTCCAGATTCTTTGAAGATTATGTGGCAGAACTGATGGCACTTACCGAAGATGGCAATCCGTTAAAAGTCAGAAGAGCTCTGAGAAATTCTTATATGCTTTCTTCTGATGTAAGTGCAGCATTTGATCCATTGTATGCAGATGCATTTGAGAAAAAGAATACAGCATACTTTGGAAGAGGTCTGGTATTTAATAAATTTACCGGAAGCCGCGGAAAAAATAACAGTAACGATGCCAATGCGGAATATATCGCAAAAGTGCGTCAGGTATTAGACAATAACGAAGTCGGATTCCAGACAGCGGAGATGGGAAGAGTCGATCTTGGGGGCGGCGGAACCATTGCATATATCATGGCAAATTATGGCATGAATGTCATTGACAGCGGTGTTGCTGTACTTTCTATGCATGCACCGTATGAGGTGACAAGTAAGGCTGATATTTATGAAGCTTACAGAGGATATAAAGCATTCTTGAAAGATATAAAATAAGACAGACAAGGATATATGTACAAAATAAGGAAGAGAAAATAAAAGTACATAAAAAGTAAGGACTGAATTTAGAAAAAAGTGGGGAAAAGAATATGGAGACAAAAAGAAAGGCTTTCCGACAGCGTTCTGGGTATGTGCCTGTACAGAGATTTTTGAACGTCTGGCATATTATCTGGGACGTTCGCTGATTTTGATTTTTGTAACTGCTTCGGTTGCAACCGGAGGACTCGGACTTTCGGATACAGTGGCTGCCAATATGCAGTCAAACCTGACCGCATTTTTCTTATCTGCTTCCACTGTTTGGGGCAGTGATCGTAGATAAGTATATCGGTGCGAGATATACGACACCGGTTGGTATGTTTATTGCTGCGGCAGGATATTTCACCGGAGGAATCGCAAAGAGTTCTGCCGGAGTATATGCGATGATCTTCCTGGTAAGCCTGGGACTTGCATTATTCAAAAACGGTGCGATCATCGGACGTGTTATCACGGACAAATCACAGATGGATCCGGCATTTTCGATGCGTTATACACTGGTAAATGTGGGTGCATTCATCGGAACATTCCTGGTGGGAATCCTGTATAAGGATGTATTTGCAAAAGATGGTGTGCTTGGATTTGCACCATGCTTTAAGATGGCAGCATTGATGATGGTTCTCGGAGGACTCTGGTATATCTTTGTGTGCTGGAGATTCTTAGGTGATCTTGGAAAGCTTCCATTCAAGAAGACTCTGACAGAAGAGGAAAAAGCAGCAGAGGCAAAGAAAAAAGAAGAGACAGGAACAAAGCAGCCGCTTACAACGATCGAGAAGAAACGTATCGGTGCAATCTTTGTAGCTTCGTTATTCTCCATCGTATTCTGGATATTCTGGTATCTGGGATATATGCCGGTATATTTCTACTGGGCAGAGAATATGGACTGGGTAGTAGCAGGTTATCAGGTACCGTCTACATGGTTTGATGCAGCCAACTCACTGTTCTGTGTTATCCTGGGACCTGTAACAGCGGAATTATGGAAGAAACTGGCGGCAAGACCGCAGGGGGATATGAGTCTGTTCAGAAAGACCGGACTTGGAATTGCGATCATCGGTGTCGGATATCTCTTCTACGCAGCAATTGATATCATGCGTGGTGGGGAAAAGGCAAGTGTGTTATGGCTGATCGTATTTGCCTTCCTTCTGACAATGGGAGAGATGTTCTTCTCACCACTGGGGCATTCATTTATCAGTAAATATTCACCGAGCCGTTATCTGGCTGTTATGATGTCGGTATGGGGATTTGCAACATTTATCGCAGCAAAGAGTTATGGTCCGGTATATGGACTGCTGTTTGGCGGAAAGATTGAATTCAAAGTAGCATGTATCGGAGTTGCGGTTGTATCGTTTGCAGCGGCACTGATCATGATAGCTCTGGACAAGAAATTATCGGCATTGGTGGACTAACCGCCGGGTGCTGGATAAAAACAATGATAATTGTATAGATATGCCTGAAACAGATTTAGGCATAGACACCCTTCAGAAAAAAGATGTACTCCTCTTTGCACAAAAAAAGAGGAGTACATCTTTGTGCGGAAATATTGAATTAAGGAAGAATGAAATGAAGATAACAAAAAAAGAATTTATTATGATGCTGGGCGGCATGTTCTTAATGTCGGCAGCTGTATATTATGAAATGATGCCAAATAATCTGGTGCTTGGAAGTCTGTCAGGACTGGTTCTTGTTCTGGTAAAGATCATTCCGTTACCGGTATCGACAATTACATTTGTCTTAAATATGATACTGTTGGTCATAGGGTATATTTTTATCGGCAGGGAATTCGGTGTGAAGACCGTTCTTGCATCACTTATGCTTCCGATGTATCTGAGGATTTTTGAGATACTGACTCCGCATGTGGAATCCTTGTCCGGGAATATCGTGATCGATCTGGTATGCTTCATGATCGTGGTTGGTGCAGGACAGGCCGTCTTATTTAACATGAATGCATCCAGCGGGGGAATTGATATTGTTGCGAAGTTGATCAATAAGTATCTTGGATTTAAAATAGGACAGAGTATTACGATCATAGGTGTGCTCATATCGATGGCAGCAATCTTTGTATATGATCGGGAGACAATGGTAATAAGTCTTGTTGGTACGTTGATCTACGGTCAGGTATTAGACCGGTTCTGTGATGGATTCCATGTGCGTAAGAAAGTATCCATCCTTTCAAAGGAGCATGAAAAAATTCAGAATTATATTGTAAGGGAATTACGCAGAGGTGCGACGATTTATCCAGCATATGGAGGCCTGGATCATGCAGAGCATGTAGAAGTTGTAACGATATTAGAAAAGAATGAATATGGAAAATTATTATCTTTCATCCACGAAACAGATGAACATGCATTTGTGACAGTCAGCACCGTAAATGAAGTAGTCGGAGCCTGGAATACAGTGAAAAGCAGATAAAAAATACATTCCCGGATAACTGAAACATCGACGAAAAAAAAGAGAGATTGGATTTTTACCGGGAATGTATTTTATCTATGTACTATTTAAGGATGGATGCTTTGCTCATATTATTTCTGCTTATATCCGTCAAGGAATGTTCCCATCCGGCGAATCGCATCACTTAAGATATCTGCCTGCGGAAGCATGACGATACGGAAGTGATCCGGATCTTTCCAGTCGAATCCACTTCCGGGAACGAGCAGGATATTGGTGACATCCAGTAGATCATGGGCAAACTGCTTGTCATTGGTGATGTTAAATTTCTTCACGTCCAGTTTCGGGAAGACATAGAATGCAGCGTCATTTTTTTTACAAATGACAGACCGTCGATCTTCTCAAGTTCACGAACGGTTGCTTCACGCTGCTCATAGATTCTGCCACCCGGCCGAACCATAGAAGCAGGTGTCTCCATATCATCAAGAGCTGCAGGGATGACGATCTGTGCCATGGTATTGGCGCACAGACGCAGAGATGTTAACTGGATGATGCCTTGTCTGTAATCTTCGGTCAGTTCTCTTGGACCGCTGATGACCATCCATCCGCAGCGGTATCCGCACAGACAGTGTGATTTGGACAGACCGTTTAATGTAATGACCGGAACATCCTCTGTCAGTGAAGCAAGAGAGATGTGCTGTTTGCCATCCATAACGAGACGGTCATAGATTTCATCTGCAAAGATCAGAAGTCCGGATTCTCTTGCAATCTGGATGATCTCAAGAAGGAGTTCCTTTGGATAGAGTACACCGGTCGGGTTATTCGGATTGATGATAACGATTGCTTTTGTCTTATCTGTGATCTTGGAACGGATATCCTGAATGTCCGGATACCAGTTGGCCTGTTCATCACAGGTATAGAGACCGGTTTACCGTCTTCGAGATATACGGAATTGCCCCAGAGGGAGTAACTAGGAGAAGGAACTAAGACTTCATCTCCATCATTTAACAAAGGTGTTAAAGCGAACGATACAACTTCGCTGACACCGTTACCGATGAATACATCATCTGATGTGATACCTTTGATCCCTTTACTGGTCTCATAATCACAGATTGCCTGTCTTGCCTGAGGCATTCCTTTGAAGTCACAGTAGCCGACACCGTCCTGCATGTGTTCTATCAGAGCGTTTTTGATGCTGTCAGGCAGACCAAAGCCAAAGGTTGCAGGATTCCCGGTATTTAATTTTAAGATATCGATCCCCTGTTTCTGGCGTTTCATAGCTTCTACGAATAATGGACCACGGATATCAGAGTGTACTGGTTTCATGCGCCCGGCGCGTACGATTGGTTTCATAATTTTATTCCCCGCTTTTTATTATTTTATCTTTATTCCAATAAACCCCAAATTCATATTGGAATAATTGTTTCATTAATATAATGATACGTCCGTGTGGACAGAGAATCTAATACTTATAGTGTTATAACAATTATAAGAGTCTGACTATAGCTGTCATGTGAAAAGAGGAAACAGATGATAGCAGGATATGAGAGGTTACGTGTATGTTTGTATGGAAAAAATATGTTTATGAAGTGTATAAAGAAAGAAGTTTTACCAAAGCGGCACAGAATCTGTACATCAGTCAGCCGTCTTTGAGTGCAAGGATCAAAAAGATTGAAGAGATTATCGGGGAACCGTTATTTGACAGAAGTACAACACCGCTCCAGCTTACAGAGGTCGGAAAAGTATATATTGAGGCAGCGGAGGAGATCACCCAGATCGAACAGCGGGTAGAGAATTACATCAATGACCTGGCGGGGCTGAAGACGGGGAATCTTGCAGTAGGAGCAAGTACGCTGTTTGCCGCATATGTGGTACCGTCTCTGATCACCCAATTTAATCAGAAATTTCCGGATGTACATATTCAGCTGATAGAGGGGAATACAGCCGAACTGGAAGAAATGCTGGGCAGTAATGCGCTGGATTTTGTCATTGATAATTATCACTATGACAGTATTCTATATAATAAAGAATTATATTGCGAAGAAAATATATTACTTGCGGTTCCAAAACATTTTGCCGTAAATGAAGAACTGGGAATGTATCAGCTTTCTTATAAGAATATCAAAAATAAAAATTATCTGAACCAGAAATATCCGGCAGTTCCGTTAGGGAGATTTGCAGATCTTCCGTTTATTATGCTGACTCAGGGAAATGATACCAGAACCAGAGGAGACAGGCTGTGCCGAAATGTTGGATTTAAGCCCAATATTGTGTTGGAATTCAATCAGCAGTCGACAGCATATATGGCCTCGTCTACGCAGCTTGGAGCAACATTCATCAGTGATATCCTGGTAAGCCAGCTCCCGGCATTTGAAAACCTGGTGTATTATAAATTAGACGGAGAAGAAGCGAAGAGAAGTCTTCTTTTACTACAAAACACACAAGTACAAAACACGTGTGATGGAGGAATTTATCAGAATGATGCATGAACAAATCTGAAAAAATGATAATATGCAAAAATTAATTAAAATGTAACATAATTTCAGAGAATAGTAAAAAAATCATGCTATAATCATAATATATACATTAGGATAAATCGATTATCGGAAAGTAAATTTCCTGCAAGATAATAAAAAAGGGGGCTTTTGATATGACAGAGAATTTGATTAAAGATGTAAAGAAAATCCAACAGGCACTTATTAATAAAGAATCTGTCGGGGACGAGTTTGAAGAGAAGATGGAGGCCGTACATAAATTAGAAGAAGTTGCAGATTATCTGAAGGATGCACTTGGAAGAGGCATAGAGTTCTAGGATGGATATAAAAGCTTTTATATTTGACATGGATGGTCTGTTGTTCGATTCTGAGCGTATTGTACAGCGCTCATGGGAGATCGCAGGTGATGAATTGGGAATCCGCATATGGAGGACGTCATCTATCACACACTCGGAATGAACCGCGCAGGCCGGAATGAATATTTCAGAAAATATATCCGGGAAGACTTTCCATTTGAAGAATTTGGAAAACTGACACGGGATAACTTCTGGAAAATTGTGGATAAAGAAGGTCTTCCGCTGAAAAAGGTGCAAAAGAACTGCTGGCTTATGGAAAATCGCAAGGATATAAGATGGCGGTAGCGACATCTTCCAGCAGAGAGTATGCCATGGGGGAATCTGATCCGGGCTGGAATAGATTCGCATTTTGACAGTGTGGTCTGTGGAGATATGGTGAAGAAAGCGAAGCCGGATCCGGAGATTTATCAGAAAGCATGTGAAAGTCTGGGAATACAGCCGGAATATTGTATGGCGTTTGAAGATGCGCCAGGAGGAATCCTGTCGGCACATCAGGCGGGCATGCAGGTGATCATGGTGCCGGATCTTGTGCAGCCGACACAGGAGATACGGGAACTTACGTATCGGGTCTGTGATTCGTTAGCGGATGTAATAGGAATATTAAATTGAGCCATTGGGATGGAGAAAAAAAGAGTGGTATCTGTCCCGGTGGCTTGTTTTATATCGTTGTGCCTTGGAAAAAAGTTTTTCAGAAGCAACATATTTATTCTTTACAGAATAGCAAAAAAGGACTAAGATACTTTTGTAAAATAATTTATAAAAGAGGTCTGATATGGCAGGGCGAAATGAAAAAAAGAATATTACAAAATCTAAAATTGTAAACTATATCATCAATAATAAAATTACATCAAAGGCAGAACTGGCGCAGAATCTGAGCTTAAGTATGCCGACGGTGCTTTCTAATGTAAACGAACTGATCGACCGGAATATGGTCATCGAGATAGGAGAATATGAATCTACCGGCGGTCGTAAAGCAAAACGGATAGGGATTAATCCGGCATATAAATATGCAGTCGGTGTAGTGATCACAGCAAATCATCTGGGAATCGTATTGCTGAACATGCAGTATGAAATAGAAAAAACAATCCGGATGCGGTTAAAATTTTCAACAGAAACATCTTATTGCTTAAAAGTAGCTGAAATGGTGGAGGACTTCCTGAAAGATGTAGAAGACCGGGAAAAGATATTAGGAATCGGAATTTCGATTCCCGGTATTATTGATCAGGCGAATAGAATGGTTGTGAAATCTCATGCACTGCAATTGGAGAATTTCAGTCTGAGCTTTCTGGAACAGGTATTTTCTTATCCGGTGTATTTTGCAAATGATGCAAATGCTGCGATGATGGCAGAAGATATGCATGAATATCAGGATGCTGTGTATCTTTCGCTCAACAATACATTAGGCGGCGCATTCTGTATTAATGGAAAACTGGTGGCTGGTCAGAATCAGAAAGCAGGAGAATTCGGACATATGATTCTGGTGCCGGGAGGAAAGAAATGTTATTGCGGAAAAGCAGGGTGTGCAGATGCCTATTGCGCAGCCCAGTGCATTGACTGATGAAGAGCAGGAAATGACGTTGGAACAATTTATGGAAAAAGTGGAGCAGAAAAATACAAAGACTGTGGAAAAATGGAATCAGTATCTGGATAATCTGGCTATTTTGATTTCCAATCTGCGAATGGCGTATGACACAGATATCATACTTGGAGGAGAAGTCGGGGGGTATTTATCAGAGTATATGATACCACTGGGGGAAAAAGTGATGGCATATAATGGTTTTGAACATGATGTACGTTACTTAAAAAATTGCTCCTATAAAAGAGAGGCATCAGCTGTCGGAGCGGCAAAACATTTCCTCTCTGAATATATACAGCATTTATAAATTTGATATGTTGTAGGAAAAAGAATAAGAATGAAAAACTGAGGTGAAATTCAAGGCTCGTAATGATTACGGACTTTGAATATTTACCTCTTTTTTTATTGTCAGATGTTCGGAAGAAGCTGCAATTGGCAGGTTTTATAGATATCTAAGTATGCAAGAGAAGTTGCCAGTGGCAAATTCTATGCATATCCAGTTGGTAAATATGCATAAAAAGTTGATCAAACTTGTGCAACAAGTAGAAATAGGCATTCATATATTGACAAAATAGAGTGGTTGTACAATAATGTAATTACTTTAATAAAACATTTAATAAAAAGAAAAGATAAAAGAATGAAGGAGGAAAACAATATGTTACAGCAGGTAATGACAAAACCAGGAGAGATTATTTTCAGAGAGGTACCAGTTCCGGAGGTAAAAGATGATCAGGTATTGGTAAAGATTATGAATATCGGCATTTGTGGTTCTGATATTCATGTATATCACGGTAAGCATCCATTTACCTCATATCCGGTAACACAGGGACATGAAGTATCCGGTGAAGTTGTAAAACTTGGGAAAAGATGTGACAGTATTTCACGAAGGTCAGAAAGTAACAATTGAGCCACAGGTTTATTGCGGAGAATGTTATCCATGCAGACACGGAAAATACAATTTGTGTGAAGAATTAAAAGTTATGGGATTCCAGACAACCGGAACAGCATCAGAATATTTTGCAGTAGATGCATCGAAAGTAACACCAATTCCGGAAGAAATGTCATATGAAGAAGGTGCAATGATCGAGCCACTGGCTGTTGCAGTTCACGGAGTAAAGCAGGTTGGTGATGTGAAAGGAATGAACATTGCAGTTCTTGGTGCCGGTCCGATTGGTAATCTTGTGGCACAGGCAGCAAAGGGAATGGGAGCAGCAAAAGTTATGATCACGGATGTCAGTGATCTCCGTCTGGATAAGGCGAAAGAATGTGGCATTGATGTCTGTGTGAATACAAAAGAAAAAGATTTCGGTGAAGCAATGTTGGAAACATTCGGACCAGACAAAGCCGATGTGATTTATGATTGTGCAGGAAATAACATCACAATGGGACAGGCAATCAAGTATGCAAGAAAAGGAAGCATTATTGTATTGGTTGCAGTGTTTGCAGGAATGGCAGAGATTGATCTTGCAGTGGCTAATGATCATGAACTGGATATCAAGAGCACAATGATGTACCGGCACGATGACTATGTTGACGGAATCAGACTTGTAAATGAAGAAAAGGTTCATTTAAGACCACTGATCTCAAAAACATTTGCATTCCAGGAGTATCTGAAAGCTTATCAGTATATCGATGATAACCGGGAAACAACGATGAAAGTAATCATTAATGTACAGGAATAAAGATTAGATCAGGAGAGAACAGAAGTTTTGTCAGAAACGCTGATAAGGAGGAGCCATGGGAAACGAGGGTAAGAATGGAAAAGTGCCATTGGTCAGTAAAATTGCATATGGATTTGGTGATGTCGGATGCAATTTCAGTTGGATGTTTGTAAGTAATTTTTTAATGATATTTTATACAGATGTGTTTGGAATCAGTATGGCGGCTGTTTCAGCATTGATGTTATTTTCAAGATTCTGGGATGCGATTAATGATCCGATTGTCGGAGGGTTGACGGATAAGACAAAAACAAGATGGGGACGTTACCGTCCATGGCTGCTTGTTGCAGCACCCATTACGGCAGTGCTTTTAATGTTGACATTCTGGGCACATCCGGACTGGCCAGATACGGCAAAGGTTATCTATATGATTATTACATATTGCCTGCTTGTACTGGGATACACATGTGTAAATATTCCGTATGGAACACTTTGCGGTGCGATGACACAGGACATTGATGAACGGGCAAAAATTAATACTTCGCGTTCGGTTGCGGCTATGATTGCAATCGGGATTATCAACATTATTACAGTACCTTTGATTGGAAAGCTGGGAAGCCAGAGTGCGAAGAACGGATATTTATTTGTAGCAATTATCTATGGATGTATATTTGCGGCATGCCATTTCTTCTGCTTTGCGAAGACGAAGGAGCGGGTGACAATTCCGGAAAAGGAAAAAATATCAATTAAAGTACAGTTAAAAGCCGTGATGCAGAACAGCCCGTATATACTTGCATTAATCGGACAGGTTTTATTTGGATTTACATTATATGGAAGAAATGCTGACATTTTATATTATTTTACATATGTAGAAGGAAATGCATCCTACTATACTACATATTCCATGTGCATCATCATTCCATCCATTATCGGTGCTGCATGTTTCCAGCCTGTATTCCGCAAACTGAACAATAAAGGAAGGACAGCTTCGATATTTGCCTTTTTAACAGGTATTTCAATGCTGGCAATGTATTTCTTTAATGTAAAAGATTCAGCAGTTGTATTCTATATTTTGGCAGGTGTTACACAGTTCTTTTTTTCAGGATTTAATACAGCAATCTATGCGATTATTCCGGACTGTGTGGAATACGGAGAATGGAAAACCGGACTTCGGAATGATGGATTTCAATATGCATTCGTTTCTCTTGGAAATAAGATTGGAATGGCGATCGGTACAGCGATGCTTGCGGCATTACTTGGAAAATATGGATACGTGGCAAATCAGGCACAAAATGATACGGTTATCAGTATTATGAAATATGCATTTACAACCATTCCGGGGATTCTGTGGATTGTAACAGCTGTTGTATTATTTTTCTACCGGTTAAATAAAAAACGGTATAATGAAATTGTGGAGGATCTGAAGAATGGAAAAAAGAGGTTGATATTGTTGCGTTAGGCGAACTGCTGATTGATTTTACAGAAGACGGGGATAGAACGTGGCCGTGAAGAAGGAAGATTAATGAGTAGAGCATGCGAAAACGTAACTGAATAAAAATATAGAAGCGCTTTCTGTGCATATGAGTTACTCCATGATTGAATCAGCACAGAAATCGCTTCTATATTTTTATTCAGGACCGGGAAAGTCAGTTCCTATTGCGTTAAAACGCTTCCCATCTTCCAGAAGCCCCGCAAGGCAGCACCAGTCCGGAATGCGTAACAGGAAGTCCGATCTCCTGTGAATCCACATGTCCGTTCCATTTCTTGAGCTCCGTTCCAAGCATATAAGTCAGCACAGCCGGAGCAAGTCCTGTAGTATAGGAGTTGACCAGAAAGAATAATGGGTCATCCGACAGAATCTGTGTACATAACTTGATGAGCGGATGAATTGCTTCCTCGATCTTCCAGATCTCACCTTTAGGTCCACGTCCGTATGACGGAGGGTCCATGATGATGGCATCATAGTGATTGCCACGGCGGATCTCACGCTCTACGAATTTTACACAGTCATCGACCAGCCAGCGGATCGGTCTGTCAGATAATCCGGAAGAGGCTGCATTTTCCTTTGCCCATGCAACCATTCCTTTAGAAGCATCTACATGTGTAACACTTGCTCCGGCAGCAGCGGCTGCGAGAGAGTAGCACCACCTGTGTAAGCAAAGAGATTCAGTACTTTGATCGGTCTTCCTGCATTTCTGATCTTCTCAGAGAACCAGTCCCAGTTCGTTGCCTGTTCCGGGAAAAGTCCGGTGTGCTTGAAGCTGAAAGGCTTCAGATTAAATGTCAGTTCTTTATAATGAATCTGCCACTGTTCAGGGAGACTGAAGAATTCCCATTCCCCGCCGCCTTTCTTCTGCGGTGATAGTGGCCATTCATATGTTTCCATCCACGCTCGGTTTTCGGGGTATCCCAGATAACCTGCGGGTCAGGACGGACCAGAGTGTACTGTCCCCAGCGCTCTAATTTCTCACCTTTACTACAATCTATTACTTCATAATCTTTCCATTGATCTGCAATCCACATAGAATTATATCCTCTTTCTTCTCAAATAATAAGTTTTCATATGTTTGTATTCATTGTGTTCGAATCTGTAGAACATATTACTGTCAGCTTTTTGTATAAAGGTTAATATCGAATATAATTTTTGAAAAAGCTGATCAGGAAAAGTCCTGCAGAGGAATTATAGCATGAAAAATTAAGAAATTCAATTTTACATTTCCATACATTTCCTACATACACTTTACACACATTTAACAATTCGCAGATTTTGGATTTAACATACGTCTTATAAGATAGCTATTGTCGAAAGCGACAAAGAAAAAAAATCAGAATAAAAAAAAGATGAGAATCTAAGGAGAGTATGATTATGAAAATGAAAAAGTTTATCGCAGTTTTATCCGTAGCAACAATGGCAGCAGGACTTGCAGTTGGATGTGGAAGTTCAGATAGTGGTTCTTCTGATGATAAGAGCAGCAAAGGTGACTGGGATTCTTCCAATGATATAACAATCGTTTCCAGAGAAGATGGCTCAGGAACAAGAGGAGCGTTCATCGAACTTTTCGGAATTGAAGAAAAGAAAGACGGCGAAAAAGTAGACATGACAACAGATGATGCACAGATCACAAACAGCACATCCGTAATGCTTACAACAGTAGCCGGAGATGATTACGCAATCGGTTATGTATCACTCGGATCTTTAAATGATACTGTAAAAGCTTTAAAGATCGATGGTGAAGAAGCAACAGAGCAGAACATCAAAGATGGAAAATACAAGATCTGCAGACCATTCAACATTGCAACAAAGAAAGGTGCAGACAATGAACTGGCAAAAGACTTCATCTCATATATCATGAGTAAAGAAGGACAGCAGGTAATCTCAGATAACGGATATGTGGGAGATGATTCAGCAGAAGCTTATGCAGGAACAAAACCATCCGGAAAAGTTGTAGTCGGTGGATCTTCTTCTGTATCACCGGTTATGGAAAAACTGATCGAGGCTTATAAGAAAGTCAACACAGGAGCAGAGATCGAACTTCAGACAACAGACTCTACAACAGGTATGACATCAGCAATCGATGGAAGTTATGATATCGGAATGGCTTCTCGTGAATTACAGGATGATGAGAAAGACAAACTTGACAGTCAGGCAATCGCAACAGACGGTATCGCAGTTATTGTGAATAAAAACAACACAACAGATGAGCTGAGCAGCGATCAGGTAAAAGACATTTACACAGGCAATGCAGTTGCCTGGGATGAGGTAGTAAAATAATATGAAATCAAAAGCATGGACGGAAAAATTCATGCAGGTAATATTTGCAGTTGCCGCCTGCGCTTCGGTGCTGGCGGTTGCTCTCATTTGTATATTCTTATTTGCAAATGGTATTCCTGCAATGAGTAAGATTGGATTTGGAAAATTCTTAACCGGCGAGTTGTGGAGACCGAAAAATGATATTTACGGAATCTTTCCAATGATCGTCGGAAGTTTATATGTGACAGCAGGTGCGATCATCATTGGTGTACCGATAGGAATCCTGACAGCTGTATTTATTGCTTTCTATTGTCCGAAAGCAATCTACAGACCTTTGAAAATGGCTACGGAACTTCTGGCGGGAATTCCGTCCGTTGTATATGGATTCTTCGGACTGGTCGTTCTGGTACCGTGGGTAAGAGAAATCGGACGAAGTCTTCACCGGGGCGGCAACGGAAGCAGTATGATCACTGCATCCATTCTGCTTGGAATGATGATCCTGCCAACGATCATCGGTCTGACAGAATCAGCACTCAGAGCAGTTCCGACACAGTATTACGAAGGTGCTGTGGCACTTGGCGGAACACATGAAAGGGCAATCTTTACAGTTGTACTTCCGGCAAAGAAAATCTGGTGTGGTCGCAGCAATCGTTCTTGGAATCGGACGTGCGATCGGAGAGACCATGGCTGTGATCATGGTAGCAGGTAACCAGCCGAGAATGCCGCGTGGAATCTTCCAGGGAGTCAGAACGCTGACAGCCAATATCGTAATCGAGATGGGATATGCATCGGGACTTCACAGAGAGGCACTGATCGCAACAGGTGTGGTACTTTTCGTATTCATCCTGCTTCTGAACTTCTGTGTGGCACTTTTTGAACAGGGGGAAGAATCATGAGTAATAATGAAATGACTTTGAAAGACAAATTAAAAGCCTATACGAGAACACCGGGTTCTCTGATCGTGATGCTTCTGGTCATGCTTTCAGCGATCCTTACATTTGCAGTACTGATATTCCTGATCGTGTATGTAGTTGTCCACGGAGTGCCGTATCTGAAGCCGTCGATCTTTTCGCTTCATTATACATCAGAGAATGCATCCCTGATGCCGGCGCTTATTAATACCGTGATTATGACATTTTTATCACTTTTGATCGCTGTTCCATTTGGTATCTTCTCAGCAATCTTCCTTGTGGAATATGCAAAGAGAGGAAACAAATTCGTAGAAGTCATCAGACTTACGACAGAGACATTGCAGGGAATTCCATCCATTGTATATGGACTTTTCGGAATGTTATTCTTCGTAACAACCTGCGGGTGGGGTTTTTCCATATTAGCAGGTGCATTTACCCTTGCAATCATGGTACTTCCGTTGATCATGCGAAGTACAGAAGAAGCATTGAAAGCCGTACCGGATTCATACAGAGAAGGAAGCTTTGGACTTGGTGCAGGAAAACTCCGTACCGTATTCCGCATCGTACTTCCGTCAGCGGTACCGGGAATCCTGGCAGGTGTGATCCTGGCGATCGGACGAATCGTCGGAGAGACAGCAGCGCTGATCTATACAGCGGGAACCGTTGCAAAGGTACCAAGTAGTGTATTCGGCTCCGGACGTACTCTTGCGGTTCATATGTACAACTTATCCAGTGAAGGACTTTATATGAATCAGGCATATGCAACAGCAGTTGTGCTTCTGGTACTGGTTGTACTGATCAATACTATATCAGGTATGATTGCAAAACGAATCACGAAATCGTAAAGAAAAAGAATAGATGAGGAACAGGAAGGAATCTTAAATGAGTAAAATAAGTATTAAGAATATGGATCTGCACTATGGTGATTTCCATGCTCTGAAAAATGTGAATCTTGAGATAGAAGCGAATAAGATCACAGCATTTATCGGACCATCCGGATGTGGTAAATCTACATTGTTAAAATCCATCAACCGGATGAATGATCTGGTAGAAGGCTGCAGGATCGACGGACAGATTCTTCTGGACGGTCAGGACATTTTCCATGATATTGATGTGAATCTGCTTAGAAAAAGAGTTGGAATGGTATTCCAGAAACCGAATCCATTCCCAATGAGCATTTATGATAACATAGCATACGGGCCGAGAACACACGGAATTCATTCCAAGGCAAAACTAGATGATATCGTAGAAAAATCATTGCGGGATGCAGCCATCTGGAATGAATGTAAAGACAGATTAAAGACAAGCGCGCTTGGAATGTCAGGCGGACAGCAAGCAGAGACTCTGTATCGCAAGAGCATTGGCTGTACAGCCGGAAGTTCTTCTGATGGATGAGCCGACAAGCGCACTTGATCCAATCTCTACATCGAAGATTGAAGACCTTGCGATGGAGCTGAAAAAAGATTATACTATCGTTATGGTAACACATAATATGCAGCAGGCTGTACGTGTATCAGATAACACAGCATTCTTCCTGTTGGGAGAAGTGATCGAGTATAATGAGACAGAAAAATTATTCTCCATTCCGGCGGATAAAAAGAACAGAAGATTATATTACAGGGAGGTTTGGTTAAGATATGCGTAATCGATTTGATCAACAGTTGGAGTTACTTAATAAACAGCTTATTTACATGGGTGAGTTGTGTGAAGAGGCGATTGGAAAAGCAACGACTGCATTAAAAGAAGGAAGCATGGAACAGGCAGAGAAAGTAAGAATTGCAGATGAAGAGATCGATCAGGCGGAGACAGATATTGAAAGACTTTGCTTAAGACTTCTTCTTCAGCAGCAGCCGGTAGCAAGAGATTTGAGACAGATATCCGCAGCACTTAAGATGATTACCGATATGGAGCGCATCGGAGATCAGGCATCAGATATTGCAGAGATTATTATCACTGAAGACAAATCAGAAGCGCAGGATATTCCGATGATCATCAAGATGTCAGAGGCGGCCAGCAAAATGGTCCGTGACAGTGTCAATGCTTACGTAGAGAAAGATCTGGATCTGGCAAGAAAAGTAATGGAAAATGATGATGTGGTAGATGAACTTTTTGAGGAAGTGAAGACGACATTGATTAATTTCATTGCTGAAAATAAAGGTCTGCAAGGTGTGGAAGCAATCGATCTGATTATGGTTGCCAAATATCTGGAGCGTATTGCAGACCATGCAACGAATATCGCAGAGTGGGTGGAATTCTCAATTACAGGAATCCACAAATCATCTGTAGTATAAAGAAGGAGAATGAGGAATGATTTTTTGTGTAGAAGATGACGGTAATATACGGGAACTGGTGGTGTATACCCTGGAAAGTACAGGGTTTCAGGCACGCGGATTCGAAGATGGAAGTTCATTCCTTGAAGCTCTGGCATTAGAGACGCCAGAGCTTGTTCTGCTTGATATCATGCTGCCGGGAGAAGACGGAATGGAGCTTTTGAGAAAGTTAAAAGCATCAAAGAAAACGAAAGACATTCCTGTTATTATGGTTACGGCAAAAGGTGCAGAATATGACAAAGTAAAAGGACTGGATGCCGGGGCTGATGACTATGTGACGAAACCTTTTGGTATGATGGAACTGATCTCACGTATCAAGGCGGTATTAAGACGCAGTGCGAAGGGAAGTGTATCCAGTGAAGATACATTTGAGATCGGAGAGATCCGGTTAGATCCAAAGAAACATGAAGTGACAGTTCATGGAGAAGTAGTGAATCTGACCCTGAAAGAATATGAATTACTGAAGCGCCTGATGAAGAATTCGAACATTGTGCTTACCAGAGACCAGCTTCTGGAGGATATCTGGGGTTATGATTTCGACGGGGGAGACGAGAACCGTGGATGTGCATGTCAGAACCTTAAGACAGAAGCTCGGAGATGCAGGTGAACAGATTGAGACGGTCCGGGGAGTCGGATACCGTATGAGTAGGTAATAATATGAAACAAAGTATGAGAAAAAAAGATCCAGAGCAGTATGATCCTTGTGATTGCGCTGACATTGATCATAGCCTATGCGATCACTACACTGGTCGTATATCGCCAGACGATCCATATCATGGAAGGCGAAGTCAGACAGGAGGCGGATTATATCAATGTAGCAATCGATACCTCCGGAGAATCTTATCTGAAGATAATGGATAAGGTGCATAAGGATACAAGAATTACACTGATCGATTCAGACGGAAATGTAAAATATGATTCCAAAGAAGATGAAGTAACGTTTCAGAATCATAAGAACCGTCCGGAAGTAAAAGAAGCATTAAAAACAGGAAGCGGACAGGACATTCGAGAGTCCAATACGCTGAATAAAGAGATGTTCTATTATGCAGTGAAATTGGAAAATGGAGATATCCTGCGTGTATCAAAGACGGTAGATACCGCATTCCGGACAGCGATGAAAGTATTTCCGGTGATGGGACTGATCGCAGTGATCATGCTTGCATTTGCAAGTGCACTTGTAAAATGGCAGGTAACGAGACTGATCCGTCCGATCAACAGACTGGATCTTGAGAATCCATTGGAGAATGACGTGTACGAAGAATTAACACCACTTTTACAGAGTATCGATAAGCAGAATAAAGAAAAAGATGCGGTTGCCAATATGAGAAAAGAATTCTCGGCAAACGTGTCGCATGAATTAAAGACTCCGCTTACATCTATTTCAGGTTATGCGGAGATCATGAAAAATGGATTGGTAAAACCGGAAGATATGACGGGGTTTGCAGAACGTATTTATAATGAAGCAAGCCGCCTGATCACGCTGGTAGAAGATATTATCAAGCTATCCAAACTGGATGAGGGCAATGTAGAGCTGGAAAAAGAAGAAGTAGATCTTTATAAGTTGACAAGAGAGATCCTGACCAGACTTTCGCCACAGGCAGCGAAGAGAAAAGTACATGTAGAGGTGACGGGAGAGCCGGTAGAATACGTGGGAATCCGCCAGATCCTGGATGAGATGATCTACAATATCTGTGAAAATGCCATCAAGTATAACAAAGAAGGCGGAAAGTTAACCGTCTGGGTAGGCAATACCCTGCAGGGCAAGAAAATCTGTGTCACAGATACTGGAATCGGAATACCGGAAAATGAAACGGATCGTATCTTCGAACGTTTCTATCGTGTAGATAAAAGCCATTCCAAAGAAACCGGCGGAACCGGCCTTGGACTGTCAATCGTAAAACACGGAGCCATGCTTCACGGAGCCAAGATCCATGTAGACAGTAAACTGGGCGAAGGAACGAAGATAGAGCTCATATTTTAATTGAGAAACTACAGACAGGTTATGAAATAAGAAGTAAAAAGATAGAATATAGCAGAAAAAAAAGCGGATTCCAGGCCCAGCACACGGAATCCGCCTTTTAAAAACTATATAGCATGACAAGAACAGGGACATAATATCTTTTCTGGTTCGTCCTTGTTTTACACAACATAGTTTTGGAAAAATATAGAAGTTTTTTAAGAAATCTTAAGAATTATTTGCGTATGTCTTTAAGAAATCAAGCCTACAATAACTTCAAGAAATAGGTAAGGAGGCTTATAGTTATGGACAAGATCAGTATTATCATTCCGTGTTTCAATGAAGAAGAAGCATTGCCGATCTATTATACCGAAATGAAAAAAGTTATGGACACCATGAAGAAACAGACCGATTTCGAATTGATATTTGTAGATGACGGATCATCCGATAGAACATATAAGGTTATGAAAGAATTACACAGAAAGGACGGAAGATGCCAGTATCTTTCCTTTTCCAGAAACTTTGGAAAAGAAGCGGCTATTTATGCAGGACTTCAGAATGCAGGCGGTAATTATGCGGCAATTATGGATGTGGATCTGCAGGATCCGCCGTCACTTCTGCCGGAGATGTACAGAATTCTGAAAGAAGAACCATATGACAGTGTGGCAACCAGACGTTCAACCAGAAAGGGAGAACCAAAGATCCGGTCATTTTTATCCAAAGAATTTTATAATGTGATCAATAAGATATCGAAGACAGAGATCGTAAGCGGTGCCAGAGATTACCGTCTGATGAACCGTAAGATGGTAGATGCGGTTCTGGAGATGAGTGAATACAACCGATTTTCAAAAGGAATCTTCGGCTGGGTCGGTTTCCGTACGAAATGGCTGGAATATGAGAATATCGAAAGATCTGCCGGAGAAACAAAATGGAATGTAAAGAAATTATTCATTTATTCTCTGGAGGGGATTACGGGATTTTCTGTGGTGCCATTGTCGATCGCATCGTATATGGGAGTTCTGTTTTGCGGATTATCATTCCTGATGATCGTTGCAATCGTAGTTCGTACACTGATCTGGGGAGACCCGGTGGCCGGATGGCCGTCGCTGGTCTGTATCCTGTTCGGTGTGGGCGGTGTACAGCTTCTGTGTACCGGAATTCTGGGACAGTATCTTGCCAAGACATATCTGGAAGTAAAGAACCGTCCGGTATACCTGTTAAAGGATTCCAGTAAAGAAGAACAGAGGATTATGATGATGCCATTATCACAGAACATGCGGAGGAAGAGTTATGGGAAAGGAAAAGAAGTGCACTCTGTATAAGAAATATACTTCATATAAGAAATGCATTCCATACCTGATACTTGCCGGATTTACATTTTTTTCTGCTGGTGGTTTGTGGGAAGACATGGAATCTTTGGAGCAAAAAGTAGACTGGCTCAGTCAGCATAGTGTGCTTTGCCGGATTATTTCCGGCAGACAGTTTTATGCAACGGAAAGATATTTCCGGAATTTGCGCCGAATCTGGGTGGCGGTCAGAACATTTATCATTTTGCTTATTACGGACTATACAGTCCATTGATTCTGCCGTCATATCTGTTCCCATTTGTGAAAATGTCAGATTACATCATGGTGATCAGTATAATAGGTCTGACGGTTTCGGTACTGCTTTTTTATTACTGGCTGAAAAGCAGAAAGATGGGTACAGGCGTTGCTTTTATCATATCGCTGATGTTCCTGCTGGCGGGCCCGATGATCGGACAGTACAGCGGTCAGATCATGTTCGTAGATTATATGCCGTTCTTATGTCTGGCACTTATAGGTGTGGACCGGTATTTTGAAAAAGAAAAAAGCGGTCTTTTTACAGTCAGTGTATTTCTGATGATCATGACCAGTTTCTATTTCAGTATTGGCGGAATGCTGGCACTGGTTCTTTATGGACTGCACCGGTATTTTGAACAAAGAGAAGGATGCAGAGTCACGGTCAGAGGCTTTTTAGTGGATGGACTGTGTTTTGTTCGTCCAATGATTCTGGCAGTACTTATGAGTAGTTTCTTCCTGGTACCAACGGTACTTGCACTGGCGGGTGGTAGAAGTAAAGGGCAGAATATATCGCTTACTACCCTTTTCGTTCCGCAGATCACGGTAGAACGATTCGCTTACAGCATCTATGGAATCGGACTTACAACACTTGTGATCACCGTTTTGATCACAGGACTTCTGTACCGGAAAGTATATGAGAGAGTGCTCGCATATGGATGTGTGATCGTGCTTGTCATTCCGGTATTTGCTTACTTATTGAATGGCGGACTGTATATCAGAGATAAGGTATTCATTCCATTTCTGCCATTGTTGTGTTATCTGATTGCTATTTATCTGGAAAAGTGCAGGAAAGAGAAATTGTCTCTTATTGCAGGAATGGTTCCGTATATCATTACAACGGTATTTGTTTATATAGCAAGAAACCAGTTTACATCTAAAGGAATAGAGGAAAACGTATGGAAGGCATTACTTGCAGAAAGTGTTCTGTTCCTGATATGTTATGTGCTTTATTGTGCAGTGAAGAGCCACTGCAAAGAGACAAAAGAGATTCTGATGCTGGCACTGCCGTCGGTGCTATGTCTGGCGGTCACGATGAATACCTTTTATCAGATGGAGCCGGACCGGTATGTCAGTCACAAACTGTACCGGGATGTTGCAGGAGAACATAATGAACAGGCGGTAAAAGAAGCTTTGAAAAATGATGGTGGATATTACCGCACAGAACAGATGGGCAATGACGATGAAAATGCAGCGGATTTAAACCGGATCTGGGATGCGGGGCAGAATATTACTTCAATCTATTCATCGGCATACAATTCGGAATATCAGACATTTCGTCAGAAGACATTCGGACTGGAAGAACCGTTCCGGAATGTGATGATGCAGTCGGTATCGAAGAATCCGGTATTTTGCCGGATGATGGGAGTACGCTATATCGTATCAGATTCTGATGTAACGGGATATGCTCTGGTTAAGAAATGTGAAAAAACCGGCATATATCAGAATAATGACGTGGCACCGGTCATGTATGCAACAGATCGTGTGATGACGGAAAAAGAATATAACAAACTTGCATTTCCATATAATCAGACGGCATTTCTGGAATATGCAGTTGTTGGAGAACATACGGAATCTTCAGATCAGAACATAATGACAGCCTATACGCCTGTTAGTCTGAAAATGGCCGACAATCATAAAGCGCAAAATGGAGCCGGCAATAGAACCTCAGATATAGGGAAGAAAAACGGAAATGAAAGAAAAGTCGGAACGTGGATCCATGAAAAAGAAGATGGCTGGAAGATCCATGCGAAGAAGATAAAAAAAAGATAACATTTTCCATTCGACAGGTGCAGCAGGAAACGACACAACAAGAGGGGCAGAGACAGATTCTTTTCCTGAGCTTTTGTGTGGACAATGCACGTCCGAATAAGGACGTGGCAATCTGGATCAACGGAATCCGTAACAAACTAAGCGCAAAAGATCATGTATATTATAATGAAAATAAAACATTTATCTATGCAGTGCCGTTAAAGGATGGAGAAGATACTATTTCTGTAACATTTGGCAAAGGAAAATATCAATTAAGCCATGTACAGGCATATCTCGGCAGTCTGCCGGAACGGTCAAAAAACGTTATATCAGTCAGAAGTTCAGGTGGATAAAAAGCTGACGAAAGATAATGAGATACAGGGAACGATACAGGTAAAGAATGATGGCTGGTTCATTACATCCATCCCATATGACACACATTTTAAGATGTACATCGATGGAAAAGAGACGAAGATACAAAAGGTAAATACAGCATTTCTTGGATGTGAGATCGGAAGTGGGAAGCATGAAGTGAGGATCGTCTATCATGCACCGGGGGCAACAGCAGGAAAAGTATTTTCAATGATTGGAATAGTCGGATTCGTGTTATTACTTGTATTGTAATGATACGATGATATCTATATGCAGCAGCAGATTTGCGGAAAATCACTGCTGTATATTTGCATTTTATAAAAAAAGAAGAGTATGATGTTAAATGTTTTTTTATACTTGAATAAGGAAGAAAAATGGAAACAGACAACAGGGCAAGACGAGGATGAGAACATGAAGATCATAGAAACATATGGAAACTATATAGAAAAATGGAGTAATGAAAATCCGGGCAGAGCAAGATGGCTTTTGAAGACCGGATGGAAGGCACAGAATCTGAAGTTCCGGTTCGCACCAGACAAAAGACTGATGCCGGCAGAGCAGTATCTGGCAAGGCTTATGATGGATACGATGATAAGACCGCTGGAACGTCCGGAAGAAAGTGCAATTGTCAGTATCTTTACTCCTTGTGAAATTTTACAGGAAGCAGGATTACATCCATACAATGTAGAAGGATTTTCCTGCTATCTTTCTGCATCTAAGGCAGAAAGAGCATTTTTACAGCAGGCGGAGAATACGGGCATATCCGAGACACTTTGCAGTTATCACAAGACATTTATCGGAGCGGCGCAGAAGAAAATACTTCCGAAACCAAAGTGTATTGTATACACGAATCTGACCTGTGATGCAAACCTTCTGACATTTAAGAAGCTGGCAAAGATGTATGATGTACCGATCTTTGCTATCGATGTGCCGATGCAGCAGAACGAAGACAATGTACAGTATGTGGCAGACCAACTTCGTAAACTGAAAGACTTTATAGAAGAATGCACAGGCAAAAAAGATTACAGATGAGACATTAACAGAACGACTGAGAAGAAGCAAGCGGACGCTGGAAAAATTCGCACAGTATGAAAAGGAAAGTGCGGACAGATATATTCCTGCAGACCTTGTTACGCCACTCTATGCAGGTATGACAAATAATCTGCTGTTGGGAACAGAAGAAGAGGAAACGTATGTGGACCGTCTCCTGAACGATGTGAAGAAGGCCCCGGCAAAAAAGGGAAAGAAGATTTACTGGATGCACACCATTCCGTTCTGGTCAGATGCGGTGAAGAATGAACTTTGCTTTCAGGAAAAAGCGCAGATCGTTGGATGTGAACTGAGCCGTGTCTGTGAGCCGGATTTTGATCCGGAGAAGCCTTATGAAGCGATGGCGAGACGTATGGTGTATCATGCATTAAATGGAAGTGCGATCAGAAGAATCGAAGCAGGAATCCGTCATGCAAAGGAGACAGGAGCAGACGGTGTTGTTTGGTTCGGACACTGGGGATGTAAGCATACCCTTGGAGCAGCACAGCTTGCCAAGCGCAAATTCGAAGAACAGGGAATCCCGCTTCTGATCCTGGACGGCGATGGATGCGACAGAAGTCATGGCGGAGAAGGGCAGACATCTACCAGACTCGGGGCATTCTTAGAGATGCTGAATACAGAAACGGATGAAAATACGGACAGACAGGAGGAATCGCACGATGAATAAAACATATTATGTCTGTAAATATACCCCAATCGAACTCTTAGAAGCGTTCGGCGGGGAATGTCAGAACCTGAATGAGATGCCGCAGGGCTTTGACCATGCGGATCAGATAGCGCATCCGAACATCTGCGGATTCGGCAAGGCTCTTCTGGAAGCTGTGATGAGCGGAAAGGTAAAGGAACTGGTGCTGGTCAACTGTTGTGATACGATCCGGAGTGTCTATGATATTCTGGAAGACAGTGGAAAACTGGATTTCTTATATATGATCGATGTGCTTCATTGTGATGCAGAGTGCAAAGAGAGAACGTACAGCAGTGCAGTTAAAAGGTCTTGCGAAAGCATATGGAGAATATAAAGGCACAACATTTGATGAAGAAAAGTTCCGTCAGGCATTCAAGAAGCCGGAACACATTGTAAAGCCGCATATCAGTGTGCTGGGTGCACGTATGGGAAATGAACTTTTTGATATGGTGCAGAAGAGTATGCCGTATCCGGTGGAAAATGATACCTGTGTCAACAACCGTTCGGTGGGCGAGACAGAGCCGCCAAAGGAATTGGAATTTGATGAACTGATGGTATGGTATGCGAAAGAACTTCTCGGACAGATTCCATGTATGCGTATGATGGATCACAGTGGAAGAAAGAGATTATACAATGACCCGGGATTAAAGGGGATTATTTATCATACCGTGAAATTCTGCGATTTTTACAGTTTTGAATACGCACAGATCAAACAGAATGTGACCGTACCACTTTTGAAGATCGAATCGGATTATACCGTACAGTGCGCGGACAGCTTCTGACAAGATTAGAAGCATTTGCAGAGAGCATGAATATGGAAGAACTGGAAGGGAAGGAACTGAAGATGGGAAAAGGATATTTCGCCGGAATAGACAGCGGATCAACAAGTACAGATGTAGTAATTCTTGATAAAGACCAAAATATCGTGACAGGGATCATCCTGCCGACAGGTGCGGGAGCAGCAATCGGAGCAGAGCGTGCACTGGAAGAAGCACTGAAGGATGCGGGACTTCAGAGAGAAGACATCGATGCAATGGTTACAACCGGATACGGAAGAACGGCTATTTCAGATGGTGATAAGAGTATTACGGAGATTACCTGTCATGCAAGAGGGGCACATTTCCTGAACCCGGAAGTCCGTACCGTTATTGATATCGGAGGACAGGATAGTAAGGTCATCCGCCTGGATGAAAATGGAGCCGTTGCCAACTTCGTCATGAATGATAAATGTGCAGCCGGAACCGGAAGATTCCTGGAGATGATGGCAAGAACCATGGAAATGAGTCTGGACGATATGGGAAAGGCAGGTCTGTCATATAAGGAAGATATTACAATCTCCAGCATGTGTACCGTATTTGCAGAATCGGAAGTGGTATCACTGATCGCACAGAATAAGGCAACCGATGATATCGTACATGGACTGAATAAGGCTGTTGCGTCCAAGACAGCAAAGCACTGGCAAAACGTGTCGGCGGCGAGGAACGCTATATGATGACCGGAGGAGTGTCAAAGAACCAGGGACTGGTGAAGACACTGGAAGAGAAGCTTGGAACGACACTGGTGATCAGCGATAAGGCACAGCTTTGTGGAGCACTGGGAGCTGCATTATTTGCTAAGGATATGGTTACAGAGTAAGCGTTCTTAGCAAGATCTTAACAGTAGAAAAATAGATAGGATTGGAATTCTGTGATAATATAAAGAATATATTGAATAGTCAGAAAATTGTAGAATAATTAACACAGAAAGGCATGAATATTTATTGAATTTATATCGGACAAAATTATCAGAGAAATTAAAAGAGTCATTGGAAGCGGTGGTACCGATCATCGCGATCGTATTGATATTAAGCTTTACGATCGCACCGGTGCCGCCGGGCATTCTGATGGCTTTTATTATTGAGCGATCCTTCTGGTGGTGGGAATGATGTTCTTCACACTGGGGGCGGAGATGTCGATGACACCAATGGGAGAGAGGATCGGAACCCGGATCGCACAGTCAAAAAGGCTGCCGGTGATCATCGGGTTGTGTTTTGTACTTGGATTTATCATCACAATATCGGAACCGGATCTGCAGGTGCTGGCCGGGCAGGTACCTTCGGTATCAAATATGACACTGATTCTGGCGGTTGCCGTGGGAGTCGGAATTTTTCTGGTGGCCGCTGTATTGCGTATGTTATTTTCAAAACCGCTGTCCTATATGCTGTTGATCTTTTATCCGGTGGTGTTCATCCTGACTTTTTTTGTATCGAAGGATTTTCTGGCGATTGCATTTGATTCGGGTGGTGTGACAACCGGACCGATGACGGTACCGTTTATCATGGCACTGGGAATCGGATTCTCTGCGGTACGTAGTGATAAATACGCAGAGACGGACAGTTTCGGTCTGGTATCGTTGTGTTCGATCGGCCCGGTGCTGGCGGTATTGCTTCTTGGTATTATCTATCATCCACAGGGTGGCAGCTATTCCGAGACTGTAATACCGGATGCAGAGACATCTGTAGCATTATGGAAATTATTCGAGTCCGGAATCCCACATTATATGAAAGAAATCGGTGGCTCACTGCTTCCGATTATTCTGTTCTTCACATTCTTTCAGGTGGTATCCCTGAAATTAAAAAAGAAAACGCTGATCAAAATTTTGGTCGGTATCCTGTATACATACATTGGACTGGTATTATTCCTGACAGGGGTAAATGTAGGATTTATGCCGGTAGGTAATTATTTGGGACAGGTGATCGCAGGGCTTCCTTACCGCTGGGTGATCATCCCGATCGGTATGCTGATCGGTTACTTTATCGTAAAGGCAGAGCCGGCGGTATATGTGCTGATGGAGCAGGTAGAAGAGCTGACCTCTGGAGCAATACCGGGAAAAGCAATGGGATATAGCCTGTCGCTTGGCGTTGCATTTTCCCTTGGATTGGCGATGATACGTGTGCTGACAGGTATCTCGATCCTGTGGTTTCTGGTACCGGGGTATGCACTGGCACTAATCTTGACGTTATTCGTGCCGAAGATATTTACGGCGATCGCATTTGACTCAGGAGGCGTAGCATCCGGACCGATGACAGCAACCTTCTTACTTCCGTTTGCACAGGGAGCATGTGAAGCGGTTGGCGGAAATGTGGTAACGGATGCATTTGGAGTGGTAGCAATGGTAGCAATGACACCGCTTATCACGATACAAATCCTGGGTGTGGTGTATCAGTATCAGGAGCGTAAGAAGGATAAAGAAGAGATGCTCGCGCAGCCTGTTAAGGTATTACCGCTGGAGGCATATGGGGATGCGGATATCATAGAGTTGTAAGGGAGAATTTATGAGTAAGGTATATATGATGGTGACCATCACGAACAGAAACAAACGAAAAGATTTCCGAACATTTTTTAAAGAGTACGGACTTCCTGTATTTCTGGAAACGATCGGAAGGGGGACGGCACAGAGTGAAGTGCTGGATTATTTCGGCCTGGAAGAATCGGAAAAGTTGTTATTTCTTGCAATCGTAACAGGAGAGACGTGGAAAAAGCTGCGCCGGGGACTGATCACGAAGATGCTGATCGATGTACCGGGGACAGGGGTATCGTTCATTGTGCCGCTTAGCAGCGTGGGCGGAAGAAAGACACTGCAGTTTCTTGTAAATGAACAGGAATTTGAAAAAGAGGAGGAGACTTCGATGAAAGATACAGATTATGAACTTCTGGTAGCAATCGCAAATCAGGGATATATCGACACGGTCATGGATGCGGCAAGGTCAGCAAAGGCCGGAGGCGGAACTGTGATCCATGCAAAAGGAACCGGGATGGAACTTGCAAAAAAGTATCTCGGGGTGTCACTGGTGGAAGAAAAAGAAGTCATTCTGATCGTAACGAAGAGCAGAGAGAAGAATCAGATCATGAAAGCAATCATGGAGCAGGCCGGTCTCGACAGCAAAGAACGTACGATTGTGTTCTCGCTGCCGGTGACCAGTGTTGCGGGGATACGGATGCTGGAGGAAGATATTCAGGATGATTTGTTATAGGTTGCCTGAAAATTTTATGGAATTCAGTATTTTATACAAATCTTTTTTTAATACATCATTTTCAATATCTTGCACTGCATTGAAACTTCGGACGCCTACTCCGATAATATAATCACCATTTTGAATATATGCCTGTTCAAATGCAATCGTTTTTTGCTCCTTTTTTGAATCCGAGAGCATGTAAAAGATATGATACAGGATTCTGGGATGAAGAAATGAATTCTTCATCCGGATCATATGGCCAGTACTCTGTAACTTCATTGCAGGTATGCCCATCTACTGTAAATGTGTCGTTTAAGGTTATCTTTTTAATCACAGAATCCTTGGAAACATTTAACAGGTAGTCCATATCAATGTCGCAATCGTCAGTGATTGCTATACCTTTGCTTTTTATAAGAGATAATAAATTTTGCAAAGTGTTGTAAAGCCCTGGAATTACAGGCTTTTTTTTTTTAAAATTGACTTACATATAAAGTGTTATATTTATTTATCCTGATTTGACCGAAATTTGCCCCGAGATTCTTTGTTTGGATTTGTTTGAAAATAGTTTGATAAAAATAAAATAGAATGAAATATTTGAAATAAACATAAAAAAATATAGACAAAATAGGGAATAAGATATAATATTAAAGTAAATATATAATCTAAGGAGGAAGGATATTTATGAGAAAAATTTTTAAACGATTTGCTTCACTTTTGACAATCTTTATATTGACTATTATGTCAATAGTTCCTGTCCATGCATCGGAGAATACTTCTGTTGTAAATGTTACGGATGATTTGGCGATACAGATGGCAGAACGTTTTGCAAAGGGAATAGGAGAAAATAGCAATATTGTTGCTAATAATCCGAGAAAATTTTATGATACAACAGGTCAAGCTATTGGATATATTGTAAATTACAATTTAGAAAACAAACCATATGGATATGTAGTTTTTGATACTACGTGTGAATCTTTGATATCAGAATACTCATTTGGTAATAATTCAGCAAATCCATATGAGGTGATTTATCAAAGTGAAGCAAATGTATTTAGTGAAAAAGCAAATACCTCTGAAATATATAAAATAGCTCCGTTTGAATATGGTATTGTTGATAATTTGGGAAAGATTAGAACGAATTATGGTGAAACATTAGAAAAAACAGTACTGTCCTTGAATGAGAGTAGGGGAAAAGACCCAGCTACTTGGGATGAGGTTTTGCTAGATATTGATGAAGTTTATGAAAACTACACGCTTGTTTCAACAAATCATCTTCAAGAATTTATTTCCTTTAATGAGCCGTATATAGAAAGTGTAACAGGACATTATGCATGTGCAGTTAGTGCATTATTAGCATGTGGTGCATATTATAATGCTGTTGATTATACAGATATTGCAGGTGATTATATGGATATTTGGGATTCAACAGGAACGACAGTTTCATCGGAGAGTGGAGGAATAACATATGGTTCAACAACTATTGGCAATATTGGACCTGGATTTGTGGACTTTTGTGCTGGAAAGAATGTTTCTGTAACACACAATACTGACTATAGTCCCAATTATAATTTTTTCACTAATTGCATTGATAGAGGAGATATAGCAGTTGTCCATTGTGGTATAATTAGCAGTGATACTGGAGAACGTGCGGGGCATTCAATGGCAGCAGAGGGATATGCAACTTTGCGAGCATATAATTCTGGAAATACAGTACATACATTGATGGTATTTGATGGATGGGGGGATACAGTACGTTATTTGAATTTTGATTTTGATAGTTGGACAGACATATCGGGGACTACATTTAATGGATAAGAAACGATTGATTTTGTTAATCATACTTTTGCTTGCAATAGTATTAATTGTGCTTGGCGTAAAAGGAAATGTTTTTAAGGAGAATCGTCAAAATATGGAGTTGCGTTCTAGTGGAGATGATAATTCTCATTGGTTTCATTTGAGTGGGGTTGTTGTAGAGAAAACTTTTGATACACTTTTAATAGAACTAAATGAGAAGGAAGAAAGTAGTCTATTTTTTGATACGACAAAAGTTAGTTTAGATTGTACTAAGTGTAAAGGTGATCTAGAACAAGTATCAGAAGGAAATGTTATTAAATTTTATTTTTTTAAGTATAATATTGATGGTGAAACGGTAAAAATTGAAAGAATAGTAAGATAAAAGTATAAGTAAGAGTTCTGCTATCAGAACATTATTATTAGTGAGGTAAAGGAACAAGGCGAAGCCGAGACGCCGTAGGGCAGTCCTTTACGGAACGGACACAGCCAATACCATCATGATACATAAGAGGACTTGAAAGGTCACAAACCTTGCAAGTCCTCTTGTTTATCTTATGGGTTACTTCTGTCGGATTGCATTTTCCAATAGACCGCTTCTTTCGTGGCTTCTCGGAAAAAGCTATCCTGTCTGGTATATGACAGATGTTCATTCTGGATATAAGCGTCTGATTCGCAATCATATTCGTAAGGGATTACCTGTGCTGTTCCCTGTTTTTCATCAATTCCATAGATAATTACTTTGGAATCTCTCAATGCCAGTCCGAGTGTCAGAAAGCCGGAAGTGAAATAATTGTTGTTGTGTGGAGCGGTTATGCTTTTCAGTGCATGAAAGAAGTCTGCTACTTCCTCAGTCTGTCCATTCTCAAAAGCCGGAATGATATGTAAGGTGTTGTTTGCCTTATCTGCATATGCCCGGCAGACCAGAACGGAAGAATCCGCTTTTTGTATGATACCGTCAAAATAATCGCCGGAGTATGCAGTTGGCTGATAGAAAATGGCGGTTTCTTTTGTTGTAAGGTTATGATAAGTCAGAAAGCCGTTTACAAGCCGGACAATCTCGATATCATCCACGTAGGTAAATCCGTTCTGCTCTAAAAGAGAATAGAAAGTTCTGGTAAATTCTTCCGGCAGTTCAATCCCCAGTTTTTCTGTGATAAGCATATCTACATATTCTTTAAATGAACCATACAGAAGTTCATTCAGCGTCATATTGCCCAACGTGGCAATCTGCTTCAAGCGTTTCTCATTGGGAAGATTCACACCCTTTTCCCAACTGTTTACAGAGCCTTTCGGGGCATTATCTATGATTTCCCCAAACTTCTGCATACTGTAACCGTATTTCTTGCGTATCTGTAAAATTCGTTTTCCTACTGCTTCTTTATTCACAAACATATGCACACCTCGTTTCTGTTTTCATCATAACACAAGATAAGGATAAATGTAAGGGTAAAATTATAATAAGTTATAAAAAGATATAGTTAAGCGTTTGAAATACAAAAATAAAAAAGTAAGGGAAAAAGTAAAATAATTGTTGACAAGAAGAAAAAACAGGTCTATGATGAGGTTAAGAGGTAAGGAGAAAAGTAATGAAATAAATATAGACGTGGATATGAAAAGGACTTGTCACACTTACAGACACTCATTCACCATGATTTCAAAAAAGGAGAAATGTAGCATGCAGATTACATTGACAAAAGAACAGGTCAGAGAAGCGTTCGGGGAACTCCGTTACATGGGAGCAGACTACTGCTACAAGTATGATAAGGAAACCCGGAAGAAAACCGAGGAAGTGGAAGCATTGAAACTTCACCTCGGAAGCATGAAACTTGGAAACAGCGTAGATATCCGTCTGGAAGCAACAGAACTTCCAAAGGTAGAGCCTTACACAGTGGTAGAACTAGAAGAAGCGGTATATGCCCCTTATGTGCAGAGAGGAAACTTCCCGGTATTGGTGGACAGAATCTCCTGCAAGGGTATCCGTGTTGTTACCGGAAAAGGAAACGTGTAGAGACTGTTCCCGGAACTTCTCTGCGGACTGCTCCGTACAGCGTGAAAGGAGCAAAGGGAGTAGAGAAGTTCCGGGAACGTGGCGAAAGCCAAGGCATACTACGAAAGGCAGGGATGATGATAACAGAGGTAATGAAAATTTCAGAACCCCCCTATACTAACAGGGGGGTAACTCGTCAGAAAGAAGATTTGACAGCACTGATTGACTGGTGTCAGATTACTGTCAAAGGTGTAGACGTGTTCATAATCATAGAAGATATCTTGCGGATTCCACTGAGTTTTATGGAACTGCATGGTAAGGAAAAAGGAATTGCTGGACACGAACTGATAGCAAGATTTGACAATATCAAGATTCTGAAACCGACAGGAAATGCACAGTATGAGGGATTTCAGATTCTTATGAGTGGTTCGGGGTGCAGGAATTATGAAAATTTCCTTATGATGAATAAGGAAACATGGTTTGATTTTCTGGAAAGAGTTTGCAGATACCCGGTGAATTTTCCGAGGATAGACTTGGCAATCGACGATACAAAGCCTTATCTGTCTATCCCGGAATTGATTCGTCTGAAAAACGAGGGGCTGATATCTAGTCAGTTGCGTGATACAGCAGAGAATCGTTCTGATAGACTGAAAGAGGATGAAATAGAAGCGCAGGGAAAAACACTATATCTCGGCAGTAAACACAGTGATTTTCGGATTACATTCTATGAAAAGGGATATGAACAGGCAGAAAAGTTCGGAAAAGAACTCAACCCGGACTGGAACAGATATGAACTTCGATTCCGGCACAAAAAAGCGGTCAGATTAGTAGAAGAACTTCTGAAAGACAGGGATGTGGCACGGATTGCGTTGTCTGTATTAAACGAGAAAGTGCGGTTTTTACAGAAGCCGGAAAACAGCACGGTTACAAGAAAACGGCTTTATCCTACTTATCCCCCGTGGGAAGAACTCATGCAGGATGTAGGGAAGATAAAGTTGACCATGAATCCAGAGAAAAAGACACTGGAACGAACATGGCAGTGGCTGAACGTAGCAGTTTCGCCCTCTTTAAAGCTAATGGATAAAATCGGAAAACTGGATAACAGAGATTATATCCGCCAGCTAATAGAACGGGGGCAGATGAACGAAGAACAACAACGCATATATGAGGACTATAAAAAATCTTTCCTTTTGAGGGAAGAAGAAAGGAGAATCTTTGACAGAACATACACAGAAAACGATACAGACAAAGAAAGCCCTTACAGTGAATGAAGCGTCAGAGTATACGGGAATTGGAAGAAATAATCTGCGAAAGCTGATTACATGGCAGAAGATTCCGGTCATAAGGATTGGAAATAAGATTCTTATACGCTCTGAGGTTTTAGACCAGTTTTTGAAGAAAAACGAAGGGCATAATCTGAAAAATAAATATGAAGTAATTGCAGTATAAACACAAATAAGCATATAATACTGTCAGACCAGTTCTGATAGTCCTTGCACGGAAAGGAGCGTGCAGATTGGGCAAGGACTTAAAAGGAAATCCATTACCGCCGGGAATTATGCAGAGAAAAAGCGGAATTTACAGAGGGCGGTTTTATTACAAAGGAGAAACGTATACAAAAGATAATGCGGACTTAAAAAAGTTAGTTCAAGAAATGGAAGATTTACGCTATGAAGTCAAGCATGGGTTGAAAGGAAAGGGCGATAATATCACTCTGGATACATGGTTTGATATCTGGCTGAATACCCATAAGAAGCGGACTATCAAGGAGAGTACACAAGTACGTTATGATGATTTTTACAGACGTTACATAAAGAAGCAGATAGGAAAACAACGTGTGGCAGATTTTAATCCGATTATTTTGGAACGTCTGCTTCAGAATATGGCAGATGATGATTACAGCACAAAGACTATACGGGATGTGTATAATATTCTCAATGCTATGTTCAAATATGCAGTGCATAACAGGATTCTTACATTCAACCCATGTGCAGGAGTGGAAGTTCCCAAAACAAAGACAAAACAGATACGGGTACTGACTGTGAAAGAACAACGGAAGTATTGGAACACGCAAAGGAGAGAATACACGAGAATCTCATACAGGTAGCACTCGGAACGGGAATGCGTGGCGGAGAACTGCTTGGGCTTACATGGGATGATGTAGATTTTCGGAAACGGGAAATTTCTGTAAATAAAACGTTGGTGTATATCAAAGATAAGGAAACAAAGAAGTATGTATTCAAGTACCAGACACCAAAGACAAAGAACAGTATACGGACGATTCCCATGCAGGACAGTGTGTATAAGGCTTTAAAACGTCAGTGGATTCAGTTGAAAGAAATGCAGTTGTCAGCTAGTGAATGGCAACCATTAGAGGGATTTGAAAATCTTGTGTTTGTTGGAAAGAACGGAAAAC